>JAEEGL010140599.1_pt1 | contig 33846 bp, 30 predicted proteins | sample 9134231 | NCBI WGS metagenome assembly JAEEGL01 (sample SAMN16246548, study PRJNA631951) | gut metagenome | biome: gut microbiome; feature: rumen; material: fiber-attached | host: Bos | place: Iran: Karaj | collected 2018-10 | reverse complement strand
GCCAAGGTGTAAGTGCAGTGATGCATTCAGCTGATGGTTACTAATCGATCGAAAGCTTATCCAGAAGGAACTCGAGAAAAGTTATTCCAAACTTGGTAAAGATAAAGGCGCAAAAGCGCATCTGTATTCGGTTTTGAAGGTTTCAAGAAATAGAAACTTTTGAATCTTCCTCGATAGCTCAATGGTAGAACGCTGCGGCGCGTTCCCTGGGCGGGGGAGAAGCGAAGTAGCAAGTTTTAGTATTCCTCGATAGCTCAATGGTAGAGCACTCGGCTGTTAACCGAGGGGTTGTAGGTTCGAGCCCTACTCGGGGAGTTTTTTAGAATCTGAGAGATTTTAAAAGATAAGGCTCCGTGGTCAAGCGGTTAAGACATCGCCCTTTCACGGCGGTAACACGAGTTCGATTCTCGTCGGAGTCATAAAACCCTTTATATTTTTAAAGAGTTGTGATAATATAATAAAGTCATGGCGCCATAGCCAAGTGGTAAGGCACCGGTCTGCAACACCGTTATCACCAGTTCAAATCTGGTTGGCGCCTCTACCCGTAGTTCTTGTAACTACGGGTTTTTTAGTTGAATTATTCGGTTCCGGAACTTATAATATTAAGGTATGGGTTTATTTTTTAATGAAAGAGTGAATTAATGGAGAATCAAAATAATAACAACAAAAACAACAAGCCTCAGGGAGGCGGAGGAGGAATACTTTTTATCGTATTCTTTCTTCTGATCTGCTTCTTTGTATTTACGTGGATTTTCAGACTGTTTAATACGACGGACGCAACGGAAATTACCTATAATGAATTTCTTACCATGATTGAAGAAGAGAAGGTTGAATCCGTTGTCATCGAAGAAACAAAAATCACCATTTATCCCGTCGGAACAAAGGCAAATGCGGTTAAAAACTGGCTGTTAAGCGGAAATACGCAGAAATACTATTATACAGGTAAAACCGAAGAGGACGGGGTATTAACCGCCAGACTTTTGGAAGCGGGAATTGAAGTTAAGGGTGAGATTCCAAGCAACTCTTCACAGATTTGGTACATTCTGTTTGCATATGTTTTACCGACGGTCCTCTTTCTCATTTTCGGTATCGCTCTTTTCCGAAGAATGTCCAAGAGTGACGGATTCGGTGGATTTATGAGTGTCGGCAAATCCAATGCGAAGGTTTATGTCCAGAAATCCACGGGTGTTAAGTTCGAAGATGTAAAGGGTGTTGATGAGGCGATTGATTCGCTAAAGGAAGTTGTAGACTTTCTTCATAATCCCGATCGATATGTGAAAATCGGTGCACGCCTTCCGAAAGGTGTTTTGCTCGTGGGACCTCCCGGTACCGGTAAAACCATGCTTGCAAAGGCTTGCGCGGGAGAGGCAAATGTTCCCTTCTTTTCCCTTACCGGTTCCGATTTTGTGGAACTTTATGTCGGTGTCGGAGCATCCCGTGTTCGAGATCTTTTTAAAGAAGCGGAAAAGAATGCTCCCTGTATCGTATTCATCGATGAAATCGATGCGATTGGCCGCAGCCGTGATTCCAAATACGGCGGCGGAAACGAAGAACGCGAGCAGACCTTAAACCAGTTGCTTTCCGAAATGGACGGATTTGACGGAAACAAGGGGATTATTATTCTGGCTGCTACCAACCGTCCGGAAATCCTTGACAAGGCACTGCTCCGCCCCGGTCGTTTTGACCGTCGTGTTGTAGTGGAAAAACCGGATTTAAAGGGTCGTGTTGCAATTCTTAAAGTCCATGCGCAGAATGTTAAGATCGATGAGACCGTTAATTTTGAGGAAGTTGCATTGGCAACCAGCGGCGCAACCGGTTCCGATCTGGCCAATATGGTGAATGAAGCAGCTATTACCGCTGTAAAAGAAGGCCGTGCATTCGTCGGTCAGAAAGACTTGTTGAATGCCGTTGAAATCGTGCTAGTCGGCAAGGAAAAGAAAGACAGGATTCTTACGGAGCAGGAACGTAAAATAGTTTCCTACCACGAAGTCGGTCATGCCATGATTTCCGCATTACAAAAGAACTCCGAGCCGGTTCAGAAGATTACCATTGTGCCGCGTACCATGGGAGCGCTCGGATATGTCATGCAGGTTCCCGAAGAGGAAAAATATCTCGATTCCAAAGAAGAACTCCATGATGAGATTGTTGGCCTTTTGGGCGGACGTGCCGCGGAAGAGCTCGTATTCGGTACTATTACAACAGGTGCCGCCAATGATATAGAACGTGCAACCAATATTGCACGTGCCATGATTGCACTGTACGGTATGAGCGAGAAGTTCGGCCATGTACAGTTTGAGTCTGTGGAAAGCAGATATCTGGACGGCAGAACCGTTATGAATTGTGCGGATAAGACCACCGCCGAAGTGGACAAAGAAGTCATGGCGATGATTAAAGAGTGCTATAAAGAAGCATACAAGATGCTGAAGAAAAACCGTGACATTCTTGATAAAATCGCCGCACATCTGATTGAGAAAGAAACCATTACCGGTCACGAATTTATGGAAATATACTGCAGGGAGAAAGGAATCCCCGTTCCGCCTCCGAAGGATAATGCATTGCAGTTTGGCAGGAATGCGGCAACGACAAATCTGCCGGTAAAAGAGGAATCAACGCAGGAAACTGCACCTGCTTCCGACGATACATCTTCCGAGAAACCGGAATCCGTCAAGATTCCCGCTCCTTCAGAGGAGGATGAGGAATCGTATTTTACCAAGCCGGAGGAAGAAACTTATTACGGAATCAGCAAATCCGAATTGGACGAGTTGAATGAAATCGTGGATGAAGAAATCGCAAAAGAGGAAGCGGAGAAGGAAAATCCCGCTCCTGCAGAAGAAGCCTCTTTGGACGATTCCGATGATGAATTTCAGGATGTTTTGAATAAACGGGCAGAAGGGAAGAACGACGAGGTAGAATAAAGTTTCGTGAGCGATTTTAATATCGAGGAAGAACTGAAAAAACTCCCGGGCAATCCCGGGGTCTACATTATGCATGATGCGTATGATACCATCATTTATGTCGGTAAGGCCGTAAACTTGAAAAACAGAGTGCGGTCTTATTTTCGCGCAGGGGTATATCACACTGCGAAAATCAATAAAATGATTTCCCTGATTGATCATTTTGAATACATTATTACCGATTCCGAACTGGAAGCACTGGTTCTGGAGAACAACCTGATCAAAGAACATTCACCGAAGTACAATACGCTTTTAAAAGACGATAAAACTTACCCATACATCAAAGTGACCGTGGCGGAAGACTATCCCAGAATTCTGTTCTCCAGGCAGATGAAGAAGGATAAAAGCCGTTATTTCGGACCGTACACTTCGGCTTTTGCCGTAAAGGAAACCATTGATCTGATGAATAAACTTTATCAGATTCGGACATGCAATCGCGTCATCAAAGAAGGGGAAACGGACATTTCGAAAAGACCGTGTCTGAACTACCATATGAAGCAGTGTATGGCGCCCTGTACAGGAACGGTATCCAAAGAGGAGTACCGCGCAAATGTAGAGAAGGCGTTGGATTTCTTAAACGGAAACTATGGGGAGATTTTAAAAAGTCTTGAGGCGAGGATGCAGGAAGCGAGCGAACGTCTGGCGTTTGAAGAGGCTGCGGAAATCCGGGAATTATACTACAGTGTCAAGAGTGTGGCGCAGAAACAGAAAATCACCGATTACGAGGGAGAAGACAAGGATTATATCGGCATAGCATCCGGAGAAAAAGATATTGCGATTCAGGTATTCTTTGTCAGAACCGGAAAATTAATCGGAAGGGAGCATTTCCTTTTCCCCGATTGTGCCGAAGACGAAAAAAGAGATGTTTTGTCCTCGTTCCTTAAACAATTTTATGCGGGGACACCGTATGTTCCGTCGGAAATATATGTTTCCGAAGAAATTGCCGATCACGAGTTGATAGAAGAATGGCTGTCGAAACGAAAAGGCAGAAAAGTGCAGATAAAGGTAGCGCAAAAGGGACGAAAGGAAAAACTTCTGGAGCTTGCAGGAAAGAATGCGGCCCTCGTGCTTTCCATGGATGCCGAGAAAATCAAACGTGAGGAAGCAAAAACGCTTGGTGCGGTTCATGAGATTGAGAAGCTTCTCGGCATTCCGAGCATTGAACGTATGGAGGCATTTGATATTTCCAATACATCGGGATTTGCGAATGTTGCCAGTATGGTAGTCTTTGAAAAAGGAAAGCCAAAAAAAAGCGATTACCGCAAATTCCGAATGAAGACCGTGACGGGGCCGGACGATTATGCCTGCATGAAGGAAGCACTGACCAGACGGTTTGAGCACGGATTGAAGCTGCGCTCCGAACAGGAAACGGACGGGGAAAGCTTTGTGAAGTTTCCGGACCTGTTACTGATGGACGGCGGAAGAGGACAGGTTAACATTGCCGAGGAAGTCCTTGAGAGTCTTGGAATTCAGGTTCCGGTTTGCGGAATGGTGAAGGATGATAATCACCGAACCAGAGGAATTTATTATCAAAATGTGGAATTGCCGATTGACACCCGCTCCGAGGGGTTTAAACTAATAACTAGGGTGCAGGATGAAGCGCATCGTTTTGCCATTGAATATCACAGGTCGCTTCGAACCAAAGCACAGGTACACTCGGTGCTGGATGAAATACCCGGCATTGGAGAAAAAAGAAGAAGAGCATTAATGAAAGCCTTCTCATCCATCGATGAATTGAAGGCGGCAGATGTAAGCAGTATTGCGGCATTGCCGGAGATCCCCGAAAATGTGGCAAAGGGAATCTACGAATACCTTCACAGGGAAGAAAGGAACGGACAGGTTTAGGAGAAAAGTATGGATCGCACAATGGATATGGCTTTTATCAGGGAAACCGGGAATAATCTTATTCTGGAAATGAATATCCTTGAATTAAAATTAAGAGAGGCGCTTGCTTACAGCCTTCATGATTTGAACACCTACGGAGAAGAAAGCGAGAAAGCGGCCGAAAAGAAGTATGAACTTCTTTCCGGGATAAAGGAAATGATTGAAACCGTAAATCCGGATTATGTTCATTTTATGGAATTTCTGCATTTTCCGCCGGGAAGATCCAATTGGGAATTCCCGTTTGACGATGCATTTCGGGAAGTGGACATTAATATGGATTGTCAGGTAATCGACCGTTTCTTTGATGCCAATGTAAGACGTGTGTATGAAGATGTAAAAAGCTGCAAGAAGAATGCGTTGACGGCATTCCATTCGACAATGGACGGCAGAGTGTATTACAGGTGCCCCTGCTGTAAAAGCGCATATTTCGAAAAGAACGGAGATTACAATATCTGCCCGGTATGCAATTGGGAGAATGATAAAACACAGAATGCAGACCCGGAATATCGCGGAGGAGCCAACAGTCTTTGTCTGAATGAAGCAATCGTTCAATACCGGAAGCAGTTTCTGAACGAATAGAAACAGGATTGATACAGTTTATCGGGAAAGGAGAAACCGGGATGAGTATTCGAAACGGACTGAAAAAAATAACTGCGTCCGCTGCCATTGTTGTGCTGGGAGCATTTTTGGCGGGTTGTACAACGGAACTGGATCATTACGATAACCAGATTCAACAGGAAAAGAAATATGAGGAATATGTTTCCGATGCAAAGGACCGCGACAGCGAAGTGGAGTCGATGTATGAGGAAATTATAGAAGAATCAAAGGAAGAGCCGGCAAGCGAGGAAGTAAGCGAGCAGGCACAGGCACCGGAAAAAGAAGAAGTAAGCGAGGCTTCTTCCGAACCTAAGAAAACGGGAAATCTCACATTTCGAAAAAAAAAATATCTTGACGAGCACTATGAAAAGCACGGCAAGGAAATGGGATTCGCAAGTGCCGAGGAGTATTTAGCCGCGGCCAATGCGGTCGTGGTGAATCCCGATGCATTGCATAAGAAAGAAAAAGAAGACAACGATGATATTTATTATGTTGAGGCAACCAACGAATTCGTGGTGGTTTCATCGGACGGATATATCCGCACGTATTTTAATCCCAGTGCGGGAATCGATTATTACAACAGACAGTAACGGGGTATCAAAACAATAAAGGGAGGGCGAAAACATGCCAAGTATCAGTTTACAGAGAATCGTGGAAAAAGCGAAATTGGAAGCTTTGACACCGGAGATTCCCATTGACAAGATTAAAATCAAACAGCCGGATATTAACCGTCCCGCGTTGCAGATGGCAGGCTTCTTTGAGAATTATGAAGCAACCCGTTTGCAGATTATCGGATTCGTGGAATACCGTTACATGGAATCTCTTTCACCGGAGCGAAAGGAAGAGATTTACAGCAAACTGTTAAGCTATCCGATTCCCTGTATCGTATTTTGCAGAGATTTGGAACCGGATGAACTGTTCCGCAAAAAGGCGGTGGAGAACGGAGTGCCTTTGTTTAAGACAAAGAACACAACTTCCGTATTTATGGCAGAAACCATTCGCTGGCTGAATGTAAAACTGGCGCCCTGCATTTCCATTCACGGTGTTTTGGTCGATGTATACGGTGAGGGCGTGCTGATAACGGGTGAGAGCGGAATCGGTAAATCCGAGGCAGCACTTGAACTGATTAAGCGTGGTCATCGTCTTGTAACCGACGATGTTGTGGAAATTCGTAAGGTCAGCGAGGATACATTAATCGGTACCGCACCGGATACCACGAAGCATTTTATCGAACTTCGAGGCATCGGAATCGTGGATGTAAAGACTCTGTTCGGTGTATCGTCCGTAAAGGAAACCCAGAACATTGACCTTGTTATCAAACTTGAAGATTGGAACAAGGATACGGAGTATGACCGTCTTGGTTTGGAAGAGCAGTATACGGAATATCTCGGAAACAAGGTCGTATGTCACAATATTCCGGTACGTCCCGGACGTAACCTTGCAATCGTATGCGAAACGGCAGCAGTAAACCACAGACAGAAAAAGATGGGTTACAATGCCGCCCAGGAGCTTTACAAGCGTGTACAGAATTCCCTTGCGCAGCGTCGCGAAGAGGAAGATGAAGAATAATATAATTCGGAGGAAGAATAATGGCACAGTATGTATTTGCAGTTGATTTGGGAGGAACCACCGTTAAACTCGGTCTTTTCGACAAAGAAGGAAATGTTTTGGATAAATGGGAAATCATTACCCGCAAAGAGAACGGCGGAGAAATGATCCTTCCCGATATTGCAGAGAGCATTCTTAAGAAGGCGGAAGAAAAGAGTATCTCGAAAGATGATATTCTCGGTGTCGGAATTGGTGTTCCCGGTCCTGTGGATTCCAACGGAACCATTTACAAAGCAGCAAACTTGGGCTGGGGTGTATTTAACGTCAGCGAGAAACTGGGAGAGCTTACCGGCCTTCCCGTTAAAACCGGTAACGATGCGAATGTTGCGGCACTCGGAGAAATGTGGAAAGGCGGCGGACAGGGTTATTCCAGTATCGTTGCGGTAACACTCGGAACAGGTGTCGGCGGTGGCGTAATCATTGAAGGAAAGCTCGTTGCGGGAGCTACCGGTGCCGGAGGAGAAATCGGTCACATTCATGTGGAGGACAATGAGTTAATCAGCTGCGGATGCGGAAACAAAGGCTGTCTGGAACAGTATGCATCTGCAACGGGTATTACCAGACTTGCAAACGAAAGACTCGGTCAGGATGATATGCCGAGTGTATTAAGAGAAGGCGAAGTCAGCGCAAAGGCCGTATTTGATGCGGTAAAGGCCGGAGACCGTCTCGCAACGGAAGTGGCTGAGATTTTCGGTATGTATCTCGGAAAAGGACTTGCTACCGTTGCATGTGTCGTAAATCCGGAAGCGTTTGTCATCGGCGGCGGTGTCAGCAAAGCCGGAGAGGTTCTCTTTGATTATATCGAAAAGAATTACAAGAAATATGTTTTCCACGGAGCAAAGGATGCCAAATTCTGTCTTGCGACCCTTGGAAACGATGCCGGCATCTACGGTGCGGCAAAATTGATTATCGGATAAAACCGGACAGATTAAGAAAGGGAATTCATGCGTCCTGATTGGAAAGAATCCTTCCTGAAACTGATGGACGGGACATCCGTAGTTGTGGATGAACCGATGAACAAGCATACCACCTTTCGCATCGGTGGGGATGCCGATGTTTTTGTACGCTTAAATACGATAGAAGAACTGAAGGATGTTTTGCATTTTTGCCATGAAGAAGATGTCCCGTTTTTCCTTCTTGGAAAAGGCAGCAATCTGCTGGTTGGAGATAAGGGAATTCGCGGAGTGGTTGCAACCTTTGCCGAAGGACTGAGCGATATCAGTTTTCGGGAAGATTTGATGATTGCCGAAGCGGGAGCTACATTGGCGGCAGCGGCAAATGCCGCATTGCAAAAAGGATTTACCGGACTTGAATTTGCTGCCGGAATTCCGGGCAGCATCGGGGGCGCCATTCGCATGAATGCGGGCGCATACGGCGGAGAAATGTCCCACATTGTGGAATGGGTACGCGTTCTTGCTCCGGACGGGGAAATCAAAACTCTTTCAAAAGAGGAGATGGAATTCGGCTACAGACGCAGCGTCCTTGTCAGAATACCTTACATTGTTCTGGCGGCAGGACTCCGGCTTTCGCCGGGAGATGAAAAGAGCATTCGCATCACCATGATGGAGCTCGGAAAGAAGAGAAAAGAAAAACAACCGCTTGAGTATCCGAGTGCCGGCAGTACTTTCAAAAGACCGGAAGGGAATTTTGCCGGGAAACTGATTACGGAAGCGGGACTCAGCGGACTGCGTGTCGGGGATGCCGTTGTCAGCCCCAAACACAACGGGTTTATCGTAAATGAAGGGATTGCCACGGCGGAAGACGTGCTTACGCTGATTGAAACGGTTCGAAAGAGAGTGTACGAGCATTCGGGGATTCTGCTGGAACCGGAAGTGATATTTGTGGGGGAATAGTATGAGATTTGTTATAGTAACGGGCATGAGCGGGGCAGGAAAGCTTACCGCACAGAAAATGCTTGAGGATTTAGGCTATTACTGTGTGGACAATCTGCCGGTGCCTTTAATCAGTAAATTTGTGGAACTCATCCTTGAACCCAACCGGGAGATTACAAAAGTCGTTCTCGGAATCGATGTGCGCGCGGACCAATCCTTCGATGAGGTGCAGGAAGCGCTTAACGATCTTCGAAAAAAGAATTTCCCGTTTGAGATTCTGTTTATGGATTCTTCCGATGCAACATTGCAAAAACGTTACAAAGAATCCAGAAGAATGCATCCTCTTGCATCGGACGGTCGTGTTATTGACGGAATCAAAAAAGAGAGGGAGATTCTTAAGCAAATCAAGTCAGAGGCGGATTATGTGATAGATACATCCAGGCTTCTGACCAGAGAACTGAAGGAGGAACTTGAGAATATTTTCGTAAAAAACGAAAACTACAATTCTCTTATGGTGAATATTGTTTCCTTCGGATTTAAACACGGACTTCCGGCAGATGTTGATCTGGTATTTGATGTGAGATTTCTTCCAAACCCATTTTACATCGATGAACTGAAGGAGAAGAGCGGAAACGACAAAGAAGTTCGCGATTATGTGATGGGCTTTGAAGAAAGCAAAATATTTTTGCAAAAGCTTACGGATATGATTCTGTTTCTGATACCGAATTACGTAAAAGAGGGAAAGAACCAGCTCGTTATCGGAATCGGATGTACCGGCGGACATCACAGAAGTGTAACGCTGGCAAATGAATTGTACGGTAATTTAAAGGATGCCGGTTCGTTTGGATTGAAACTTGAACACAGGGATTTAAAATAGTTGCGGGGACGATATGACTTTTTCTTGGGAAGTCAGGGAAGAACTGGCAAAAATAATTCCGAAAGCGCGCCATTGCCGAATCGCGGAATTCGCGGTTTTGTTCCTTCACTATGGAACGGTGGAAGAACGTGACGGTCAGATTCGGCTTGTCCTTAACTGTGAACAGGAAAGCATTGCCAGAAAATGCTTTACATTGGCAGAAAAAACATTTAATATTAGTGTTGGTCTGCTTAAAACAGATCGTCTTTTTCGTATTGAAATTGCGCAGGAAGAGGCCGTGACGGATATTTTATCCGCTGTCAAGTTACTTGATGGAAACGGAAAAATACTTGCAAATGCGGATCATGTGTCTCATCAATTGGTGAAAACCCAATGCTGTATGAGAGCATTTCTCCGGGCCTGTTATATCTGTTGCGGGTCCATTTCGGATCCTGCCAAAGGGTATCATTTGGAGTTTGTCTGCCAGAGTGATTCCATGGCGGAGATGATTTCGCAGATTCTCGGTCATTTTGATATCGAAGCCAAAACGGTTCTTCGAAAGAAATACCGGGTGGTTTATCTGAAGGAAGGTTCCGCGATTGTGGAGGTTCTGAATATCATGGAAGCACATATTTCCATGATGAATCTTGAGAACTATCGAATCCTTCATGAAATTGCGGGAGAAACAAACCGAAGGGTAAACTGTGAGACCGCAAATCTGTTAAAGAGCGTCAATGCTGCAAATTCGCAGATTGAAGATATTGAATTTATTGCCCGAACGGTTGGGTTGAACGCACTTCCGCCCGCGCTGCAGGAAATGGCGGAGGTCAGACTTGAACATCGGGATGCGACACTGAAAGAACTGGGGGAGTTCTTGTCGCCGAGTGTCGGGAAGTCCGGAGTGAATCACAGACTTCGGAAAATCCAGGAATACGCGACGAAATTAAAGGGGTAAAAAGAGAAGGTTTGCACGAGTCTGTTTGACATGATGTTGTAAGGAGGAAAAAATCATGATTTCAAAAGAGATGACCGTAAAGCTTTCCGGAGGAATGGAAGCGAGACCTGTTGCAGTTTTGGTACAGGTTGCAAGCCAGTTTGATTCTTCCATCTATCTGCAGGTAGGGGAAGGAAAAAAGGTAAATGCCAAAAGTATCATGGGAATGATGAGTCTTGGCCTTGGCGCAGGCGAGAAGGTTACGGTTGTAACCGACGGTGTTGATGAAGCGGAAGCCATGGACAATATCGAATTATACTTGGGCAAGGACGAGTAATACTTTAAAGGATTCTTATGAGTAAGAAAGTGCTTTTTGTTTACAATGCGCATGCCGGTCAGGAGCGAATTCGTTTTGCTTTGGTTGACGTATTGGACATATTCGAAAAAGCCGGTTATGAGGTGACGGTTCATCCTACTCAGGCCAAGGACGATGCAACAAGAATCGTAAAAGAAAACGATGGGGCATATGAGCTGGTGGTTTGTTCCGGCGGAGACGGAACACTGGATGAAGTCGTTAAAGGAATGGGCGAATGTGAACACAAGATTCCCATAGGGTATCTGCCGGCTGGAAGTACCAATGATTTCGGAAGAACATTGGGGATTCCGTCCGAGTTCTCCAAAGCGGCGCAGGTAGTGGTAAACGGAAAGCCTTTTTCATGCGATATCGGTTCCTTTAACGGGAACACATTTATTTATATCGCTGCTTTCGGTGCCTTAACGGAAGTCTCTTACGAAACGAGTCAGAAGGTAAAGAATATTTTCGGTCATATGGCATATGTCATAGAAGGCATCAAGTCCGTGGGACTCGGAAATATCAAGCCGTATTCCATGAGCATCGTAGCGAACAACCAGCTAATCAAAGATACTTTTATTTACGGAATGGTCAGCAACACGATGTCCATCGGAGGCGTAAAGTATCCGGATAAAGAGATTAAGCTGGACGACGGAGAATTTGAAGCGCTGTTTATCAAGTATCCGGATGATCCGGTGGAATTAAACTCTTTATTGTCCTCGCTTTTGGCACAGGATCCGGACCCGGAACACATGTATTATTTCCGGGCTTCGGAATTTCACATTAAGGCGGATCAGGAAACGCCCTGGACGCTGGACGGAGAAAACGGAGGGTTCCATACTGAGGCCGTAATTCGAAACCTGCCCAGGCAGGTGGAAATTATCGCGCCGAAAGAACTGAATAAGCAAAAATAACAGCAAAATAATTGAAGGGCCGATACATTTGTATCGGCCCTTCAAAATAGGAGAAAATGAAAAAAATCTAGAAAATGAGGAGGCCCGATTTCTCGGGCGGTAATATTCTTTTCATTGTAATCATCTTACCCGTCAAATATGAATAAACTATGAATAAACGGTCAAACCTTTTTGAAAAGATTTTTTATTGATAAATACGGGGAAAAATGGTAAAATATATGCGTATTTGTGGGTGGATTTCTGCAAATAATGTATGCGGAGGTTTGTTATGGATAACTTTGTAGATAAAATGTCACAGAGAATCAATGCTCAGGAAATGATTAAGGCAAATGCACAGGCAGAAGCCAATGAGATGCAGCGTCTTCAGGAGCAGGTTGCACAGTACGAAGCAATCCTTCAGGATATGCGGAAACTGAACTACAAAAACTCCGAACTTACCGATAAAATCAATACACTGGTAGATGAAAGCATGCAGAAAGTGCAGAGCGCAAAGGGTTCTTCTGCCGGCGCTGAAGAAGCAAATGTGTCTTCCGATTTGTCCGAAGCTATTATGGCTGCAGTGGAAGAGGCAATGCGCGGACTGGACGTAAGCAGTCTGAACGAGTCCGTAAACAATACGCTGATGATTCCCGTGGACGAAATGAAACAGTCAAGCCTTTTGGTTTCCGATTCCGTAACGGAGGTTCGTCAGATTGCGCAGGATGTTCGCAGCAGTGTGGATGAGGTTCGTAATTCTTCCGAGGAATTAAAAACATCCGTAAAAGCAAGCGTGGATAACGCAATTCTTACCATGCGCAGAGAGAACCGTGAAATCGCGGAACATTTGGAATACATCCGTTCCACCGTTGACAACATCAAAACTCCGAGTGAGGAAGATGAAGCACAGCGCGAGGAAATGGAAGCAAAACGCCGGGAAGAGGAAAAGGTAAAAGAGGAAGCCCGCCTGGCAAAGGAAGAGGAAGACAAGAAGGCATTGGAAGAGATGTTTAAACAGTCCGATGACTTCGTTCATAAAGAAAATGTAAAGGTATATCGTAATGTGCAGGCGGTTGTTGTGGATGAGTTTAAGAACCAGACCGAAGGTCTGACCAAACACAACCATGAATTGTACGAAAGAGTGAATTCCGTGCGCCTTGCCGTAATTATTGCGATTGCCCTCGGTGCGGCGAACTTAATTCTTATCGTTCTCAGAATTTTGAAGATTTTATAAGCCGCCTTATTTCGAATTACGGTTTTATGAAACATATATCCAAATATACGGTGAAAATGAAAGTGTTGGCAATAAGAGTGCTTTTGGGCGCTTTTGTTGTTGCACTTTTTTTCTTGCCTAATTTCAGGTTTTTTGAACATGACGAAAACAACAGTTTTACGGTTTACATGTACGGAGAAGCCGTGGGAGTTATTTCCGAAGAGGATCATGTGGACGAATTGATTGCAAGAGCACGCAAGTCCATGGCGAGCCGCGCAAGCTCCCTGGTTATGCTTGATCCCATGAATCTTCGCGTGGAAGGCGAGGAGAAACTGTTTCGGGTTACGGATCCGGATAAAGAAATTGTGCAGAATATGATTGCCGTTATGGAGAATCATCATCGCAAAGCCAGACGCACGGCATATTCCATGAAAGTGCGCGGACTTACCGTAAATATGGCGTCCTCGGAAGACGTGCATGAACTTCTGGCCAGAACCATTGCCAAATATGATACGGAAGGCCTGTATGAAGTGGTAATGGAAAAAGATGAAAACAGGGATTTAAATGTTTTGACGGCCACAATCCGGCTCAAGAAAGAGGAGGAACTGTTCTATCCCTATTCCGGAGCAGGATATGCCATTTATCAGACAGAGAAGGCATGCGAGGATGCGTATTTGCTTGATTTTGACGAATATGCGCTCGGACTTCAAAGCATCGGACTGAGTGAAACCATTGAAGTAGTGGAAGCGAGTGTTTCCGCAGAGGAACTTCTTTCGGTGGAAGAAGCAATGGCATTGCTTACGCAGGAACAGGCGGTCCAGCAGACATATGAAGTTCAACCCGGCGACACGCTTTCCGGCATTTCGCTGAAACTTGATATTCCCATGGAAACGATTGTGCAGATGAACTCCGAATTCATGGAAAATGTCAATTCCACGATTCACGTCGGCCAGACGCTCGTCATCACGGTTCCCGAGCCGGAACTTGCCGTGGAATGGGTGAATCGCGAGCATTATAACGAAACCTACGAGGCAGAAATCGAGTATGTATACAATGATGACTGGTTTACGACGCAGAAACAGGTTCTTCAGGAACCGCAGGCAGGATATCGCGAGCTGATTGCGGATGTGCATTACTCCAACGATACCGAGGTGGAAAGAGATATTATTAAACAGGATGTCCTGATGGAGGCGGTTCCGAAAATTGTGGAAGTCGGTACCAAGATTCCGCCCACCTTTATCTGGCCGTTGTCGGGAGGACGTATTTCTTCCTATTTCGGACGCAGAAGATCTCCTACCGCCGGCGCTTCGTCCTATCATAAGGGCCTTGATATTGCAACACCTACCGGTTCCGCGGTTTACGCTTCGAGCGGTGGCGTTGTTACTTCGGCAGGATGGTCGGGCGGTTACGGATATGCGGTAGTGATTCGTCATCCGGACGGACATTCCACTAGATACGGACATTTAAGCCGTATCCTGGTATCTGTCGGACAGACGGTAGCACAGGGACAGACCATTGCCAAATCCGGGTCGACCGGTGTCAGCACGGGACCTCACCTGCATTTCGAAGTAATTGAAAACGGTGTACAGGTCGACCCGCTTCGATTCTTACGCTAAAAATTACTGCAACATTGCATTTACTTTTGGTATAGGTTATAATATCTTCGTTAAATTGCGGAGGAACGTATGGAAAAATACGTGATTACCGGTGGAAATCCATTGGTGGGAGAAGTTGAAATCGGCGGTGCAAAGAATGCCGCATTGGCGATTCTGGCCGCATCCATCATGACGGATGAAACCGTTACAATTGAAAATGTTCCCGATGTTCGCGATACGAATGTTATGATTCAGGCGATGGAAAGCATCGGAGCCCAGGTAGTCAGGGTTGACAGGCATACATATAAGATTAACGGTTCCAGAATTCATAATCAGGTGATTCTGAACGAGGGAATCAAAAAGATTCGTGCATCCTATTATCTGATCGGTGCATTGCTCGGTAAATACCGGAATGCGGAAGTGCCTCTTCCCGGCGGATGCAATTTGGGAACCCGTGCAATCGATCAGCATATCAAGGGATTCCGTAGTCTGGGTGCAGCCGTAAATGTGCGTCACGGTTCCGTTATTGCACATGCACAGTCTCTTAAGGGAGCACATATCTTCATGGATAAGGTTTCCGTAGGAGCGACCATCAATGTTATTATGGCTTCCGTCATGGCGGAGGGAAAAACGGTTATCGAGAATGCGGCCAAGGAACCGCATGTGGTTGATCTTGCAAACTTTTTAAACAGTATGGGCGCGAATATCAAAGGCGCCGGTACCGATGTGATTCGTATCAACGGTGTTCCGAGTCTTCATAAGACGGAATACACCATAATTCCGGATCAGATTGAGGCCGGAACATATCTGATGGCTGCCGCTGCAACCAAAGGAGATATTACCGTAAAGAATGTCATTCCGAAGCACTTGGAATGTATTTATGCCAAGTTAAGTGAAATCGGCTGTGAGGTGGAAGAGTCGGACGATGCGGTTCGAGTGGTTGCGACAAAGAGACTTTGCAACACACAGGTGAAAACCCTTCCTTATCCCGGATTCCCTACGGACATGCAACCGCAGATGACGGTTCTGCTGGGAATTGCACAGGGCATCAGCATTGTTACGGAAAGTATTTTTGATAACCGTTTCAAATATGTGGATGAACTGACACGCATGGGCAGTGATATTAAGGTGGAAGGAAATACGGCCATCATTACCGGCGTGGAGCGCTATACGGGTGCAGAAATTGCAAGTCCGGATTTACGTGCCGGAGCGGCATTGGTGATTGCAGCACTGTCTGCCGAAGGAGAATCGGTTGTTACGGACATCCAGTATATCCAGAGAGGGTATGAGGATTTCCATCTGAAACTCAAAAAACTCGGTGGCTGCATTGAACTGGTCGATACACCGGAGGATGAAGGTATCATAAAAGATCCTGCATTCTGTACGGTGGTTTCATAACAATATAAATCAAAACTCTTATTCCGAGTGGTGGAGGTACATAGGACCGTTGAAGCCACGGCAACCCCCAAAAAGGGAAGGTGCCAACCTGAGCGAAGATTCGAACAATAAGAGGATTCGATTTTGTAAAATTGGGTCCGCTTATGTAAGCGGACTTTTTTAATAATCAGTATTCGCAAAGGATTTATTTTTCAGGAGGTAAAAATGGAAAAACGTTTATTTACATCGGAATCTGTTACGGAAGGACATCCCGACAAAGTCTGTGATGCCATTTCCGATGCGATTCTGGATGCATGTATGGAACAGGATCCGCAAAGCCGTGTCGCATGCGAAACATGCTGTTGTACCGGATTCGTTTTGGTAACCGGAGAGCTTACGACTCAGGCAAGAATCGATATCCCGACGATTGTTCGCGATACCGTAAACGAAATCGGGTATAATCGCGGTAAAATCGGATTTGATGCAGATACCTGCGCCGTAATGGTTGCTCTTGACCAGCAGTCCGCCGACATTGCAATGGGTGTTGACAAGGCTCTCGAAGCGAAAGAGAACAAGATGAGCGACGATGAAATTGAAGCCATCGGAGCCGGCGACCAGGGAATGATGTTCGGCTTTGCCACCGACGAAACCGAAGAACTGATGCCTTATCCGATCAGCCTTGCACACAAGCTTGCAAGACGCCTTACCGAGGTGAGGAAGGACGGCACGTTAAAGTATTTAAGACCGGACGGAAAGACGCAGGTTTCCGTGGAATACGACGAAAACGGAAAACCGGTTCGTCTTGAGGCGGTTGTATTGTCCACCCAGCACGATCCGGATGTGACGCAGGAACAGATTCACGAAGATATTAAAAAATATGTATTTGATCCCGTGCTTCCGAAGGAATTACTGGATGGAACCACCAAGTTCTTCATCAACCCTACGGGCCGTTTTGTAATCGGAGGTCCTCACGGTGACGCAGGCCTTACGGGACGTAAAATCATCGTTGATACTTATGGCGGATATGCACGTCACGGCGGCGGCGCATTCTCCGGAAAAGACTGCACCAAAGTGGACCGCAGTGCGGCGTACGCGGCAAGATATGTTGCGAAGAATATTGTGGCTGCGGGACTTGCAAACAAATGCGAGATTCAGCTTTCCTATGCAATCGGTGTTGCACAGCCCACTTCCGTTATGGTGGATACTTTCGGTACCGGCAAATTAAGTGATGATGAACTTGTAAGCATTGTAAGAGAGAATTTTGATCTTCGTCCGGCGGGTATTATCAAAATGCTGGATTTAAGAAGACCGATATACAGACAGACCGCAGCGTACGGTCATTTCGGAAGAAACGATCTTGACCTGCCCTGGGAGAAGACGGATAAAGCCGAGGATCTGAAGAAGTATCTGAAATGATCCGATGATGGATTTACAGAATACGGATGAATAAAAACAGGAACAGCAAATTACAAATAACTGCATGGAGAATTATTCAGGTCTCCCTGATTGTCCTTACAATTCTCGGAATTGTAAAGTCGGTTTTTGTGAGTCTTGATATGGACGAATCCTATGCAATAGCACAAGCTTATCGCCTGGTAACAGGTGATAAGCTTATTTATGATATGTGGGAACCGCATCAGTTCTCCGCTTTTTTGCCTGCGGTATTCCTGTTTCCGTTTTATAAAATTACGGGAGGAATGGAGTATTCCGTTATTTTTTTGAGAATTGCGGGAGTGCTGCTGCATACCTTGCTCGGAGTATTTCTCTATATCACGGCAAAAAAAGAAACGAATAAGTGTGCGGCCTTTCTTGTACTGATTCTTCATATGAATTTTCTTCCCAAATGGGTAGCCGTACCGGAATTTGAACTGATGCATTATTGGAGTCTGGTTTTGATTTTTCTGCTTTTGTACTCCTTTGAGGAATCCGGCGGCGTGTATCGCCCGATTCTTGCCGGTATGGCATATGTGATATCCGGTTTGTGTTATCCGACAATGATTTTCCTGTTTCCCGCGTTCCTGATCGGGCTGATTACTTCAAAACGAAAAACAGGAGTTGTACTCTTTTCGGCTGCATCCGTTATTTCGGCATTTTTTGTTCTGTTGCTCTGCTATCTGTTTGCGAAGGATAGAATGATTCCGTATTTGTCGTATATTTTAGCGGATCCTTCCCATGCGTCCCTAAGCGGTATACAAAAGATCCAGAGTTTCCTGTCCCAGTTTGCCGAAGTCGGAGTGCCGTTTGGCATTTCTCTTTTGGCGGCGGCGATACCGACGGCGGTGCTTTCGGTCGTGGATGCCGGAAAAAAGAAATCATCGGGAGAGAAAAAGAATGCGGATTGGCTTATTATTCTGCTTGCAATCAGCACTGTGCTTTTGTCGATGCGTGCGCTTTTCGGGTACGTTTTCGGCGACGAAAATCAGTTTACGATGCAGGTGAGATATGTTCCGTTTGCAATTCTTCTTCTCCTTGTTTCAATCCGAGATTACAGAGTCTGTCGAAGAGAATTCTGGTATGGGATACTTCCGGGAGTTCTGGCGTTTCCCGCAGTGCTGGTTCTTTCGAATATGGGTGTGAATGTTGCGTTTTCCAAACTTTTCTGTGTCGTTATTCCGGGAGTATTTGTATTGTATAAGTGCGAGAAAAAGGAAACTGTTTCCGACTCTTTCGATTCCCTTCTTTGCAAAGGTCGAAAAGCGGCGCCCATGCTGGCTTTAGCGGCATTTTTACTGTGCTTTTTCTGCTGCAGGATTCTTCTGATTCGTGTCACGGGATGCCTGCCTGTCACTGTAAAAGCGAATATGGAGCGGATTGAAAACGGTCCGGCAAAAGGCGTTTATGTGACGGAAGAACCGGCGCTTTACTGGAATACATCATACAAAGAGCTCAAGAATTTCATCCCGGAAGACGCAAATGTACTGTATGTGGGAAGGGAGCAGCTGTTTTATGCCTGCTTTTGCAAACGCACCATGGCCCCGTCCGTTCAGGGTACTACAATCTATAATGAGATGTATGATGCATACTATGACGAATTTCCCGGAAAGCGGCCGCAAATCGTGGTATTCGATGAGTCATTATACAGCAATCCGGTTTATTCGCAGATGGTGGACGGATATGATTTGAAGGCCGATCACATTAAGGAGTGGATGGATAAAAACTTCGACATTGTCGAAGAAAAGAAGGCGGGAATCTATCGGGTTGTTTATTTGGAATCAAAGAGCGACTAAGCCACGCAAGCCTTGAATTTTGCGCATTTTTGAGATAAAATTATTTTGTATTTTTATGTCCATATAGGAGGAGGGAATCAATATGTCAGTTGTCAGTTCCGATACTCAGTTTTTCAGTGTGGAAAAGGACTCCAGAGACAGGGTGAAATTAATCCTTGCGGATGTTTATTCATCCTTAAAGGAAAAGGGTTACAATCCGGTCAATCAGATTGTCGGATATATTATGTCCGGAGATCCGACTTACATTACCAGCCACAATAACGCAAGAAGCCTGATTATGAAGGCAGAACGCGACGAACTTGTGGAAGAGATGTTGATTGCGTATATTGACGCCAACGGATGGAATTAGTATGAGAATTCTCGGACTCGATTACGGTTCCAAAACGGTCGGGGTTGCCGTTTCCGATCCTACAGGACTGATTGCCACCGGTTTGGAAATCATCCGCAGGGACCGGGAGGACAAGCTGCGCAAAACTTATGCGCGCATTGAGGAGCTCATCGTCGAATACTCAGTGGATTATATTGTTTTGGGATGTCCGCTCAATATGGATGATTCCGAAGGCGACAGGGTAGTAAAAACATATGCATTTAAGGAAGCCCTGGAACGACGTACAGGCCTTCGTGTGGAATTGATGGATGAGCGGTTAAGTACCGTGGAAGCGGATGAGCTGATGAATGAAGCTCGCATTGCGGGAAAAGAACGAAAAAAGTACGTGGATAAAATCGCCGCAACGTTTATTTTGCAATGGTATTTGGACGAACTTAAGGCGAAAGGATAATATATGGATCGAATCAAATTTATCGGTGAAGACGGGGAAGAAATCGAATTCTATGTTTTGGAGCAGACTACCGTCGGCGGAGTAAACTATATTCTTGTAACGGACAGCGAAGAAGGCGACTCGGAAGCATTGATTCTGAAAGATACATCCGCTAACGAGGACGAAGAAGCACTGTACGATATCGTCTCCGATGAAGCTGAATTGGAAAGCCTGGCAAAGATTTTTGAAAATCTTTTGGAGGATGTCGATTTTGAATAGCGAAAAAATCAAAGTCATTCCGCTTGGTGGTTTGGAACAAATCGGAATGAATATCACGGCCTTTGAATATGAGGACGAAATCATCGTGGTGGATTGCGGATTGTCATTCCCTACGGATGATATGCTGGGAATTGATCTGGTCATTCCCGATGTAACATACTTAAAAGAGAATCAGGCAAAGCTGAAAGGCTTTTTTATCACGCACGGACATGAGGATCATATCGGTGCGTTACCCTATGTTTTAAGGGAAGTGAATGCACCGATTTTTGCAACGACCCTTACCATGGGACTTATCGAGCATAAATTAAAAGAGCATAAACTGGACATCAACACGGATCGTATTATTGTCGATTTCGGATGTGTGGTAAAAGTCGGAAAAATGTCCGTGGAGTTTATTAAGACCAATCACTCCATCGTGGATGCCGCGGCTTTGGCCATTTATTCGCCGGCGGGTGTTATTGTGCATACCGGCGATTTTAAGGTGGATTACACACCTGTATACGGAGATGCCATTGATCTGCAACGCTTTGCGGAACTTGGGAAAAAAGGTGTTCTTGCATTAATGTGTGATTCCACAAATGCGGAAAGACCCGGATTCACGGCTTCGGAGAAAACGCTGGGGAAAACCTTTGACAATATCTTCCATGAGCATCAGAACAGAAGAATTCTTGTTGCCACTTTCGCATCCAATGTGGACAGAGTGCAGCAGATTATTAATACGGCGCATTCCTACGGAAGAAAAGTTGTGGTAGAAGGCCGCAGTATGGTGAATATCATTCAGACGGCGGTGGAGTTAAACCGTTTGTCCATTCCGGAGAATACACTGATTGATATTGACGAGTTAAACAATTACCCCGATGAAAAGACCGTCATCATTACGACGGGGTCGCAGGGAGAAAGTATGGCGGCTTTAAGCCGGATGGCGGGAGGCATTCATAAAAAGATTAAAATCTCCCCCATGGATACCATTATTTTTTCTTCTCATCCCATTCCGGGAAATGAGAAGGCGGTTACCAAGGTAATTAACGATCTTCTCTTAAAAGGGGCTGAGGTTATCTTTCAGGATGCACATGTTTCCGGCCATGCATGCAGGGAAGAAATCAAACTGATTTATACTTTGACGCAGCCGAAGTATGCGATTCCCGTACACGGAGAATTCAAGCATCTGAAAGCACAGGAAGAAATCGCAAAAGAACTCGGAATGACATCGGACCGGATTATTATTCTGCGTTCCGGAAGTGTTCTGGAAATCGGGGAAGACGGAGCCGAAACAGTCGGCGAGGTTCCCTGCGGAGCACTCTATGTTGACGGACTCGGCGTCGGAGATGTCGGAACGACGGTAATGCGTGAGCGTCAGAACCTTGCGGAAGACGGAATTGTAATTGTTACACTGGTAATAGACAGTTACACCGGCGAATATCTTGCAGGCCCCACCATTACAAGCCGCGGTTTTATTTACATGAAAGAAGCGGAAGATTTGCTGGATGAAGCAACGGTTCTGGCTACGGAGAAACTTGATAAACTTCGCGGCCAGGGCGTAACGGACTGGAATCGTTTAAAAGGTGCGCTGCGGGATGTGCTCGGAGATTTCTTCCGTAAGAAAACCAAGAGAAACCCCATGATTGTTTCGGTATTTGAAGAGGTATAGGAATGCTGGGATTCGAAAAGGAAATCGAGGATTTCACAAGAACCGTATGTGAAACACCGATTTACCAGAACTACATTGAAAAGAAGAATATGCTGAAACTGGACGAGGATCTCTGGAATAAGGTCAGCGAGTATCGGAAACGCAAATTCGAGATGCAGGCACTTCTTTCCGGGGATGAAATGTTTGACCGCACGGAAGCGTTCAATAATGAGTATGAATGGCTTTTGTCGGATGTCAGAGTGGCAGAATATCTGGATGCGGAGCTTGCGGTTTGCCGCCTGCTGCAAAAAATCAGTACGAGTCTGATTATGGCATTGGATTTTGAATAAAAGAGGTACACGGATTTGAAAAAGATTTTAATAAAAGTGGGAACCATTCTTGTAAAAATTGCGGTTATGGTTTTTGCCGTATTTATGCTTTACAAGTTTTCGCTGTTTGCGTATGATTACGGATTCCGTATTTTTGCGGATACCCCGATTGACAGGGAACCGGGTATTGACGTGAATGTCGCAATCGTAGAAGGAAAGACCGTAAAGCAGATTGGAAAGCTTCTGGAAGAAAAAGGATTGATTCGTGACGGAAGACTTTTCGTTTTGCAGGAAACATTCAGTGAATATTCCGGAAGGTTAAATCCCGGCGTATATACATTGAATACATCCCAGACACCCTATGAAATGATGGCTATTATGGCAGAGGAACAGCAGGAAGTTGCAGACAATCCCGCCGTTACGAAGGACGACGATTCCGGGGAAGAGCCTGACGAAGGAGAAGACGAAGGCGAGGGAGAAGGCGAAGAGGAATAAAGCGTTGAGTGCAAACGAAAGAATGGTTACATTCATTAATTCCATGGAAGAAGATCTGCCGCCTTTACTCGGGGAAATAGAGCGCGAGGCACTTTCCGATGAAGTTCCCATTATCCGTAAGGATATGCAGGGATTTATGAGATTCCTCATAAAGACAAAGAAACCGTTGCGGATTCTGGAAGTCGGTACCGCAACCGGTTTTTCCGCACTTTTGATGGCAGAGTATATGCCGGCCGGTGCGAAGATTACCACCATCGAAAAATATGAAAAACGTATTCCGGTAGCGAAAAAGAATTTCGAACGGGCCGGGAAGAGCGATGCAATTACTCTGCTGGAAGGAGACGCGACAGAGATCCTTCCTGCTCTTACCGAAGGATATGATTTTATATTCATGGATGCGGCAAAAGGGCAGTATTTAAACTTCCTGCCGGAGGCCGTGCGATTACTTACCCCCGGCGGAACGCTTCTTACGGACAATGTTTTGCAGGACGGAGATATTATAGAATCCCGCTACGGTGTCTGCAGAAGAAACCGCACCATTCATGCAAGGATGCGGGAATACCTATACGAATTGAAACATCATCCGCTTCTGGATACGGTGGTTCTTACCGTAGGAGACGGAGCGGCTGTTTCGGTAAAGAAAGAGAATGATTATGAAGAAACCTGAATTACTGGTTCCGGCAGGCAGTCTTGAAGTTTTGAAGGTTGCCGTTAACTACGGAGCGGACGCGGTGTATATTGGCGGCGAGGCCTTTGGTCTTCGAGCGAAAGCAAAGAATTTTTCTTCTGACGAAATGCGGGAAGGAATTGCATTTGCTCATGCGCACGGAGTGAAAGTGTATGTAACCGCCAATATTTTTGCTCATAATTATGATTTAAGCGAAGCGGCAAAGTATTTCAAAGAACTCGGAGAAATCGGGCCGGATGCGGTTCTTATTTCCGATCCCGGCATGTTTCTTCTGGCAAAAGAGAATTGCCCCAATCTTGAAATTCATATCTCAACCCAGGCAAACAATACGAATTATATGACATACCGTTTCTGGTGGGAAATGGGTGCAAAGCGGGTGGTTTCCGCAAGAGAGCTTTCTTTGGCCGAATTAAAAGAGATACGTGCCAATATTCCGGAAGAAATGGAAATCGAGAGCTTTATTCACGGCGCCATGTGCATTTCCTATTCCGGCAGATGCCTTTTGTCGAATTATTTTACCGGAAGAGATGCCAACCGCGGAGAGTGTACGCATCCCTGCCGATGGAAATATGCCGTGGCCGAAGAATCGCGTCCGGGTGAATACCTGCCGATTGAAGAGAATGACCGCGGGACGTATATTTTTAATTCCAAGGATCTTTGCATGATTGAATATCTTCCGGATCTTGTGGATGCGGGAATCGATTCGTTAAAAATCGAAGGCCGGATGAAAACCGCATTATATGTGGCGACGGTTGCGAGAACATACCGGAAGGCCATTGATGATTATTTTGCCGGAGAAGAAGTATATAAGGCAAACATGGACTGGTATCATTCCGAAATCCGAAAATGTACTTACCGTGAATTTTCGACGGGGTTCTATTTCGGAAAGCCGAGTGAAGAGAATCAGATTTACGATGCCAATACCTATGTGAGCGAAGCCGTTTATCTGGGATGTGTGGAAGAAATCGATGAACGGGGCTATGCGCGCATTGAGCAAAAGAATAAATTCCTGGTCGGTGACGAAATCGAAATCATGAAGCCGAACGGAGATAATGTAACTACAAAAGTAGTTGGAATTTATACCGAGAGCGGAGAACGGCGTGAAAGCGCCCCTCATCCGCAGGAGATTTTGTATCTGAATTTGAGTACTCATCCCGAAAAGGGAGATTTGTTAAGAGCATCGGAAAGGAAATAGACAATGGAAAAGATTAACATTGAAGAGATTTTTGCTTCCAACGTATTCACGCTTGCGGTTATGGAGAATTACCTTCCCGCAGATGCGTTTGCCGAAGTGAAACAGGTAATGGAGCATGGCGGAGAGCTTTCCAAGGATACCGCCAATGTGGTTGCGGGTGCCATGAAAACATGGGCACTTGAAAAGGGAGCAACCCATTATACACACTGGTTCCAGCCGCTGACCGGATTCACCGCCGAAAAGCATGATTCCTTTATCACGCATCCGGACAATGACGGAAAAATGATTGTGGAATTCTCCGGCAAGGAACTGATCAAGGGAGAATCGGACGGATCTTCTTTCCCTTCCGGCGGACTCCGTGCAACGTTTGAAGCGAGAGGATATACGGCCTGGGACATTACCTCTCCCGCATTCGTCAGAGAGGATGCGACCGGTGCCATCCTTTGCATTCCGACCGCATTCTGTTCTTACAAAGGAGAAGCACTGGATAAGAAGACACCGCTTCTTCGTTCCTGTCAGGCAATTAATGAACAGGCGCTTCGTATCGTACGTCTTTTCGGAAACAAAACCGCAACCAGAGTCTCTCCCTGTGTCGGTGCGGAGCAGGAATATTTTATCATCGATCGTGAAAAATACTTAAAGAGATACGATTTAATCTATTCCGGAAGAACCCTGTTCGGTGCGAATGCACCCAAGGGACAGGAGATGAGCGATCATTATTACGGAAGCATCCGTGAAAGAATCGGATCATTTATGCATGATGTAAATATCGAACTTTGGAAACTCGGTGTTACCGCGAAGACGCAGCACAACGAAGTGGCGCCTGCGCAGCATGAACTGGCACCGATTTACGAGACGGCAAATGTGGCCGTGGACCATAACCAGCTTGTCATGGAGACGCTTCGCAAGGTTGCGGAACGTCACGGATTAACCTGTCTTTTGCATGAAAAACCGTTCCACGGAATCAACGGAAGCGGCAAGCACAATAACTGGTCCTTAACCACGGATGACGGAATGAACCTTCTGGATCCCGGCGATACGCCGAATGCGAATATTCAGTTCCTGCTGGTGTTGGCATGCATTGTTAAGGCAGTGGACAAACATGCGGATCTGCTTCGCCAGAGTGCATCCGATGTCGGAAACGATTTGCGACTCGGTGCGGATGAAGCGCCTCCGGCAATTGTTTCCATTTTCCTCGGAGAACAGTTGGATGATGTGGTTCGTCAGCTTGTGGAAACCGGCGAGGCGAAGCATCTGATTAACAGCGAAGTACTGGCAACGGGTGTTGATACCATTCCGGATTTGTTAATCGATCCTACGGACCGCAACCGTACATCACCGTTTGCGTTTACCGGTAATAAATTCGAATTCCGTATGGTGGGCTCCGCGGATTCCATCGGCGATCCGAATGTCATTCTGAATACCATCGTTGCGGAAAGTTTCTGTGAGGCAGCGGATATTCTTGAGGCAGCGGACGACTTTGATCTGGCTTGCCATGATCTGATTAAGCTTTATCTGGCAGAACATCAGAGAATTATCTTCAACGGAAACGGATATTCTCCCGAATGGGTGAAAGAAGCAGCAAGAAGAGGCTTGCCGAATCTTCCGACCATGCTGGATGCCATCGACACTCTGACGACCGAGAAAGCAATTGCGCTTTTTGAAAAATTCGGAATTTATACAAAGGCGGAATTGGAATCCAGAAAAGAGGTTCTTTATGAAACCTATTCCAAGACGTTGAACATCGAAGCAAACTGCATGGTGGAAATGGCGTCGAAACAGATTATTCCGGCAGGTTTCCTTTACATGAAGGATTTGGCCGGCGCCGTAAAACTTGCCAATAATGTGGGCGTATCCGATCGCGCGGCCAGAAACATCCTGACGGAGGTAACCGGCCTTCTGGAAGATCTGGAAGATGCGCTGGAAGCATTGAAGGCAGCACTTTCGGAAGCACAGTCCATACGCGGAAACAAGGAAAAAGCATTTGCATATCGTGACCGCGTAAAGGTTTGCATGGAACAGCTAAGGAAGCCGGCAGACCGTCTGGAAACCATCACGGACAAGAGTATCTGGCCGTTCCCGTCCTATGAGGACTTATTGTTCGAAGTATAAAATACAATCAAACAAAAGATATAACAGGAGAACAGCAATATGAAACCGATATTAGTTATCATGGCAGCAGGCATGGGAAGCCGTTACGGCGGATTGAAGCAGATTGATCCGGTTGACGAAGAAGGGGACAAGATTATCGATTTTTCCCTTTATGATGCAAGACGTGCCGGCTTTGAAAAAGCCGTATTCATCATAAAAAAAGAGAATGAGGAAATTTTCCGCGAGTGCATTTCCGCCCGTGTCGAAGGTTTTATGGAAGTGGAATATGCGTATCAGCAGTTAGATGACATTCCGCAGGGCTTCACGGTACCGGAAGGCCGTGTAAAACCATGGGGTACCGCTCACGCCGTATATGCGGCAAGAAACGCGGTAAAGGGTGCTCCCTTTGCGGTAATTAATGCGGATGATTATTACGGAGTGGAAGCGTTTGCCAAACTGTATGATTTTTTAAGCACACACGAAGATGATGAAAAATACCGTTATGCCATGGTCGGATACCGCCTTGGCAATACATTAACGGAGAACGGCTCCGTTTCGAGAGGATGCTGTTCTTCCAATGAAGAAGGTTACTTAACGGATATCGTGGAACGCACCAAGATCATTAAAACCGAAGACGGTGCGGCATTCTCCGAAGACGGCGGGGAGACATTTACTCCGATTTCACCGGATACGATTGTTTCGATGAATCTTTGGGGATTCACACCGAGTATTCTAAAGGAACTCGAGGGTGCACTGGAAGGATTCTTCCGTGAGAAACTGCCGACCAATCCGGAAAAAGCGGAATGCTATCTTCCGATGGAGGTGGACCGCCTTTTGAAGGAAGGCAAAGCGACCGTAAATGTACTCAGCAGCTCCGATAAATGGTTTGGAGTAACCTACAAGGAAGATAAGCCGTATGTGGAGGCTTCCATTCGTGCCCTGAAGGAAAAAGGAGTTTATCCGAAAAATCTTTGGAAATCATGAATTCGTGTTGGACATTTGTTGGACGATGGGGCGTACAGTAGTAGTGTTGTTATGGTTTTACAGTAGGAGAACACTATGGGTTACAACGAAGACTTAGAACAGATTATAAGTGCGAAAAAGAAAATGCTTCCCTATTTGTCGGGGCCGGCATTACATTCTGCGGTTGCGGAGATTGCTTTTCTTTCCCATTATCTGAATATTCTGAAGAATAAAGAGAAAGATGAAGAGCAAAAGAAAATCACCCTGCAGAATGTTGCAATGGCGAATTACGAAATCGATCAGGAGAAAAGGATCGAGGAAGCGGCGAAAGAATGCGAAAAGATTTCAAGAATTCTCGGCCTGTCGCCGGAAGAACCCGTGTCGGAAGAGTATTATGACTATCTTATGAATCCCGGTTCATTCGAGAGGGAACGCGAGAATAACGGAATGTACGATACATCCCATTCCATTAATGATTACGAGGATGAGGAAGAAAAAGACGTAAGTCCCGCTGTTCCCGAAAAGAAACCGGAAGTCAAACCGAATGTCGCAAAGGAGAACAATCAATCCGATGAATGGGACGAGGAAGAAGAAGCGCCCAAAAAGAAGGATTTTCAGAGTATTCTTCGCGGCTATCGTTTCCTGGAACAGGTCAAATCCCTTCATGAGTCTTTGAAGGAAACCCTTAAGGATTTGGAGGAAGACGATTCGAAGCTTTCGGAGGAAAGCAGGTTTAAGCGTCTTGCATTCAGAGAGTATGAAGAAATGAAAGCGGCGCTGGCATTTGCCGTAAAGGCCAGTGATGAGGCGAACGAAGATGCTTCTCCGGATCGTCTGTTTACCGCGCTTGATATTTATCAGAAGAAAGCGGATGCCTATGCAAAAAAGCGTAAAGCACTTGAGGAAGCGAATGTTGCGGGGGCAGGGCAGAACGTGATTCTGACAGATGAAGAGGAAAAAGCGGAAAAAACACGTCTTCGTGCTTCAAAGAAATGGCAGAAAAAGGCAAAGGACCTATTCGGGAAATTAAAATCTGCATTGCGCGGTTTGCATTTTTCCGACTTGGAAAGTCCGGAATCGGGCAATTCGACTGACAGTGAAGCACTTCCTCCCAAAGAAGTATTCAAGAGTTTCTCCAAGTACCGTGAGTATCTGGGAGACGAAGTTGTTCTGAACGATTACAATCCGGAAGATTTTAAAGAAGAAAACCGGACCGGCAAGTGGTTCCGTGAAGACGACTATGACTGGATGTTTTCCGGGGAACGTAAAGTGCCGCAGAACAATCAGGGACCGAACAGAAAAGAAGAGGATGCCAATCTGGACGGCTTCGTAATCTATGAAGATCCCTGGTACCAGGAAATCCCGGAAGAACAGTGGGAAATGATTCGCGAAGATTCCGGAATGTCGATGGCGGAAGGATATTCGAAACGTTTCAGCTCAGAGGCGGATGCTCTTGCATCCATGCTGGAGAGTAATCCGAACGGCGGATATGCGCCTTCCTCGGCAGATGCCGCACAGACCGTATTTGTATTATGGCTGATGGGACACAAAGGATTCGGTCTGGATGCGGTAACGAGATTTGCAGGCGGTCCTCTGTACAACAAAAGAGGAGAGATTGTTAACGCGGATGAATTGGCAACCTTGTCCAAACTGCGCGAAGAATTCGTTCAATTCTGCAAGGATAATCCCACGACGGGAGCGGAAGCCGGTAATCCGGAAAAGTACAAAGCAAGTGCCGAGAATTGGGCCAACTGCTTTAAGCACGCAACAAACCGTATCAAAGAATATAAGCTTCCGGAGATTGATTACACGGATAAGAATCAGGTATTGGAGCATATTGACGAATTCGTTATGCTTTCCAAACTGGGATTCTATTTTGAAAAAGAAGTTCCGATTATTCTCGGAGGAGACAATCTTTCCGTGCCGGTAAAGGACATCGCGTCCACGGTATTGGGAGGAAAGAAGGAATACCGGAACATGATCAGTGACTGGAATGCCATTAAATGTGTTATGAATCCGATTTCCAAAGGATTTGCGGACGCACCGGTACCCGAAAATGTGAAGGGAATGAGACTTTGCGATTTTGCGGCTGGAGTCGGGCATGTGTCAGCCTATCGTGCAATGGCCGGAAAAGTAATCAATCCTTATGCCGGAATGAAACTTTCGGATGTGACGAAAGAAGCAAAAACGAAGAGTCTTTACCTGTTCGGGGCGACCGAAGATGTTGCGGGATGGCATACGGCCAATTCTGCGCAAAGAATCGTATACAAAGATTTTATGGGATTCTATCTCGGACGAGACAGAGACAGCTTTTTAAAAACCGTCGAGAAAGAATTCGATATGAAATCGGAAGAAGCGCGTCAGCTGGCCAAGGAAGATGTGGTTGAAGCGGCATCAAGAATGATTTCCTATACATTCGGAGAGATGCGTACACGTCTTTTGGAAACGGGGGATGACCCGGCCGCCATGCGCGAGTTGATTAAAGGTCAGATTGAAAACCGGAGTGTCCGCGCGTGGATTGACGATTCTTTCTGCAACAAGATTATGACCGACAGGGAACAGGCCGTTCTTGCATGCCTCGGACTTGAAGCCAGCGACGCATTTCTCTTTGACGGGAAAACCGCAGCGGAACTCTGGGGAGAGAAATATGCGGATGTAGAGGATCCGGTTGAGAAAGAAACTTTGCTTCAGGCTGAGATTCTGAAGAAAATTGCTATCGGAGATTCACGGATTCAGTTAAAGGACTGGGAGATCGGAGAGGACGGAGAACTGATCCCGGTAGCACCGATTACCGTTTTGGAAAAGAAGGAAAAACTGAAAGAGATTCTGGATTTCGGCTCCTCCTATAAGATAATGCTTCAGGAAGGTCTTCGTGAGTTTCAGACCATTCAGGATACCCTTTCGCTGACACAGAAAAACCCTGCTGCGAACCGTAAGGGTTCCGCAAATAAAGAGGGAAGCCCGGCTTACCAGGAGATGTGTCTGTGTCTGGATCAGGTTGTTCGCGATTTGGACGGAGAACTGTTCCAGGGAAAAGGCAATGCATACCGTACGGAAATACATCTTCAGAAGCTTTTTATCGCGGCACAGAATTATAAAAAAGAGTGCAAGGGTATTCATCCGGGATCTCCGGAGGAAACCTGCTTTAAGTGTGCGGAACAGCTGATTGAACTGTTTTCTGTATATGACGAGAGAATTCAGACTTACAGGAATGCCATCGACAGCAGTCTTTCCATTGACGGCAGAAATTACGGGGATATTACCGATGCGCCGTTTATTCATTTAATGAGTAAAATGAATAAAATCGCCCGCTTCCTTGCCGTGCCGGTTCCCACGGATGAAGAGGCTGCCAAAAAGTATGCGCAGGATGCCCTGGTACGCAAACAGTGGGAACTTTCCGGCATGAAGATTCACGGTAAGCACCATCCGAAAGAGAACTACGAAAAAGCCGTTGAATTCCTGAAAACAGAGATTGCCAATCTTTGCAAAGAAGGAACTGCCGGAATCGAAGATATCAGAAAGTACGATCATTTAAATGAGGAAATCGAGCGTCTGGCAGGAAATCCGGCTTTCAAGACAATCATGGACACCTCTCCGAAATTCGCGTTAGAGAATTGGAGAAATATCGAAAGAGCTACCGGTGAAAAAGCATCGGAATATGTAACCAATGTTGCGATGATTAAAGCGGATTATACCACTTTCTCCAATTATCTTGCGGGAATCGAGCATCCGATGGGCGAAGAACCAACGGAGGATGCGAAAAAACAAATGCGGACCGACGCGCGTCAGGCATTGAATGATTTAATGGCCTATGTGAATGACGGAGAAGGAAACAAATACGTTAAAGAGGTCGAAAGAAAGAAGGTATATAAGAAACTGACCGGTTTAATTCTGGATCAGATTCTTGCGCAGGAAGAAAGCGGATTCCGTCTTCGTCAGGAAGCCGTTGCGGAAGAAATCAGTCTTTCCAAGGGAATCCGTCTTGGCGGAAGAACCTATAATGAAATGTTTAAGTGGACTTTTAATCTGCTGGAAGGCGGAAAGGTTTTGGAAGGCAATAAGCTTTCCTCCACCTTAAAATACCTTGACCAGGGCGAATTAAAGACTCAGATTCAGAAAGAACTGTCCAGAAATTTTGTCGATAACAATAACAGGGCGGGTCTACAGGCTGAGATTGGAAGAAAGCTTTAAATCCATCTTCGTATTTCTCATGATAAAAGAAAGCCCGAGCCCTAAAAATGTGCAGGAGATCAGTTCCCCGAGTCCTACGGTGATAACATAGAACCAGTAAACGGTATGAATCTCATATCCCATAAATACAACGGGATCCGTGAAGCCGTACGCGTAAATTAATACAAGGGGAACAACCAGCATGTTTCCGACAATGGGAGGAATGGAACCTAAAACGGTGCCCGCTATGCCGAGCGCCGTTTTTTTGTTTTTGGAATCCGCTTTCTGAATCCGGCTTCTGAAAATGCGGCCGATTACATATGTCAAAGCGGCGGCTGCCAAAGTGGTAAGCGAACCGAAAATAACATCCTGAATAACGGAACCGATCAGAATGTTGCTAAGCAAACATCCGATAAAAAGTCCGGGAATGGCTGCGGGGGTGAAAAGGGAAAGAATGGTAAGCGCTTCGGAGAAGCGTACCTGAATTGCCATATTGGCAAGTCCCAATGCGTTGGCAAGAAAAGTAAGCACAACGTACAAAGCGGCTATGATTGCCGCACTGGTAATGAAATACACAGATTTTTTCATGATGAAATTGTCTCCTTAGTTTTGTTTTAAGTGAGGATGGTTTCGAACTCACTGATGAATGATACAAATGCCGTCTTTGCGGTATTGTGTACAAAAGCGGGCCGCCGTTTGGCGACCCGCTCATTATATCTTATCCGTTTTCAAAAAGCAAACTCTTTTTGATTATTTTACCACGATATCATTATCCGGAGTGGAAGAGGATGTATCTTTTTTGCCGGTCACATCGGTTCCGGTAATGGTTACGATTACGATACCGTTTACAAGTTTTACGTTAATGTGGCTGTCGGACGCATGCTTGGAACGAAGATTGTCCGTCAGTGTATTTAAGGGAACACCCAGAATGTCACCGACACTTTCACGCATGATGCAACTGGATCCCAAGAAAGAAGAATCGCTGTCAACATTCATGCCTGCATCTGACTCGAGCTTGTCAAAGTAAGGCTCGCTTGCGGAATCGGAAAGAACTCTTGCATCCGTAGTTGCGGCAAGGAAGGCCTGTCTTACGGAATCGGCCAGCTGGATGTCGGAGCTGACATTTGTTTTTTCGATATACTTCAATAACATCGGTGCCATAACGGCAACCAGAATTGCCATGATACCGATTACGATGATTAATTCAACCAATGAAAAACCGGAACTAGACTTTTTCTCCATTTTCATTTCCTCCTAATTTACCTGAAAAATAGCACTTTTGCGAATCGTTGTCAAATACCATCAAATGCATTATAATAACCTTGGCAAAGTGCGTAATTTCAAGGGTTATACGCATTTTGACCTTCGTTTTCGTTACATATTCAGACATCGATAACGAAAATAATGACACAGATAACGACAAAAGAAGGGCATTTATAATGAAAATTGTTGTTTTGGCTGGTGGAAATTCCACAGAAAGAGATGTATCCCTGATTTCCGGAACGGGTGTTTACAAGGCATTAAAAAGCAGAGGACATCAGGTTGTTTTGCTGGATGTATATCTGGGAGTACACGATGTGGATCTGTCCACCGTGTTCGATTTGGAGCGCGACTGGAGCGAGGGAATCCGTGCAATCAGTGCAGACAACCCGAGCCTGGATGATATTCGCGCCTTAAAAAAGGGAGAGAGAAGCTTCTTCGGAGAAAATGTTCTGGAGATTTGTAATCAGGCAGACATTGTATTCATGGCGCTTCACGGTGCAAACGGGGAGGACGGAAGAATTCAGGCCGCCTTTGATTTGATGGGAATCAAGTACACGGGAACCGATTATTTAAGCAGTGCCATCTGTATGGATAAGGCGGTTACGAAGAAGTTTTTTATAGAGGGAGGGGTACCGACTCCGAAGGCCGTTACCATTTACAATCATCCCG
>JAEEGL016937865.1_pt1 | contig 33847 bp, 14 predicted proteins | sample 9134231 | NCBI WGS metagenome assembly JAEEGL01 (sample SAMN16246548, study PRJNA631951) | gut metagenome | biome: gut microbiome; feature: rumen; material: fiber-attached | host: Bos | place: Iran: Karaj | collected 2018-10 | reverse complement strand
GTTGCCGCCTCGTTGGCTTTCTTTGTGGCTTCCAGTTTGTCGAGTTGCGCTTGGATGGCATCGTCTTCAATCTTCTCGAAGAGCAGGCTGGGTTCGGCCAACTGATGACCTGATTTGAGCAGATCGGTGCTGCCCAACTGTTCCCATTCGAAATGGTCGATATTGAGCATCTCGCGCAGCTTCTTTGATGAGAAGGGCAGGAACGGCTCGAAAGCGATGGCGAGGTTGGCGGTCAACTGCAAGCAGATGTTGAGGATGGTCTCGCAGCGTTTCGGGTCGGTCTTCCACACCTTCCAGGGTTCACAGTCGGTGATGTATTTATTGCCGATACGGGCCAAGTTCATCGCCTCAAACTGTGCTTCGCGGAACTTGAACTGGTCGAGCAGTCGCTCCACCTTCTCTTTCACATCCTTGAACTCGTTGATGGCATTGCTGTCGATATCGGTCAGTTCGCCGCACTCAGGCACCACGCCGCCCCAATATTTCTTGGTCAGTTGCAGCGCACGGTTTACGAAGTTGCCATAGACGGCCACCAACTCATTGTTGTTGCGGTCTTGGAAGTCGCGCCAGGTGAAGTTGTTGTCTTTGGTCTCAGGGGCATTGGCTGTGAGCACATAGCGCAGCACATCCTGTTTTCCGGGGAAATCGACCAGATATTCATGTAACCACACCGCCCAGTTGCGCGAGGTGGATATTTTGTCGTCCTCGAGGTTGAGAAACTCGTTGGCGGGCACATTGTCGGGCATGATATATTGGCCGTGAGCCTTCATCATGACGGGGAAGATGATGCAGTGGAAGACGATGTTGTCCTTGCCGATGAAATGCACCAGACGGGTGTCCTCGTCCTGCCACCACTGCTGCCACGTGCCCCAGCGCTGCGGGTCACGCTCGCACAGCTCCTTGGTGTTAGAGATGTAGCCGATGGGCGCGTCGAACCAGACGTAGAGCACTTTGCCCTCGGCTCCCTCGACGGGAACAGGTATGCCCCAGTCGAGGTCGCGCGTCATGGCACGCGGCTGCAAGTCCATGTCGAGCCACGACTTACACTGTCCGTAGACGTTCGGGCGCCACTCCTTGTGGCCCTCGAGTATCCACTGCTTCAGCCACTCCTGGTATTCGTTCAGCGGCAGGTACCAGTTCTTGGTCTCTTTCAGTACGGGGGTGCTGCCCGAAATCGTAGACTTCGGGTTGATGAGCTCCGTAGGCGAGAGGTCGCGGCCGCACTTCTCGCACTGGTCGCCATAGGCGCCCTGGTTGTGGCAGTGGGGGCACTCGCCGGTGACATACCGGTCGGCGAGGAACTGATGAGCCTCTTCGTCGTAGAGCTGGGTGGTGGTCTCCTCGGTGAGCTTCCCCTCATCGTAGAGCTTACGGAAGAATTGTGCTGCAAACTCATGGTGGGTCTTCGAGGTGGTGCGCGAGTAGACGTCGAACGAGATACCGAACTCGTCGAACGAGTCGCGTATCATGGCATGGTAACGGTTGACCACCTGCTGCGGGGTGATACCCTCTTTGCGGGCGCGGATAGTGATGGGCACACCGTGCTCGTCGCTGCCGCCGACGAACAGCACGTCGCGTTTCCTGGCGCGCAGGTAGCGGACGTAGATGTCGGCAGGCACGTACACGCCGGCCAGATGACCGATGTGTACGCCTCCGTTAGCGTAGGGCAGTGCCGATGTGACGGTGATGCGCTTGTAGTTTTTCTGTTCCATTGTTGTGGTTTAAATCTAGTTATGATGGAGATAGAAGGAGTTAAAAAGAGGTAGAAGGAGTGAGAGGGAGGTAGAAGTCGATAGAAGGAGTTGGGGTCGACAGCAGGAGTTGGAAAGAATCGGAAGGGGTTAGGAGGGGTCCGTAGTCGCAGAAAGTAGTTAGAAGTAGTTAGCGGTCGTTAGATCAGCAGGTCTATCGACTTCTAACTCCTTCTAACTACTTCATACTCCTTCTAACTACTTTATTTCTTCACATACTCAGCGAAATCGGTCAGGTGCATGTCACCCTTGCGAGCAAGCGTGTCGTGCATGGCGAAGGCAGCCGTCAGGCAGTGGCGGGTGTGTCCGCCCGAGGCCAGGCTCAGATACTCACGCAGCAGCGGCCGGTAGTCGGGGTGAGCGCAGTTCTCGATGATGAGCTGTGCACGCTGTGCGGGGCTCTTGCCACGCAGGTCGGCGATACCCTGCTCGGTGACGATGATGTTGACGTCGTGCTCCGAGTGGTCCTGATGGCTGACGAAGGGGACAATCGACGAGATGAGTCCGCCCTTGGCCGTCGAAGGACAGGTGAAGATGCTGAGGTAAGCGTTACGCTCGAAGTCGCCCGAGCCGCCAATGCCGTTCATCATCTTGGTTCCGCTGATGTGGGTACTGTTGACATTACCGTAAAGGTCGCACTCAATGGCTGTGTTAATAGCGATGACGCCCAGGCGGCGGATGACGGCGGGATGGTTCGAAATCTCACTCTGGCGCAGCGTCAGATGGTCTTTGAAGTAGCCGATGTTGTTATAAACCTGCATCAGGCACTCGTTCGAGACGGTGAGCGAGCAGGCTGAGGCGTCCTTCACACGGCCCGAGAGCATCATGTCGATGACGGAGTTCTGGATGACCTCAGTGTAGATGTTGAAGTCGGGGACGTGCTTGTCTTCGCCCAGGGCGCCGAGGATGGCGTTGGCCGTCGAGCCTACACCGCTCTGCAGGGGCAGGAACTCCTTGGGGATGCGGCCGGCATGGAGCTCGCTAACCAGGAACTCGGCGGTGAGGTAGCCAATCTTATCGGTCACAGGGTCGCTGTCCTTGAAGGCACGGGCCTCGTCGGGCAGGTTGCACTCTACGACGCCCACCAGCTTCTCGCGGGGGATGGAGACGTAGGGCTTACCGATGCGGTCGCCGACGTTGAAGATGGGGATAGGCTTGCGGTAGGGCGGGTCGAGGGGCTCGTATACGTCGTGGATATACTTCGCATTGGGACTGTGGAACGAGTTAAGCTCGAGGATGACCTTCTTGGCAAGGCGGGCAGCCGTGGGGCTGATGCCACCGGCAGCGGTCAGGTATACGCGGAACTCGTCGCCAACCTCCTCGATGTCGCACACCTCAAGGATGGCCCAGTCGACGTCGCCGTAGAATCCGTAGCGCAGCTCTTGTGCCATGTGGCTCAGGTGAAGGTCGTTGTAGGGGATCTCGCCCATGTTCACGTGCTTGCGGAAGTCGGGGTTCGTGGTGTAGGGGGCGCGGTACTTGATGGCCTGCGCGTTGGCAAGCTCACCGTCAGTTGACTGTCCTGTCGATGCGCCAGTGAAGATGCCTACCTTGAACTCGCGGCCGGCCTCATGCTCCTTGATGGCAACCTTTGCCAGCTCTTTCGTCACTGCCTTGGCCACACCTGCGGGCGTGAATCCGCTTAGTGCCAGGTTCTCTCCGTTCTTAATCAGTGCTGCTGCTTCAGCAGCGGTCAAACGTGTGTACATAATGTAAGATTTAGAGTTTATAATATGTTGATTTTGGTCATGTCTTTCGCAAATTCGGTGCAAAGGTACAAAATATTTTCTAATTATGCTCCTTATTTAATAATAATTTCGTAACTTTGCACCCGCAAAAGAAAAATGACTTTCAAAAAGTGGCAAAAAACCTATCTTTAAGACTCTACGTCATGCTGTTTTCATTGGCAGCAGGGCTACGCTCGTGGGCGCAGCCTGACGATGACGATGACTTTGGTGGTTCCCGTGGTGGTGATGCCCTTGACGACCTGGATGGCTACATGGACTTCCAGCCCATCCGTTTCGGCATCGACGACGTGGTACTGGTGGTCTTGTTGCTGGTTGCCTGCTATGTTTTCGGCAAGATCTGGAAGGGCTGTTCTTACCTCATTCTTATCCTCGCGGCCCTCTTCTATTATCTTACTCGCTACTAAGCGCCCTTGCGTGCCTGTCCCCGCCACGCCCTCTCAGGTGTATTGTAGAGTAAAGTCTATCCTACTTTACCTCCTCAACTCCTTACTCCTCAACTCCTTACTCAACTTTCGCAAGTTGAGTAAATAAAATAGCCGTGGCCGGCAGGTAAGCGCTTACCTGTCGGCCACGGACATCAATGAGCTGCGGGTGCTTGGCCTGCGGCTTAGTTCTTAATGACCTTGCGGCCGTTGACGATATAGACACCCTTTTGGGGGCTATTTGACTTATGGCCATTCGACAACAGACGTCCCTGCAGGTCGTAGATTGCGGCGACAGCGCTGCGGATGGTGCTTACCTCGCTGATGCCGTTGAGGTAGGCTTCCTCGGTGACGAAGTGGACGTAATAGACATACTGCTGGTCGTTCACGTCGAAGCAGAACTGCATCATGACATCAAGGTTCTCGGGCACCTCGCTGTTACTGAAGATGATGATCTGCGGACCATCACCATTGTCCTCGATGGTCATGATGATGTCGCCGTAACCATCGTAGCCGCCATCGAACTGGAAGCTCAGGCCGTTCTCACAGTTCTGGCCTTCGCCATAGAGTCCTTCCGACGTGAGGCCCCGCAAGTAGTAGTTGTTGGGGTTGAGCAGGTCGTCGACCTCAACGCCAAGGGCCTGTGCGGCCTTGTCGAGGTCAATGTCGATGGCAAAGTCGTTCGTGCTCACCGGCAGGATGATGTTCTCGGTTCCGACGATGTCCTTCTCGACGAGGGTCTCGACAAATGTAAGGCTGATGTTAAGCGTGATCATCTTGTTGGCCTCCTCGTTGACGAGGTACAGCTGCGTCTTGAAGACGTCGCCGATGCTGTTACGATTGGGATACTGGAAGAAGCGCAGCGTACCGTCGCTGAGCCAGCAGATGCCGACGCGGGCGTTCTCGTCGTACCATGTTGACACCTCACCCTTATCGGTAAGCCAGAAGCCGGGGTTGGGGTCGCAGCTCCACTCCTTTGAGTACTTGCCACGCTGTTCGACGACCTCTTCGCGATTATAGCCATAGAGCACGGGCGTCGACGTGCCGATGAGCGCCTCCACCTCGCTGATGTCGACTTTGGCGAGGTCTAAGGGCGTATATTGGTTGTCGAGCAGTGCCTGGAGTGCGAAGGCCCGCGTCGAAACGTTCTCGAACGAATGTTCTATGTACTCCGGCTCGGTGACTTTCAGCGTAACATCGTACTGGTAGTAGTTGTCGCCGTTCATGAAGTAGACGCTTGCGGTGAACTCATCGCCCACATCGTACTTGTTGATCATCTGTCCGACGTTGAGCGTCGTGAAGTCGTTGGCCACAGCCGGCTCAATGTAGAAAGCGCCTTCGGTATAGGACACCACACGGCCGCCCTCGTCGAACCAGAAGCCGCCATTGTTGGCCGTGTTCTGGCCGAAGTTGTCGGAGTTGTCAAGGGCATAGAAACCGACAGCCGACACCTCACAGCCCAGTGCGGCGGCAATGGCCTCCATGTCGGGATAGATCTGTACGGAGCCCCATGCAGTGCGCGGCTCCTGCGTGACGGTGACGGCATCCTGGCCCACCTTGTTGAAGTTGGCCATGCCCGTGCCCTGCTCGCGCTCAAGGACGGAGAGGTTGTAGCGCAGGCGGTAGGCCTTGTCACCCCATACTATATATAAATTGGTGTACCAATGCTCCTCGGCCTTCAGCACACCGGGATATTGTCCAAGATAGCAGAAGAGGGTGTCGGCGTCGAACGTGAAGCTCTCGATGAAGAACTTGTCCTCGGCATTGTAATTGTACGACGAGCACTCGCCCGTCTCATTACCGCCCTCGTCCTGAACAGCATGGAGCCAGAAGCCGGGTGCGTTGGCCGTCGGTGCGTTGCTGAGCTCATCCTTCTTCAGGCCTCCGATGTTGATGGAGTCGCCAGCATCGTACTGCGTAGCGTAGAGCACATCGGCCAGCACGTTGGCCAGCACGTCGCCACTGGCGATGCCCAGTTTCTCGAGGAGGTCGGGCACGTAGAGCTTCACGAGGTCGGAGTCGTAGCCGCCACGCGGATACTGCTCAACGGTGGTCTCAGCCTCGCCAACGACGTTCAGGTCCTTCTCGACAAGCGTCGTGGGCTGGGGGACGTCGGGCATGTCAGGCCCCGTGACGATGAGGTCGACAGTGAACGTAGCCGTCTTACCGCCATACTGAAGGGCAAACTTCAGTGTCTGCTGGTAAACGCCCCACTTCAGTGCGTCGGGCATCAGGCCAATGTTAATGGAGAAGACACCCTGTTCAGCGTCCCAGACGGGGTTGGCATAGTAAGCCGAGCCATCGCCGTAGGCAGTAATCTCAGCCTGGTCGTTGAGCCAGAAGCCTTTCTCGCCGCCAGTGGTGTAGGCATCGGTCCAGGTGTCAGGTGCCGACGGCGCGGCATAGAAGAACATGTTGGGATCGGTACTGCCCTCAGCAATCCAAGCGTCGAGGGCGGCCACAAGTGTGGTGGCATCGGTGCCAAGCGTCCCGGCCACATCGCTCATGGCGAAAGAGGCGGCTTCGGGCGCATAGTCATTACGTGGCACCTGGTTGACAGTCCCAGTGAACTGTGCCTGTGCCGTTACGCCTGCAAAGAGGCAGACGACTGCTGCAAGCAGTGTTTTAAGCGTAGTAGTTTTCATTAGCGTAGTGTTTTAAGTTTGATAATAGGTGATATTGGGGGCAAAGTTACGAACATTTTTTGAAACAAGCAAAAAAACGACGCGTTTTTTCTTGCGAAATGGAAAAAGTTTTGTACCTTTGCAACGCAATTGCGAATAAATATGACTACTAAAAGACTATTACGCCTGGTAAAAAGAGCCGGAAGACACCTGCCATTGCTGGGGGCGGCCCTTCTCACCTTGCCTTTATCACTGCTCACGTCGTGCGACAAAGACGAGCTGAACGACGAGCCGGCGTGGCTGGGCAACAGCATCTACGAACGCCTGGCCGAGGACGGTAACTACGGCTACACCCTACGCCTCATCGACGACTTAGGCCAGACGCAGGTGCTGCGCCAGACGGGGTCGAAGACGCTGTTCGTGGCCGACGATGCCGTCTACGACGCGTTCTTCGCCAAGAACGACTGGGGCGTGCGGAAGTATGACGACCTGTCGGCCGCCCAGAAAAAGCTGCTGCTGAACAGCGCAATGGTGAACAACGCCTACCTTGTGGAGCTGCTGAGCAATGTCAGTGGCAACCCGCCGCTGCAAGGCCAGTGCATGCGCAGGGAGACGGCGGCCTCAGTGTTCGACAGCATCTCGCGCATCATGCCGTCACAGATGCCTCCAACGCCGTTCTGGGATGCCTACCGAGACCACCGCGATGGCATCGTTCTGCTGCGCGACAACACGTCGAAGCCGATGATCCACTTCCTACCGGTCTTCATGCGTACCAATAATATTACTGACGAGGACCTGAGCATCCTGACTAACGGCGCGTCGCAGTCGGCTAAGGACGCGTGGGTCAACGGCAAGAAGCTCGTCGAGCAGGACATCACCTGCAAGAATGGCTACATCCAGAAGATGGACGGTCTGGCCACTGCTGCCGACAACATGGCCGAGATTGTGCACAGCCACCCTGTCATGTCGCGCTTCGCGCAGCTGCTCGACCGCTTCTGCGCCCCCTACTACGACGACGCTGCCACGAAGGAGTATAACCGCCTGTACCAGAACCAGGACTCGGTGTTCACGCTGAAATACTTCTCGTCGACAAGCAACACAGGCAACTACGGCACGTCACAGGGCGGCGAGCTGACGACGGCGCCCGACGGTACACTGGTAGACGCCTACCTGCCGTTCGACCCGGGCTGGAGCCAGTATATGTATACCAACACGGCCGGCCGTGACCTGCACTATGACGCCGGTGCCCTCCTGGTACCCACGAACGCCGCCCTCGACGACTGGTGGAACCACGACGGCAAGGTGCTGCAGGACCTCTACGGCGCATGGGAGAACGTGCCGATGAAGGTCTTGGTCAAGATGCTCGACATCGACCTGGTTCGCTCGTTCACTGAGACCGTCCCGTCGAAGTTCAAGAACATCGTCGACAACACGACGAAGGTGCCCCTGGGCATCACGAAGGCGCACGTCGACAGCTGCTTCATGGGCTGCAACGGCGTGGTCTACCTCATCAACCGTGTGTTCACGCCTGCCAGCTACGCGTCGGTGTCGTTTCCGGCACTGGTCAACGAGCAGACGATGAACGTCATCTACTGGGCCATCGAGCACCTGGACTTCGAGCCCTACCTCAACTCGATGGACTCGTACTACAGCTTCATCATCCCCACCAACACGGCCATGCTGACTTATATCGACCCGTGCAGCTATGGCAGTTCGACGGCCATTCTCTACGAGTTCTACTTCGACCAGGACTACAAGACGGTGCGCGCACGGCGCTATAACTACGACCTTGCGACGAAGCAGATCGTAGAGGACAAGGAGCTGAACGATGCCAGCGACAGCCAGGTGCAGAACCGCCTGCGCGACCTGCTCGACAACCTCATTATCATCGGAAACATTGAGGACGGGCATACCTACTACCGCACGAAGGGCGGCAGTGTCATCAAGGTGGAGCATGCCGGGCAAGAGGGCGTGATGACCATCAGCGGCGGCTTACAGATAGAGACGGGTGAGCCGCCGGTGGTGCAGGTCATCTACGACCAGACGCGTACTGGCAACGGTAAGTCGTACGTCGTCGAGCAGCAGCTGCCGCTGACCAGCCGGCGGTCGCTCTACAACATCCTTAACGGGCGCGAGAACTGCACGAAGTTCTTCGAACTGCTGCTCAATGGCGGCGCGGCCAACACGCTGCTGAAGGCGCGAATGGGCAGCTACACCTGCGCCGACTACAACTGCTCGCTGTTCGATGCCTATAACTACACAGTCTACGTCCCTGTCGACAGCGAGATAGAGCGGCTGCATCAGGAGGGCTACCTGCCCGACTGGACTGACTACGAGGAGCTGACGGCTGAGCAGTTCGACGGCGATGCCAACCTGCTGAAGAAGGCGCGCACACTGGTGGCTAACCGTATCCTGAACTTCGTGAAATACCATATCCAGGACAACTCGGTGTTCATCGGCGGGCAGCCCACGAACAACGTCAAGTACGAGACGTCGACGCTGAACCCACTGAACAAGCGCTTCTTCAGCGTCACCGTGAATGCCGACGACGACCAGCTGACCGTCGAGGACCAGCTACACAACCTCCGCCGCGTGGTAAAGGGCGACAACTTCAACCTCATGGGACGCGAATACTGGATACAGAATGTCAACAACGTGAACGCCACGCAACTCTATAACGCCAGCGACATCGTTGTTCACCAGATCGACGGCCCCCTGTTCTACGAGCAGGCGCAGCTGACGAAATGGCGCGACGAGGTGGCCGCGCTTAACAATTAAGTGGTCGTTAGTTCAGCAGCTCTATCGACTTCTCACTCCTTCTAACTACCTCAAACTACCTCTAACTCCTTCAAACTCTTTCTATGAAAGAAAAACAACGATACAGATGGATAATGATCCTTTTCATGCTTCATTGTTCATTATTCATGAGCCCAGTGAGGGCGCAGATTACTGCTGTCCACGGCCGTGTCAGCGACGACATGGGCGAGCTGATGGGCGCCTCCGTCTGTGAGATCGACGGCAGCGGGCGTATCATCGAAGCGACGCTGACCGATGTCAATGGTAACTTCTCGATGCGCATACGCAACCCGAAGGACAAACTGCGCTTCAGCTACGTAGGCTGCAAGACGCAGACGCATGCCATCAACCGGTCTGAGTACTACGTCAAGCTGGCGTCACAGACGCAGCTGCAAGAGGTGACCGTGACGTCGAAGAAGCGCTTGCAGAGCGGCGGCTTGCCCATCCCCGAGCGCGAGATCTCGTTCGCCACGCAGACCATCAACATGAAGGAGTTCGAAGGACTGGGACTGACGACGGTTGACGAAGCGCTACAGGGGCGTATCGCCGGACTCGACATCGTGGCTAACAGCGGTAACCTCGGTGCCGGCACTACCATGCGACTGCGTGGTGCCTCGTCGATATCGACGCTGACCAACGCGAACCCGCTGATCGTGGTCAACGGCAACACGTGGAACGTTGATATGAGCAACTTCGACATCACCAACGCCAACGACGAGCAGTTCGCACAGCTGCTGAATGTCAACCCAGAGGACATCGCCAGCATCACGGTCCTGAAGGATGCGGCGGCAACGGCCATCTATGGCTCGCAAGGTGCCAACGGCGTGATAGAGATCACGACAAAGCGTGGCGCACGGGGCGCGCCGAAGCTGACTTACTCGCTACGCCTGACGGGCACCTACCAGCCCTCTGGCTACAAGATGCTCGATGGCGACGATTACACCATGCTGCTCAAGGAGAGCTACTTCAACCCGGAACAAAACGACAACGCCTCGAACATCCGCGAACTGAACTACGACCCTACGTTCTCGGAGTACGAGCAGTACAACAACAACACGGATTGGGTCGATGCGGTCACGCAATGGGGACTCCGCCAGAACCACTACCTTAGTGTCACGGGCGGTGGCGAGAAGGCCACCTTCCGCATCTCAGGCGGCTACGACCACGAGTCGGGGTCGGTGATTGAGCAGCGTCAGGACCGCTTCGCCACGCGTGTGGCACTCGACTACTACGTCTCTGACCGCATCAAGATTGCCACGAACTTCTCGCTGACCTACACCGACACGAAGCGTAACTACGACAACCTGCTCTCGATAGCCTACAATAAGATGCCTAACATGAGCATCTATGAGCAAGACCCGGTAACGGGCGAGGATACGGGCAGGTTCTACACGATGCTGCAGTCGGCGCCGGCGGTGTTCAACGGTGACCAGAAGGCGCTGGTGAACCCGGTGGCCAGTGCAAAGTTGGCTAAGTTCGACGACCGCACCTACGACATCACGCCTGAGTTTGAGCTTAACTACCACCTGTGGGGCCTCGACGAGGAGTCCCATCAGCTGAACTGGCAGGGGCGCGTATACATGAACATCTTCAACGAGTACATCGACAAGTTCTACCCCAAGGAGCTGGTAACGGTGTCGTGGAACAACGGTGTGAACAATGCCTATACGGGCTCGACGAAGAGCGTGGCTTTCAACACGAAGCAGACGTTGACGTTCATACCGCACTTCAACAACAAGGACCATTCGCTGATGGCGATGGGACGCTTTGAGCTGACGAGCGGCAGTAGCAACGGCCAGGGCACCGACGCGACGAAGCTGCCGAGCGGCGGCATCACCAGCACTGCCGGTGGTGGGCGTGTGCAGGGTATGAACTCGAACTTCAGCCAGTGGCGCTCGATGTACTACACGTTCTCAACGCACTATGCCTACAAGAGCCGTTACATGGCCGACTTCTCGCTGCGGGCCGACGGCACCACGAAGTTCGGACCTAAGCGCCGCTGGGGCTTCTTCCCCGCTGTCTCGCTTCGCTGGAACATTGTCGACGAGGCGTGGATGAAGTCCACACGCAAATGGCTGTCGATGCTCGCTATTCGCCCCAGCTGGGGGCGTGTGGGTAACCAGCCAGGGCAGGACTACCTCTACGAGAGTATCTACAGTCAGGGCGGCCGCTATATCGACATGGGGACGATGGTGCCTACTAACATCCGCCTCACGGACCTGCGATGGGAGACCACGTCAACGTGGGACATCGGTGCCGACCTGGGCCTCTTCGACGACAAGCTGACGCTGCAGGCGGAGTGGTACTACGCCAAGCGCAGCGACATGCTGATGGCGGGCGTTAGCATCCCCTCGAGCACGGGCTACTACACGCTGGCCTACCGTAACGTGGGCACGATGCGTAACATCGGATGGGAGCTGAACCTGAACACGAACCGCATCATCGAGAAGGGGAAGTTCTACGCCGACTTCAACATGACCTTCGGTAACAACTCGAACGAGATTCTGTCGATGGATGAGACGGTGCTCAACAAGCTGAACTCGGAGTTCTACTTTGGCAACCGCGAGGTGCTGCAGCGTGTGCAGCTGTACAACCCCTTCGGCGCCATCTACGGCTTCCGCTTCAAGGGGGTCTACGAGTACCAGTACGAGACGTTCTTAAACATGACGACCGCTGAGCGGCAGCAGTTTTTGGCCGATGGACACACGGCGCCCATCGCCATCAGCGAGACGGGCGAGGTGGTGCTCGACGACGAGGGGAACCCCGTACGTATGATGTTCAACTATACGCACGATGGCGTCGGAAAGAACTACCTGTTCAAGGGGGGCGACGCTATCTACGAGGACATCAACTACGACGGTGATATCAACGCGCTCGACATCGTCTATCTTGGCTCTTCGCTGCCCAAGCTGACGGGTGGCTTCGGCTTTACATTGAACTACAACCGATGGAAGCTGAACACGCAGTTCAACTACCGCGTGGGCAACAAGATCCTAAATCTCGCACGCCTCGACGCCGAGGCCATGATCAACAACAACAATCAGAGCAAGGCCGTCAACTACCGGTGGCGCAAGGAGGGCGACCAAACGCCAATCCCACGTGCTATGTACGGCGCCGCAACAAACTACAACACACTCATCAGTGACCGCTTCGTAGAGAATGGCTCTTTCCTCCGACTGAACTACATACAGCTGTCCTACTCCTTTGACCCGAAGGTAGTGAAACGCTGCATCGGCCTTAACCGCCTGAGCTTCTATGCCAGCGCCAACAACCTCTTCATCCTCACAAAATACAAGGGCGTAGATCCCGAGGTGGCTTACGGTGGCTATGGCGCTGCCATCGACAGCGGTAAGACGCCACGCGCCAAATCGTACACGCTGGGCGTGACGGTGGACTTCTAAAGACCCACCCAAGCCCAGAAACCCCAAAACCCAGAAACCCACCCCCAACCCCTCCCCAAGGGAGGGGAGTGAAGATAGATAACAAACCTTCAATAAAAACCCATCCCCAACCCAAGGGAGGGGAGTGAAGATAGAAACTAACATTGAAAGAGTATGAAAAAAGACAATAAGAAGATGAGAGCATTGAAGCAGAAATTGATAGTCGCCTTTTCCGCCCTCAGAACTATACTACCCCCCCTCCCTTGGGGAGGGGTTGGGGGTGGGTTTGCCTCCTTTTCCGCCCTCAGAACCATACTAACATCCCTCCCTTTGGGAGGGCTTGGGTGGGCCTTGACCTCTTGCTCCGACTTCCTTGAGATAACGCCTCTGGAGACCATCGTACTCGACAAGTTCTGGAACGAGGAGGCCGACGTGGAGAACGTTGTGGCTGGCTGTTATGTCGCCATGCAGGAGCAGGCCGTCATCGACCGCATGATGGTCTGGGGTGAGTTCCGCTCCGACAACGTCGTGGGCGGCACCAACATCGAGAACGAGACAGACCTGTCGAACATCTTCAAGGAGAACATCAACGCCAGCAACGTGTTCACCACCTGGGGCGAGTTCTATAATATAATAAATAGGTGTAACACCGTGCTCTACTATGCACCCATCGTCGCTGAGAAAGACCCTGGCTACACGCAGAGCGAGCTGAGGACCACCGTGGCTGAAGTGTCCGCACTACGCGACCTGATGTACTTCTATCTCATCCGGACATTCCGCGACGTGCCCTACTCCACCCAGCCTTACCTTGATGACAACCAGACGATGGATCTGCCGGCGACTCCCTTCGAGGCCGTCCTCGACAGTCTGATAAACGACTTGGAGACGGTACAGGACATGGCCGTCCGACGTTACCCATCGACCAAGACCTACTACCGCTGCGGGCGCATCACCCAGGACGCCATCCACGCTATGCTCGCCGACATGTACCTCTGGAAGCAAGACTATGCACAAGCCATCCGCTATGCCGACATGGTCATCAACGCCAAAACGGCGGCCTACCAGGAAGAGCTCGACAAGTTGTCGGGCAACGTCTTTGCCAACGACCAGATGATCGACGGCTACCCGCTAATCAGCGACGCCATGACGACGGGCAACTTCTACGGCAATGCCTTTCAGGAGATTTTTGCACAGGGCAACAGCCGCGAGAGCATCTTCGAACTCATCTTCATGAACAACGACCAGATGCTGTCGAACGGGGCGGTGAGCAGCCGATACGGTAACCAGACAGTGTTCCCTGGTCATGCCCGCCCTGCCGACTTCATCTGTACCGATGTCAACGACGAGGTCTACAGCGTGTTCCTCAACAAGTACGACACACGCTACTACGAGAACATCCAGGCCGTCAACGGCTCGAAGACGCTATCGGGCATCAACAAGTACTGCAGTGAGGGTGTCTATGTCGACCTCTCGAAGGCCGAAATTACGGCCGTCTACAGTGGCTTCTACTCCGAGAACTACTGCCACGCCAACTGGATTCTCTACCGGCTCTCCGACATGATGCTGATAAAGGCCGAAGCCCTCGTCGAGATGATGAGCAACGAGGAGCTCACCGATCATGACCAGGAGCTGCGGAGGCAGGCCTTCGACATCGTGAACACTATCAGCAAGCGATCCAACTGCTCGTCGGGCAGCAAGGACCTCGACATCGCAAACTACCCCAACAAGTCGACGATGGCCGCACTCGTGCTAGAGGAGCGGCAACGTGAGCTGATGTTCGAGGGCAAGCGTTGGTACGACCTTGTGCGTCGCTCGCGACGCGACGGCAACACCAACTACTTGGTGGGTGTCGTCTCGCGCAAGGGGTCCTCGGGCACGGGCGCCATCGCCAGCAAACTGGCACGCATGGAGGCCATCTACTGGCCTTACCACAACGACGAGATAAAAGTGAACAAGAACCTCGTACAGAATCCCGCCTTCGGCAGTGGGGAGAACAGCAGCTACGAACGAACGAAGTAAAAGCCCAAGCCCACAAGGCCGAAGGCCGAAAGCCCACCCAAGCCCTCCCAAAGGGAGGGATGTCTAAATAGATAACAAACCTTCAAAAAGAGGAATAAACGATACGACATAAAAAGCAACATCAACAAACAAAGCAACAAACATATAGCAACAAACAAAGCAACATACTATGAACATCATGATCAAGAAAGCCAAATCCCTCCTTCTCGCGCTTTTATCTATAAAAACATCCCTCCCTTTGGGAGGGCTTGGGTGGGCCTTGGGCCTTTGCCCTTCGGTCTTCGGCCTCGCTTGGGCCTTCGCCCTTGGGTTTGCCTTGACCTCCTGCTCCGACGACCCTGACGCCGAGAACTTCTACACCTTCAAAGGGAAGATGATGAGCGAGTACCTGCAGCAGCACGAGGCATTCAGCGAGTTCACGGCCATCGTCGAGCGGGCAGGCATGATGGAACTGCTGGCCACCTATGGTGCCTATACCTGCTTCCCGCCAACCAACGATGCCGTGCAGACGTTCCTTAAGAAGCGAAGACTGACGTCTATCAGCGAGCTGACCGACGCCGACTGCGACACCCTTGTCCGCACACACATCGTGAAAAACATGTATACCACGGCCGACATGGACGATGGCGTGCTCTCGACGGCCAACATGAACCGCCGCTATATTGAGGTGAGCCACGGGCTGGACGACGATGACAATGCCGTAGTGTTCCTCAACGGTACCTCGCACATCATCTTCGCCCTACAGGACGACTCCGTCGAGAACGGCATTATGCAGCCCATCACCGAGGTGCTCGAGAGCAGCAACCGCATGATCCACGATGTCATGAAGCAGAATCCGAACATCTCACTCTATGTCGAGGCTTTTGAGCGGGCAGGCCTGCGCGACTCCCTCTATCAGTATAAGGATGCTGAATGGGACCCCACCGTCTATCCCCGCTACCGCTATATTTCCCACGTCAACCGCGAAACGGCGACTGTCCCCGACGAGAAGCGCACGGGCTACACCGTGTTTGTGCCCACCGACTCGGTGCTCCGCGAGAAATACGGCATTACGACCGTAGAAGGGCTGTACCAAAAGGCCTGCGACATTTACGATGTGGTGTATCCTGAGGATGCCGATGCCGACTACCACGACTTTGCGCACATCACTCACCCCAAGAACCCGCTACATCGCTTCTTGGCCTACCATGTGGTGACGCGTGACGTGAAAGGATGGAACTACCTCACACCCGTGAAGGACGTCGGCATCTTGACCACAGTGATGAACCCCGTAGACTGGTACGAGACGATGCTGCCACACACCATGATGAAGTTCGAGCGCCTCACTGTCCGAAAGTGGGCCGGCGCCAGCGTCCTCGGCCAGCGTTACGTCAACCGTCGTTACGACGATGAGTTCCAAGTGCTCGGCACGCTCATCCGACCCACCGTCGAGACGGCCTATAAGCAGGATGCCCTCAATGGCCGCTACTTTTATGTCGACGACATTTTGGCATTCGATCCCACCACCCGCGACATCGTGCTTAACGACCGCATACGCATGGACTTCTCAACCATCTTCCCTGAGCTGATGACCAACGACATACGCCTCAACGAGCGCAACAATGGCATGAAGTTCCAAGACCCCGACTACGACGAGACGGGTAAGTACGGCCGCAACTACTATTTCCCCAACGGCTACCTCAAGGGGGTCACGCTCAACGACGGATGCCACTTCGTCTACCGGCGCCCGCACGACTACTACGACAGCTACGAGGGCGACGAGATGAACCTCTTCGGCGACTTCGACATCTCCTTCAAGATTCCACCCGTTCCCTACGAGGGCGACTGGCAGATTCGCATTGGCTTTGCCGCCGAAGGGACGCGAGGCGTGGCGCAGATCTATTTCGATGATGTGCCTCAGGGCATACCGCTCGACATGACGAAGCAACTCAACGACCCGTCCATTCTGGGCTCCGACTGGAAGGCCGACTACGCCAGCATGTCGCAGATCGACCTCTCGACCGACCAGAAAGTGCTCAAGAACAAGGGCTACTACCGTGGTGCGGCCGGCGGCTACCGCTACGACAGCGGAGGTAGCACCTCCACCACCATTTTCGCCACTCAGCCCCAAACCATCCGAATGGTGATCTGCACCACCCACATCGACCCCAACGTGGATCACTTCCTCCGCATACGCTGTGTCTCCACAAAGCAGGGCAACGACAACGAGTTCATGCTCGACTACTTGGAGCTGGTGCCAAAGAGTGTCTATGGCGTCACTGACGAAGGGGCCATGGAGAGCATGCTTTAGTTAATTGAAACCGTAAAATAATCTTAGCGCTATGGCTATCTACGCAAAGACACAACGACGCAGCTTTTTATCTATAAAAACATCCCTCCCTTTGCGAGGGCTTAAGAACCCATTCCCCGTGTACAACCGTGTGAAACCGTGGCTTGGGTGGGCCTTCAGCCTTGTCTTGGCCTTCACTTCCTGCACCGACACCTGGGACGAGCACTACGACGCCTCTACCGCTGACTACGGCACCCTCTGGCAGGCCATCGACGCCCAGCAGAACCTCAGCAACTTCGCAAAAGTAGTAAAGGCCTGCCACTACGACCTGATCCTCGACGGCAGCCAGACCTACTCCGTGTTTGCCCCCACCAACGACGCCTTTACCGCCGGCGAGGCCGACAGCCTCATAGCGGCTTTCCAAAAGCAGGCCGCCGCTGGCGTGCGCACCAACGACAACACGGTGGTACGGCAGTTCCTGCAGAACCACATCGCGCTGTTCACCTACCCCGTATCGTCGCTCACCAACGATTCTATCACGATGATGAACAGCAAGTACGAGCGCCTTACCGCCTCGACGCTGGGCGACCGTCGCCTGCTGACCACCAATGCCCTCTATAACAACGGTCTGCTCTTCACCATCGACCGCAAGCTCGACTATTTCCCCAATGTCTTCGAGTATCTCGGGCACGACCATGACCTCGACAGCGTCTACCAGTTCCTCAACAGCTACAGCGTCTATGAGTTCAACGATGCGAAGAGCGTACCTGGCGAGATCGTCGACGGACTGACCATCTATCTCGACTCGGTCTCTGAGCTGCGGAACCCGCTGTTCCAGCGCTACGGGCTCATCAACGCCGAGGACAGCACCTACTGGCTCATTGCACCTACCAATAGCGAATGGACCCGGCTCATCGCTGAGTACGAGCCCTGCTTCAACTACCCCAACAGCGTGGCCAAACGCGACTCCATGGTCTACACCAACGCCCGGCTGGCCATCATCGGCGGCGCGTTCTTCAGCCGCACACTGAACCCCGACGAGGCGTTTCGCGACTCCGCCATTTCCACGCAGGGCGTCACGGGCGAAGCGCGTCTGCTCATCGATCAGGACTACCCGTATTACACCTATTATCACCCATTCGACGCGGGGGGCATCTTCGACGGCACCGTCGATATCGCCTGCAGCAACGGCCATGTGCGCAAGGCATCGGCATACAATGTTTCGAAGTTCCATACCTTCATGCAGACGGTCAAGGTTGAGGCCGAGGATATCCTCTACCAGGATACCATCATCGACGCCGTTGACCCATTGGTGGTGCGACAGGTGACCAGCGACAACCCGTTCTACGGCCACATCTCGGGCAACACCTACGTGGAGGTCGTGCCCGACCCTGCCACGGCGCAGGTGACGGTGAGCTTCAAGATTCCCAACATCCTGTCGAACGTCAAGTACGACATCTACGCTGTCTTCGTACCTGCAACAGCCTACGACCTGCAGGCGGTCAGCGAGGCCGCGAAGCCCAATATCGTGCGAACCACCATCTACTGGAACGATCAGAACGGCAAGGAGGCGCGGCGTATCTTCAACCGTAACGTCTCTAACACGCCAGAGGTGGTCGACACGTTGCTACTGGCAAGCGACTTTACCTTCCCCACCTGCTCCTACGGCCTATCAGAGCCGCAGGCGAAAGTGCAGCTGAAGTCAAACGTCAGCAGCAAGCAGACGGCAACGCATTCGGGGACACTGCGACTGGACTGTTTCATCATTAAGCCTCACGAATAGAAAATGAAACATAAAATCATAACTTTAGCTTCGCTCGCCTTGGCGGCGGCGGGGAGTGTGCTGGCACAGCAGCAGGCCACAAGGGTGGTCAACGGGCGAATTCTTGAGGCCGCTACAAAGGCACCAGTGGCGGGCGTGCTCGTCAGGGCAGCAGAGGTCGGAGGCTACAGCACGCTGACCGACAGCACCGGCAACTACACGCTGACGATTCCCGTCACGGTCAGCGCCCTGGAGTACAGCGCACCTGACCATAACTTGGTAAAGGCTGGCCTGTCGAAAGACAAACAGCAGCATGACGTCTTCCTCTACCCTACTACGTTCAGGACGGACTATCGGCAAGGCACCGATGTGACGGGCACTGCCGTGGCCAGCGACTTCCGTTATTCTAACGCCGTGTCTATCGAGGACGAGATACAAAAGTGCCTCGGGGCCAACGTTCATGTCACCAGTCGCAGTGGCACGCCCGGCATCGGCAGCGTCATGTTCATCGGCGGACTGAACTCGCTGAACGCTAACGCCCAGCCGCTCATCGTGGTCGACGGGGTTATCTTCGATCAGCAGTATGGACGCACAACGCTGCACGACGGGTTCTTCAACGACATCCTCTGCAACATCAGCCCTACTGACATCGAGCGGGTACAGGTGCTGCGCAACGGCACGGCGCTCTACGGCGCGAAGGGTGCCAACGGCGTCGTGCTCATTAACACACGACGCAACCATTCCATGGCCACGCGCATCACCGCCAATATCGCTGCTGGCGTCACGCTGGAGCCGAAGCAATTCGATGTGATGGGTGCCAGTCAGTACCGCAGCTACGCCGCCGACCTGTTAAAGACCACACGGACTACCATCAAGGACTTCAAGTTCCTGAACGACGACCCTACCTATTACTATTATCAGCAGTACCACAACAACACGGACTGGCGAGACTTGGTCTACCGAACAGCCATCACTCAGAACTACAGCATCAATGTGGAGGGGGGTGACGACATCGCCGACTACAACCTCTCGCTCGGCTATATCCACAACCAGAGCACACTGAAGGACAACGCCATGTCGCGCATCAACATCCGCTTCAACTCTGACATACGCCTGACACAGAAGCTCGGCATACGTTTCGATGCGTCGTTTGCGAACCAGACACGCAACCTACGCAATGATGGCGCACCCAAGAACTACACGGAGGGCACGCCCACCTCAGCAGCCTTCCTCGCCTACGCCAAGAGCCCCATGCTCAGCCCTTACACGTTCACCAACGGCCGGATTTCGGAAGGCTACACCGACGTGACCGACGAGAGCTACCTCAACGAGGCGCTGGCCGACTACAGCAACTATAACTACAAGCTGGCCAACCCGCTGGCCATTAACGAGTTTGGCGAAGCTGAGAACAAGAACCACTTCGAGAACGCGATGATCAACCTTGCGGTGACACCTCGCTACCAGTTCAACCGACACCTGGCGCTCAGCGAGCACTTCAGCTACAACCTTGTCAACACCAACGAGAAGTTCTACATTCCGCTCAATGGCGTCCCCGCCTACTATGTCTCTACCGTGAACGCCTACTGCGAGAACGAGGTGCGCTCGATGGCTGGAAAACAGAACTCGGTGATGAGCGACACGCGATTGGAATACAGTCTGCACGCGCTGCCCTTCGACCTTCAACTCTTTGGAGGGGCACGCATCAACTGGGAGAGTTACACGCTCAGCTCACAACTGGGCTACAACACCAGCAGCGACAAGATGCCCGCCATCAGCTCGTCACTCGACCATGCCCAGACATTCGGAAACAACGACAAGTGGAAGAGCATCGCATGGTATGCGCAGGCCAACATCAGCTTACTGCAGCGCTACTATCTCCAGGCTAGCGTCACCGCCGAGACATCGTCACGGTTCGGAGTCGATGCGGCCGACGCCGTGAAGTTCTGCGACGTGCCATGGGGCATCTTCCCCGGCATCCAGGCTGCATGGGTCATCAGCAACGAGCCATGGTTCCAGAGAATTAATGCTAAACACGCCATTATCAATTACCTAAAGCTCAACATCGGCTTCGACGTCAGCGGCAACGACGATATGAACTACCATGCCGCACGCAGCTTCTTCAGCTCCAGCAACTTCCTGGAGGATGTCTCGGGGCTCTCCTTTGAGAACATTGGCAACACCAGCCTGCAGTGGGAGACCACCAAGCGTCTCTCTGCTGGCATCGAGGGTAACTTCCTTAACAACCGGCTGAGCTTGAGCCTCAACGTCTTCCACAGCACGACAGACAACCTCCTCATGTACCAGTCGCTCCCCTATATCTCCGGACTGGATCATAACTGGGCCAATGGTGGGGCACTGAAAAACGATGGCTACGACCTCACAGCCGTTGTCAAGCTACTGGCACTGAAAGACTTCCAATGGGAGCTGGGGGCTAGCATGGGTCACTACGCCAACGAGATGACAAAACTGGTCGACAATAGGCAGGCCGTCGATGCAACGGTCTATGGCGCCACCGTCCGCTCAGAGATAGGGCATCCGGCCAACATGTTCTATGGCTACAAGGCACAGGGGGTCTTCGCCACTTCTGAAGAGGCTGCCGCCACTGGCTTGTATGTCATGGCCGACAATGGCATCGACCGCCAGGCTTTCGGTGGTGGCGACATCATGTTTGCCGACATCAATGGCGACAAGCGCATCGACGAGGCCGACCGCACCTTCATCGGCGACCCCAATCCCGACATCTACGGCAACATCTTCACATCGATGGCTTACAAGCGACTGAAACTCGACGTCAACATGAACTACTCGCTCGGCAATGATGTCTTCAACTACATGCGACAGCAGATGGAAAGCGGCAGCCGCTTCATGAACCAGACAACGGCAATCACAAGGCGCTGGCAGACCGAAGGGCAAGTCACTGACATACCGCGTGCTACCTTCCAGGACCCCATGGGCAACAGCCGATTCAGCAACCGGTGGATTGAGGACGGCAGCTACCTCCGACTGAAAACTGTCACCCTCTCGTACGCCCTGCCCATGCACTCCACATTCCTTCAGGGCTTCGAGTTCTGGATACAGGCCAACAACCTGTTCTGCCTCACTAAATACCTCGGTGCCGACCCGGAGTTCGCCATGACCTCCAGCGTCATCGGGCAGGGTATCGACCTCGGTCGGCTTCCACTAAGCCGCTCGCTCGTTGCCGGCGTAAAGATTAACTTGTAAAAAAGCCCACAAAAAGCCGAAAGCCCACCCAAGACCCCAAGGCCGAAAGCCCACCCAAGCCCTCCCGAAGGGAGGGATGTCTAAATAGATAAATCTCCTGTAATAACAGCAAATGAACGACATAAGATGACAAAGATGAATAAGATGACAAAGATGAATAAGATAATTAAAACGATAAAAAAAGCCCGCTCCGCCATCCTCGCGCTTTTATCTATAAAAACATCCCTCCCTTTGGGAGGGCTTGGGTGGGCCTTCACTTTCCCTTCGGGAGGGTTTGGGTGGGCCTTCGGCCTTGTCTTGGCCTTGACCTCCTGTTCCGACTTCCTCTACGAGGACTCCGACCAGGTCATTTATGCCGACGACCACACCCTTGACAGCGATGCTGACACGCTGTGGTCTGTGGCTGGCATCATGAACAAGCTGCAGGTGCTCGCCGACCGCACCATCCTCCTTGGTGAGGTGCGTGCCGATCTGGTCAGTGTCACCAACAATGGCTCCGCCGACCTGCGCGAGCTGGCGCAATTCACTGTCGGCGATGACAACAAGTACAACCAGCCACGTGACTACTACGCCGTCATCAACAACTGCAACTTCTTCATCGCACGTGCGGATACCGCCCTGCGCAACAACCGCAACGAGCTCATCTTCCAAAAAGAGTACGCTGCCGTGAAGGCCTTCCGGGCATGGACCTACCTGCAACTGGTAATGAACTACGGGCGTGTGCCTTTCATCACCGACCCCATTCTTACCAAGGCTGATGCCGAGAAAGACTATCCACAGTACGACATTCAGCAAGTCTGCCAATACCTTATCAACGACATCACACCGTATGCCGACACCGAAATGCCTGGCTACAGCGTCATCCGCGGCACTGACTCACAGCTGTTCTACTACCCCATCTATGTGCTACTCGGCGACCTCTATCTTTGGTCGGGACAATATCGGGCTGCCGCTGAAAACTATTATAAATATATAAGTACGCGCAATGGCAACAACTCCGTCTATCCCATCTCCACCAATGCCGTAAGGTTTCAGAACAGCGATGCACACTGGATGAGCATTTCAGACAGCTGGTCTCTCAGCTCATTCGTGACGGAAACAAGCATGTCGACAGGTGAGCTCATCACCATGATTCCCGGCGACTCCATACCCTCCGAGGGTAACTACAGCGAGCTGCGCGACCTCTTCAACACCAACGAGAACAACGACTACCGCGCCAGCATCATCCCTTCGCAGGCCATCATCGACCTCTCAGCAGCTCAAAAGTACTGCCAGTACACCACCGGTGGCGAATTCATCTTCGCCCCCGAAGGCCTGACAAACCGCCGCAATGGCGACCTGCGCCTGCAATCTGTCTACACACACGACGAGAACTACGTCATCATCGACGGCAAGCGCATCTCCAACTTCTCTAACATCATGAAATACAACACACGGAATGTCCACTTGCTAAGACGAGCCATGGTCTACCTACGGATGGCCGAGGCCCTCAACCGTGCCGGCTTCCCGCGCTTCGCTTTCCAGATTCTGAAGCAGGGCGTCAACAACAATGTCATCGACAACGAGGTCATACCCTACTATCCTGCCGATGCCGACTGGCTGCACACATTCAACTTCCCCAACAACAACTACATCATTGAGACAACGGCTGGCGCCTCGAACGAGAACACCACTGGTCTCCACTCGCGGGGCTGCGGCTACACAGCCTACAACAGCAGCTACGTGCTGCCCGACGACTCCACGCTCACCGATGCTGCACGCCTGCAATACCAGATGGAACACGTCGAGGACCTTATCACCGACGAAGAAGCCCTTGAGTTCGCCTTCGAAGGCCATCGTTTCTACGACCTCATGCGTATCGCCTTGCGCCGCAATGATCCTGCCTATCTGGCCACGCGCGTGGCTCGCCGTAACGGCACCACCGATGCCGCGCTACTTACGAAGCTTTCCGACACGTCCAACTGGTATTTGAGAATTGAGAATTGAGAATTAGCTGCGCATACCCCTATCATTCATCTACCACCACTTACCCCCATTTATGAAGCGACAGGTCTTTTGCACTCTACTGTTCATTCTTCATTTTTCATTCTTCATTTGCCCCGCAGGGGCTCAGAAGCGCATCTACATCCCCGAGGACCTGCGGTCGATGAACTTAGAGAGTGACACGTCACAGTGGTGCTGGCGACGCTCTGCCGAGACGCGTGACCTCGTTTTTATGTGGGAGCGCGGCTTTGGCAATGACCTCCAGAACCCACCACAGCTTGATGGACGTCCCATGGCGTTCAACCTCTCCGTGCTCATGGAGCGTGTGCAGTCGTTCTACACCTTTTTCCGCGATACGTTAGGATGGATAGCTCCCCTTTCGTCCCCAAAGGGGAACACGATAGATGCCCCCTCAGGGGCAGTAGAGGGGGGCTTCTCAAAAGCCGACCGCTACAAGATGATGGTCATGGTGATGTACTCGCTTGAGGGTACTGCCTACGGTGGCACCTACGACAACTTCATTGGCGCCCTGTGGGTGGCTCCCAACCGCATACAGGACAAGACGATGAACTGCATGGCTCATGAGCTGGGACACTCCTTCCAGGCTCAGATCATGGCCGACAGCATCGGCGAGTGCTGGGGCGGCACAGGGTTCTTCGAAATGACATCACAATGGATGCTCTGGCAAGTCAACCCTTGGTGGCTGCGCGATGAGAACTACCATTTCGAAGCATTCAAGGGCCTAACACATAAGGCATTCCTCCACATGGAAAACATCTACCACTCACCCTACGTCATCCAGTGGTGGAGCGACCTCCACGGCCGGCAGTCCATCGCTGAGCTCTTCCGTCAGGGACGTCGTGGCGAAGATCCGGTCATCACCTACAAGCGCATGTATGGCCTCTCACAGCAGCAGTTCTGCGACGAGATGCTACGGGGCTACCAACATTTAATCAACTTCGACTTCAACCACGCCCGACAGCAGACGCGCCCCTATGCCTGCACTTGGACCTGTCCGCTCGACACGCTCCCCGGTGGTTGGCTGCAACCTAAAAACCTGCCGGAGGACTACGGCTTCAACGCCATACCCCTGCCCGTGAAGCCCGTCACGCGCCTCCGCCTGAAAGGCGACAACCTGCGCTACGCCTTTGTCGCCGTCACAACCGAAGGCGAGTCGATCTACGGCGACATCGGCAACCCTGTGTTTCGCTGTCCAAAGGGCAAACAGCTCCAGCATCTCTTCCTTGTAGTCATGGGTGCACCTGCTAGTCATCCTTCACCATCAGTTTCAAGGGATTTTGAATCCTCGGATCACCCTTCGCCTCTCTCCCATCACCCATCAAAAACCTACCCCTATTCATTCAAGGTCAAGTAGCGAAAAACGCTTTTTGGCCAAAAAGTTTGGATATTCCGAAAGATTGTGCTATCTTTGTAGCCGATTTTCTAACTAAAACAAATACGAATAAAATGAAGGCAACCTTCGCGACCATCATGCTGACAGTAGCCATGGCTACTGCGAACGCGCAACATCACAACCCCATTCTACCTGAGTTCCACGCCGACCCGGAGGTGCTCGCCGACGGCGGGCGCTACTACATCTATTCCACCACCGACGGGGCGCCGGGGTGGGGCGGCTACTACTTCACCTGCTACTCCTCGGACAATCTGGCCGACTGGCGGTACGAAGGCGTCATTCTCGACCTGCCGAAAGATACGCGATGGGCACGCGGCAATGCGTGGGCACCGGCCATAGAGCGGAAAAACGGTCACTACTACTTCTATTACAGCGGCGACCAGGGGGAGCGAAAGGCCATCGGCGTCGCCATTGCCGACACGCCGACAGGCCCCTTCCACGACTTCGGGCAGCCCATCATCGACAGTCGTCCCAAGGGACAGAATCACGGGCAGCAGATCGATGTCGACGTCTTTACCGACGACGATGGGCAGAGCTACATCTACTGGGGCAACGGCTACATGGCGGGCGCACGCCTCAACGACGACATGACGTCTGTCGACAGCACCAGTGTCACATTACTCACGCCACAGGGGGGCTCCCTACAGGACTATGCCTATCGTGAGGGCACCTACGTCTTCAAGCGGAAGGGCATCTACTACTTCCTCTGGAGCGTCGACGACACGGGATCGCCTAACTACCACGTCGCCTACGGCACGGCCACCTCACCACTGGGGCCCATCCGCGTGGCTGACGAGCCTGTCATCCTTCGTCAGCGCCCCGACGACGCTATCTATGGCCCGGCACACAACAGCGTGCTGCAAGTGCCTGGCACCGACGAGTGGTACGTCGTCTACCACCGCATCAATGCCGCATACCTCGACCGGAAAAACGGACCCGGCTTCCACCGCGAGGTGTGCATCGACCGAATGGAGTTTAACGACGACGGCACCATCAAGCCCGTCGTACCGACAAAGTAATGATAACTCAATAGTAAGGAGTTGAGGAGTAAGGAGTTGAGGAGGTAAAGTAGGATAGACTTGACGCTACGATACACCTGAGAGGGCTATACTAATGACTTCTCGCTCGAGCTTTGCTCGCTTGCTACCAGAGGGACGCAAGAACTACCTCTAACTACATAAATTGAGCAAATGCGAAACTTGAATAACATAAATAAACGAAAAGAACACAAAAGATATGAAACGTCAACTGCTAAGCTTTTTATTGGTTATCTCGGCGTTCAGCTTTCAGACTGCGGTTTGCACAGCACAGACTGAACTGACGGCCGACCAGGCAAAGACACTCTATAAGACGACATCGAAGAGGCGTGTCAGCATACACGACCCATCCGTCGTCTACAACGAGCAGAACCAGCGCTACTACATCTTCGGATCACACAAAGCGGGGGCATACACCACCGATATGCAGAACTGGACGCAGGCGAACCCCACGTGGAACAAGGACAACAGCAGCGCCTTCACTACGCCCGCCGTTAAGACCGTCAAGCGCGGGGATAAGGACGTGGCGTTCCCTGCCTTCAACGCCATGGAGTGGTCGGCACGCACCGATGCCAACTACGACATCAATGGCAACCTATGGGCGCCCGACGTCCTATGGAACCCTGACATGCAGAAATGGTGCATGTACTTGAGCATCAATGGCGATGCGTGGCACTCCAGCATCGTGCTCCTCACAGCCGACATCATCACGGGCCCATACATCTACCAGGGGCCGGTCGTCATCTGCGGATTCCAGGATAGCGGGCATTCTTACAAGGACACCGATCTGGAGCTGGTCATCGGCACACAATCGTCGCTGCCCACACGCTACAATGTCGGCAACAAGTGGGGAAATCGATGGCCACACACCATTGACCCTTCTGCATTCTACGATGAGAACGGAAAGCTATGGCTCGTCTATGGCTCATGGTCTGGCGGCATCTGGATGCTTGAACTCGACGAGACGACGGGACTGCGCGACTACAACATCGCCTACCCCTCCACCAACGGCACCTCCGATGGCGTCACCAGCGACCCTTACTTCGGTAAGAAGATCGGCGGCGGCTACTACGTCTCGGGTGAGGGGCCTTACATCGAGCACATCGGACAGTACTATTTCCTCTTCGTCAGCTACGGTGGCTTTGCACCCGATGGTGGCTACGAGATGCGCGTCTTCCGCTCAGAGAACCCCGATGGCCCCTACAAGGACATCTACAACCGCTCGGCCATCTTCACCTCCTACGCCCTGAACTATGGCGCAGGCAACGACAACCGTGGCGAGAAGCTCATGGGCGCCTACAACGGCTGGGGATTCCAGACTGTCGGCGAGTGTGCCCAGGGGCACAACAGTGCTATCGCCGCGCCCGATGGCCGCACCTATCTCGTCTACCACACGAAGTTCAACGACGGCACTGCAGGCCACCAGGTGCGCGTCCACCAGCTCTTCCTCAACAAGCAGGGCTGGCTCGTCGCATCACCCTTTGAATACAACGGCGAGACGCTCACCGACGACGACATCGCCCAGGGCACTGCCTGCCAGCGGCAGCACATCGCCGGTACTTACCAGCTACTCGTCCATAAATACAAAATGGACCATGCTAACTTTGAGGAGCAGACGCCAGTGAAGATCACCCTCAACGACGACGGCACCGTCAGCGGCGCCTACACGGGGGCATGGTCGGTCGACGAGGGCACCAACTACATCTCTATCCGACTCGCCTCAACCACCTACAACGGCGTCGTCTTCGAGCAGCTCATGGACCAGCGCAGCGTCAAGAGCATCGCCTTCACTGCCACCGCCAATAGCGGCGTCAACATCTGGGGCTACAAGATGCACCCACAGTACGAGCTGGCATGGCACCTGAACAACCAGAAGGTGCCCATCACCAACAACACGACGGTGCGCCGCAACTACGACCTCTACGGCATGCGCAACGACGAGCTCGACAATGTCTCCCTCCAGTGGACCAGCAGCCAACCTGACATCATCAGCAACTACGGGCGCTACAACCCCAATGGCCTCGACGACGACACACCGATCACGCTCGCAGCACGCCTCACCTGTGCCGACTATTTCTGGGCTCAGGACTACAACGTCACGGCTGCATCGCTGGTCAACAGCCAGTCGCAGGAAGAATGGAAGACGGGTATGCTCGCACACTATGGCTTCGACAACGGCGACATGCACAACACCCTGAACACCGCGGATGAGGCACAGCTGCAGCGCAACGGCACCACGGCTCTGCCAACCACCGTCAACGGCGATCCGCTGCGCAACGGCAGCGTCCTCCACCTCAACTTCGGCGCTAACGGAAGCGAGAGCTACGCCGTCATGCCCAACCCGCTCTACGGGCAGGCTCTTGAGAATGGTGCTACCATCTCGTTCTATGTTAAACGAACCGACAACAACCTCTGGGACACCCTCTTCGGTCTCGTCGATGGCAACGCGCGCCTCTACATGACTGGCAACCTCTACATAGGCTTCAACAACAATGCCGGTAAGTGGCTCGACATCAACCATCCCACCAGCGTGCAGCCCACACAGCTCACCGTCAACAGGTGGCACCTGGTCACCATCACCTTCTCGCGGACGGCATCACGAACTGGTGGCATCAACATCTACGTCGACGGCACGAAGAGTACCGATAGGTACAATGGCGAACTCAACGGCAAGACCGTCACCGCAAAAGCCGACTTCGACTATGAGGCTATCGTCGACCACCTCGCTGCCTGCCAGCAGCTATGGTTTGGGCGTGGCTCATTCTGGGGCTCTGCCGATGCCATGTACGACCATGTCATGGTGCACGACCATGTTCTGAAAACTGCCGAGGTGCTCGCACTCTACCAGATGACCAACCGCGTCTTCGACCCTGCCACCTTGCGGCCTGATAGTGGCCTTGTAGGCGACGTCAACAACGACGGCGAGGTGGGCATCGGCGACATCGTAGCCATCACGAACGTCATGGCTGGCATCGAAACTGACACCGCCACCATTAGCCGGGCTGACGTCAATGGCGATGGCGAAGTGGGCATCGGCGACATCGTAGCCATCACCAACATCATGGCGGGCGTTTCACAATAATGGACGCCAACGAACTTCTCGACAGCTGTGTGCAACTGATTGCGGAGCCACCATCAGAAACGGCCTACCATCAGTTGCACCAGCTTCTGGTACTTGCCTGCCATGGCCTTCGCCATGAGGGCACGGCCTTCGGCAACCTTTTCTCACAAATCGACTGGCTCTGCCGACAACACCACGTAAGTGCTGTCGACCGCTACGCCACACAAACCGCCCGACGTCACGCCGCACGACCCCAACCTCCTTCCAGCAACGATTCTTCTCCCCTTCAGGGGAACCAAGTGGGAGGTACATCTGACTCTGCCCCATGCACTGCGGCATCGGCGCAGTGGCGCAGCGATGTCTCTGCCACCGCACGCTTCATCGCCGCCATCTACCATGTCCCCCTTCCATCACCTTTCACCCCTTCTTCATCCACCTCTCACCTACCGTCTCCAACCTTTCACGCCACACCTCCCACTTCTGTCAGATGCATCGTCTCATCCTTCGATGACAACTTCATCACCGCCGACTCCGACGACGGACCACTCACCATCGACTACGGCAACACCGAGAAAGGTCGCGACCTCACCTACCTCCGCAAGATCCTCCGAAAGGGCATGCAGCTCAACCTCCTCGACTGTCGCCTCGCCGCTTCTTACCCACCACCCTCGTATGCTGCGACATCGGCGCAGCCCCTCCTCCCCACCCTTATCGTCGTCGAGCCCGACTTCCTCGTCGACATCTCAGCCCTTGCCACCTGCTTCACCGGCTACGGCCACCACCCCCTGCTCTACACCCTCAACCGTCTCCAAGAGACCCCACCCACACAGGCCATCCTCTTGGGAAACTTCGCCGGCGCTGCCCTCGACGAGCTTATCCACGACCCCACGACGCCCACCGACACCATCCTCCAGCGCTCCTACCGTGAGCAGGCCCTCCGCTTCCTTGCCTGTCCCGACTTCGATGCCGATAAGTTCAGCGCTGAGGCCGAACGCCAGGTCAGCAACATCCGCGAAGCTGTCGCTGCCCTCACATCTCAGGATTCTTCATTTACCCCCTCTCCATCGCGTCCCGCTTCCACGCCGTCCCACTTCCTTCTCGAGCCCTCCTTTGTTAGCGAACAGCTCGGTCTGCAGGGCCGTGTCGACCTTATGACCGACGACCTGCACCTACTCGTCGAGCAGAAGGCCGGCCGCAACATGAAGATTGAGCGCCTCAGCCACGATGCCCACGGCCTACAGCGTGAGGACCACTATGTGCAGCTGCTGCTCTACTACGGTGTCCTACGCTACAACTTCGGCCTTAACAACACCTACGTCGACACCCGCCTGCTCTATTCTCGCTACCCCCCACAGCAGGGACTGCTCATCGTCAACTACTACCGCACACTGTTCCTAGAGGCCATCCGCCTGCGTAACCAGATTGTTGCAACCGAACTGCTCATCGCCCGCGACGGCTTCGCGCGCATCATGCCCCTCCTCAATGCCGACATTATATATAAAGATGTGAAGCGCGATGCCTACTTCCACCGCTTCATCCAACCCCGCCTCTCACACCTCTCTGCTCAGCTCACAGCCATTACTCCCCTGGAGCGGGCCTACTTCGAACGCATGATGACCTTCGTCTACCGCGAACAGGCTTGTCAGAAGCTTGGCACTTTGGACGAGCAAAGCCACGCCACCGCCGATCTATGGCAGATGCCCCTCCACCAGAAGCACGAGCGTGGCGACATCGTCGCCAATCTCACCATCACCGACCGTCAGCGCTCGCAGACCCTCGGCGGCTACGACCTCATTACGCTCAATTCTCAATTCTCAACTCCCAATTCTCAATTCTCAATTCCCAATTCTCAACCCTCAATTCCCAATTCTCAACCCTCCCTCAACTTCCGTCGTGGCGACTTGGTATGCCTCTACCGCTACGACCAGACGATGCCCGACATCTGCCACAGCATTCTCTACAAAGGCGTCCTGCAGGACATCACCACCGACAGCTTCGTCGTTCGCCTGAACGACGGCCAGCAGAACGCCGACATCTTCCCACTCGACAACGTCGCCCGATGGGCCGTCGAGCACACGCCCTCCGATATCTCTACGTCGTCCAACATCCGAAGCCTCTTCCGCTTCATCACCGCCGACCCCCATCGCCGGAACCTTCTCTTAGGACAGCGACCACCCGTCGCCGACACCTCGCTCACCCTCACTCGCAGCTACCACCCACACTACGACGACATCATCCTGCGACAGAAACAGGCTCGCGACTACTTCCTTCTCATTGGACCTCCCGGCACCGGTAAGACCTCCATGGCACTCCGCTTCATGGTCCTCGAAGAGCTCAGCTCTTCAACCTCCAACATCCTCCTCACCGCCTACACCAACCGGGCCGTCGACGAGATCTGCGCCATGCTCGCCGATGCTGACCTACCCTTCCTCCGCATCGGCAACCCCGCCTCCTGTGACCCACGCTTCCGAGACCACCTCATAGACGCCGCTCTCTCCTCTACACCTGTTTCTTCCCGCAATTCTCCCCCACTCCCCGCTTTCCACAGCAATTCTTCCCCCCTTTGGGGGGACCGAGGGGGGTGCATCGTCTCCACCACCTCCATGCTCCAGGCGCGCCCCGAGGTTCTCTCTCTTATGCACTTCTCGCTCTGCATCGTCGACGAGGCCTCACAGATCCTCGAGCCCTCTATCATCGGCATCCTCTCTTCGGGGGCCATCGACCGTTTCGTTCTCGTTGGCGACCACAAGCAGTTGCCCGCCGTCGTTGCTCAGCCGCCACAGCTCTCTGTCGTCGACGAACCCCTCCTCCGCGCCATTGCCCTTACCGACTGTCGTCAGTCGCTCTTCGAACGCCTCCTCCGTTGGGAGCAGTCCCAAGGTCGCACACAGTTCGTCGGCACCCTCACCCATCAGGGGCGCATGCACCCCGACGTTGCCCGCTTCCCCGCCCACGCCTTCTACCGCAAAGAGCAGCTCACCGCCGTTGGCCTCAGCCACCAGCTGGAAGGTGCCCTCAACTACGACCTCCCCGCCGCTGACGCCCTCGACCGTCTGCTCCTGTCGCGTCGTGTCATCTTCCTTCCTACCGACACTCCTTCCATCTCACCCCACTCCGCCCCTCCCACTCCCAATCCAACTTTTTCAACTCAAAACGTTACCGAGGCCCGACTCGTCGCCGACCTGCTGCGGCGCATCCACCGCTTCTACGCCACCAACTTCTCTGCCGAGAAGACCGTCGGCGTCATCGTGCCCTACCGCAACCAGATAGCCCTCATCCGTCAGGAGCTGGAAGCCCTCGGCATCCCCGATCTCCTCAACGTCTCCATCGACACCGTCGAGCGCTACCAAGGTTCGCAGCGCGACGTCATCATCTACTCCTTCACCGTCTCACACCGCTACCAGCTCGACTTCCTCACCGCCAACACCTTCGACGACGACGGCCTCACCATCGACCGCAAGCTGAACGTCGCGCTCACCCGCGCCCGCCGCCAGATGATCATGGTCGGCAACGCCTCGCTCCTCAGCAACGTCCCCCTCTTCCGCCAGCTCATCGACGACTACACCCCATCGCCGCTTCCATCATAACGCGGCCATAAATGTGGGCACCCTCCTTTTCTCACCCCCACATTGTATAAAAAAACATAAATAATACCCTAATTGCTTGGTTACTATACCTTTTCTTAGTACCTTTGCACCCGCTTACCAATATTGTATTCTTTACACCATTACGGTGGCAATCATATTCCTGCCTCGGCAGGCCCACTATTAAGACAAATCAATCAACAATTCACATTAATTACTAACTTTTTAATCTCTATTTCAAATGAGAAAACTAAAACTCTTATTCGCAGTGGCCGCACTCGCAATGGGTGGGGTGTGTACTGTTAATGCACAAAGTCCATTGGACAAAACTACTGCTGTTGCTGCTTGGACTGGTGGTAACTACACAAGTGCTACTGATGGTATTGCTCTCAAAGAAAACTATGTTACGAACACTACTACTACTGGTAACATTTTCGAGCAAACTGTATCAGGCTTGGATCAAGGCTATTACAAAGTAACACTTTATGCCAATGCCATCTACACCCCTGAACGTGGCTTTTCATCTGATGCTTCTGATTTTGACTCAGACCGAGTATTTATTTTTGCTACAGGCAATGGAACAACTCAAAAAACTGCTGTGCCCATAAAATATGGTATCATTACAACAGGTTCTGAGACTTTCACAGTGAATGCCTATGTTGGTTCTGATGGTAATCTGACCATTGGCATGGTAAAAGAAAAGGTTGGCACCAACTGGCACTCTATCGCAACGAAAAGCCTCATGTATTATGGTAATGATTTGACTGCCATCAAG
>JAEEGL010196294.1_pt1 | contig 33847 bp, 26 predicted proteins | sample 9134231 | NCBI WGS metagenome assembly JAEEGL01 (sample SAMN16246548, study PRJNA631951) | gut metagenome | biome: gut microbiome; feature: rumen; material: fiber-attached | host: Bos | place: Iran: Karaj | collected 2018-10 | reverse complement strand
CGTGCTGAGGACCACCGGCATCACGGCCACGGCGGGGATCGGGACGAACCTGTACCTGGCCAAGGTGGCCATGGACATCGTGGCGAAAAAAGCGCCGGCCGACGCGGACGGCGTGAGGATCGCGGAACTGAACGAGGATTCATACAAGTACCTCCTGTGGGATCACCGGCCCCTGACGGACTTCTGGCAGATCGGGCCGGGAAAGGCCAGAAGACTCAACAGGGCCTGCCTGTTCACGATGGGGGACATCGCCCGCCGGACCCAGTGGGACGAGGAGTTCTTCTACAGGAATTTCGGGGTGGACGGGGAGATCCTGATCGATCACGCCTGGGGCATCGAGCCGGTCACCATGGCGGACATCAAGGCCTACCGCAGCAGCGGCCACAGCCTCTCCAACGGACAGGTGCTGCCGAGACCCTACCGGTATGAAGAGGCCCGGAACGTGTTTCACGAGATGATCGAGAGCCTGTGCGCCGACATGGCCGCCAGGAACCTGGCCGCCACCGGCTGCACCTGGTGGGTGGTCTACGATTACAAGAGCCTGGAGGCGGTGCCCTCCTACGACGGGCCGCTCAGCCTGGATTTCTACGGGCGGATCCACCCCAGACACAGCAGCGGGACCGTAAAGCTGACGACCCCCACCGGCAGCGTCCGGCTCATCGCACCGCCCCTGCTGCGCCAGTTCGACGAGAAGACGGACCACCGGCTCCTCTACCGGAGACTGGGGGTCTGCGCCGCGGACGTGTCGGAGGATGAGGGGATCCTCCAGATGGATCTTTTTACCGACGCCGGCGCGCTGGAGCGGGAGAGGCGTCTTCAGGGAGCCATGCTGGCGGTGCGCCGCCGTTACGGCCCCAACGCCGTGTTCAAAGGGATGGACCTGCTGGAGGGGGCCACCACACTGGAACGGAACAGACAGATCGGAGGACACAGAGCCTGAATGCCGTGTGCCCTCCGGGTACAGACGGAGGGGGGAAGACCCATGACGGCAGTGGGCGTCATGCCGATGCCGGCGAATTTTTCATACAGGGACGTGTTTCTCAGGGGAAAGCCGCGTCACGACCGGTACGACCCGTTCCGGATCAGGCATCCCGCCATGGACACGGGACACCGGGCGAAGATCTTTGCCCCGTTCGACGCCCTGAAGGGGTTCGGCGAGGCGGTGGCCGCCAAAAACGTCCTGTACCGGCAGCGGACCGAACCGGAGCAGGAGGAACGGGAGGAACTGGACCGCAGGCTGAGGATCCTGCGGGATCTGACCCGGAACAGCGCCCTTGCCCGGCGGAACCGGGTGACGGTCTCGGTCACATGGTTCCGGTCCTGCGCGGATGCCGGCAGCGAGTCCTACGGCACCGGCGGGCAGTATGTTACCGTCACAGGCGTCTGCATGGGCGTGGACGCCGAGGTCACACGGACCATCCGGATCGACGACATGAGGATCGATCTGGAGGACGTGCTGCTGATCGAAGGCCCGGCGGAACTGTTCCGGTGAGAACAGGACGGAAAAATGACGGGAAACAGCGGAAAACCATCGAAAAACCGGATGCCCTGTGATATAATCGGATCAGAATCCTGCGGGAGGTGCGCCATGAAGAGCATTGCGTTCATCAACGGGAAGGTCTACGTGGAAAAGGGGACTTTTGCCGAAGCCGTCTTCATTGAGGACGGGATCATCCGGGCGGTCGGCGGCAGCCGGGAGATATCCTCCCTGGCCGGAACAGGAACGGAGACCGTCGATCTGGGGGGAAAGACCGTGATCCCCGGGATCAACGACAGCCACCTGCATTTTCTCATGTTCGGCTACGGACTGATGGAAGCGGACACCGCGGGCGTCCGGTCCATCGACGAACTGGTGGAGCGGTGCCGCGCGTTTATGGCCCGGTATCCGGAGCGCTGTGAACGGGGCCTGTACAGCATCGGATGGAACGAGGCTCTCTTTACCGAGGGCGAGAAAAGATTCCCGAACCGGCACGATCTGGACCGGATCTCCACCGACATCCCCGTCGTGCTCTCCCGGATCTGCGGACATATCCAGTGCGGCAACACGAAAGCCATCGAGATCCTGGGACTGGACAGAGGATTCGAGCCCTGCACGGACGGAACGATCGGGACGGAGGAGGACGGCTTCCCCAACGGCGTGTTCACCGAAAACGCCGGCGCCCGGCTCCATCATAACGCGATCCCCGGCCATACCCCGGAGGAGGCGATGAGGGCGTTTGAACTGGCCCAGGCGGAGGCGGTTTCCAAGGGGATCACCAGCATCCAGCCGAACGACGTAGGGCAGAGCCACCTGAGCATGGACGAGACCTTCCGGGTCATCCATCAGATCTATGACTGCGGCCTGGGCAAGCTGCGCTACCGCCACCAGGTGGGTGTGGAGAACCCGGAGGAACTGCGTCATTATATCGATACGGAATACGCGTCCGGCGTCTATGACGATCCGGACCGCCTGGATCTGGGCCCCCTGAAGCTGTTCAAGGACGGGTCCCTGGGCGGTCATACGGCGTTTCTGACGCAGGATTACAGGGACGACCCCGGGAACAGGGGCGTGGAGACCCATCCGGACGAGTACATGCGGCTCCTGTGCGAAATGGCCAACGAGGCCGGCATGCAGATCGTGACCCACAGCATCGGCAACGCCGCCACGGCGAAGATGGTGGGCATCTACGAGGGACTGGATCGTTTTGAGGGCAATCCCCTGCGCCACGGGATCATCCACTGCCAGATCACGGAGAGGAGCCTGCTGGAGCGGATCGCCCGGGACCGGATCCCGGTATTCTATCAGCCGGTCTTCCTCAATTACCACACCCATATCCTGGTGGACCGGGTGGGGCCGGAACTGGCCGCCACGTCCTATGCCTTCGGGACGGCCCGGAAACTGGGGATCCCGGTATCCTACAGCACGGACTGCCCCATGGAGGACTGCAATCCGTTCCACAACATCTACCACGCCGTCACCCGCGCGGACAGCAGCGGCTGGCCGGCCGGAGGCCTGTTCCCGGATGAGTGCGTCAGCGTGGAAGACGCGGTTGACGCCTATACCGCCGGGTCCGCCTTCAATGAATTCAAGGAGAATGTCAAGGGAAGGATCAGACCGGGGTTCCTCGGAGACCTGGTCGTGCTCGACAGGGACATTTTCACCTGCGGAAAAGAGGAGATCTTCCGCATCCTGCCGGAGATGACCGTCATCGGAGGCGAGATCGTCTACCGGAGGAACGGGGCGGAACACTGACAGAAGTTATTGACGGAGGAGAGCCATGGGCATTCTGGACCATCTGAACGCGGCGCAGCGGGAAGCCGTTACCACGACGGAGGGATTCGTCCGTGTCATCGCGGGCGCCGGTTCCGGCAAGACCAGGGCGCTTTCCCGCCGGTTCGCCTATCTGGTCAATGAACTGGGGATCCTGCCCGGCAACATCCTGTGCGTCACCTTCACCAACAAGGCGGCCAACGAGATGCGCCAGAGGCTCCACAACCTGACAGGGGACAACGATACCGGCTATATCAACACATTCCACCGTTTCTGCGTGGGCGTCCTCCAGGAGGACAGCTATGCGGTCCAATACCCCAGGAGTTTCCTGGTGCTGGACAATTCCGATATCGACGCCATGCTGAGGATCATCTATGAGGAGCGGGGGCTGACGCTTCGGGACATGACTTTTTCGGATGCCCGCGACATGATCGAGATCCAGAAACTGTTCAAGCGGCCGGAGTACTACCGGGATCTCATCAACATGGATCTGGAAGCCCTCCGGGAGAAATACCTGAACGCCGACAGCACGCAGGACATCATTTTCTTCGGATATCTCTATCAGCAGAAAAAGTGCTTCGGCCTGGACTATAATGACCTGATCAAATTCACCCTCTTCATCTTCGAGGAGAGTGACGAGATCCGCCTCAAGTGGCAGCAGCGGCTGGAATACATCATGATCGACGAGTTCCAGGACATCGACGATCTCCAGTACCGTCTGATGGAGGTGCTGTGCGATTATCACAGGAATCTCTTCATCGTGGGAGATCCCGATCAGACGATCTATACCTGGCGGGGCGCTAACGTGAAGTTCCTCCTGGAGTTCGACAGGAAGTTTCCCGGTACCAAGACCATCATGATGATGGAGAACTACCGCTCCACACCTCAGATCCTGGCTGCCGCCAACTCCCTGATCGACAAGAATCTGCACCGGATCAAAAAGGACCTGATCCCCACACGGGAGGGCGGCGGCACCGTCCTCTGTCACCATGCCGCAACGGCGGAAAAGGAGGCGGAGTGGATCGTCTCGGAGATCCGGAAACTGCAGGATCAGGGCGTCAGCCTGAAGGACGTGACCGTCCTTTACCGGGCCCACTATGTGACCCGTGCGGTGGAGGAGACCTTCCAGAAGAAGGATCTGCCCTACCGGATCTACAGCGGCGTACAGTTTTTCAACCGTATGGAGATCAAAGACGCCCTCAGCTATCTCCGCATGATCGCCTACCGGGACGATCTGTCCTTCCGGAGGGTGGTCAACACCCCGAAACGCAACATCGGCATCAGCCGCATGAAAGTGCTGGAGGCCTACGCCGAGCGGCACGGCTGCTCTCTCTATCAGGCGCTGCGGAACCTTCTGGACGACGAGCAGTTCCGGGGGACCAGGGCAAAACAGTTTGTGAAACTGGTGGAGACCCATTCCGAAGGCTACGCGGAACGGCCCATCTCGGAGCTGCTGAGCGCTCTGCTCAACGAGAGCCGGTATGAGGAAGCCCTCCGCACGGAGGGCAGCCAGGAGAGGTTGGACAATCTGGCGGAGCTGAAGCAGTCCATCTATGAATACGAGACGACCTGCGGCGAGGAAGCCACGCTGGAGAAATATCTGGCCCATGTGGCAATGTTCACCAACAACGATACCGCGGAAGCGCCTGACAAGGTAAAGATGATGACGGTCCATGCCGCCAAAGGCCTGGAGTTCCCCTATGTGTTCCTGTGCGGTATGAACGAGGGAGTCTTCCCGTCCCGGAAGGTGAATACCATGCCGGGGATGGAAGAGGAGCGGCGTCTGGCCTTTGTGGCCATGACCCGGGCGGAGAAGCGGCTGTATCTCTCCGAGGCGGAGGGCAGGAACATCGACGGTTCGCCCCGCTATCCGTCACGGTTCATCCTGGACGTGGACGACGGGCTCATCGAGTTTACCGCGCCGCCCCAGGAGGGACTCATCCGGAATGCCCGTCTCTATATTGAGATGAATACCAGATATCTGCCGGAAAAGGACGCTGCGTCCGCCTTTGCGGCGGGCCAGAGGGTGCGCCACGAGATATTCGGCGCAGGCACGATCCTGGATATCGATACCGCAAAGCGGGCCCTGATCATCCGCTTCGACAGCATGGAGACCCCGCGGGCGATCTCCTTCCGCGCGAAGATCGAAGCGCTGGACGAGTGAGGTGGCCGGCTGTGTGTACAAGATTCTACGTGCTCCCGGATACGGATGAGATCCGGGAGATCGTGGAGGAGGCCCAGCGCTCCGTGTTGGCCAGGAGATTCCTCCACGAGGGCAGTCCTGTCCTGGCTTCCGGAGAGATCCGGCCCACCGACGTGGCGGCGGTCCTTGCCACCAGCAGGGAGGGAAGGGCAGCCGCATTCCCCATGCGCTGGGGGTTCCGGCTGCCGGGCGGTACGCTGGCGGTCAACGCCAGGAGCGAGAGCGCGGCTGTGAAGCCGACGTTCCGGGAGGCCTGGAAGAGCCACCGCTGCGCGATCCCCGCCTCCTGGTACTTTGAGTGGGAGCACATCCGGACGCCGTCCGGAAAAGACAGGGCAGGACAGAAATACGCCATTCAGCCGGCAGGCGCGGACGTGACGTGGCTGTGCGGTCTCTACCGGATGGAGGAGGGACTGCCGGTGTTTACCGTACTGACCCGTGAACCTTCGGAGGAGCTGCGGAAGATCCACGACCGGATGCCGGTCATCCTGCCCGGGGAGTCTGTCGCGGAGTGGATCCGGCCGGACGCTGATCCGGCGGAGATCCTGAGACTGGCGCGGACAGACGTCATCATGGAAAAAGCGGTCTGAGGAGGGAAAGGACCATGAAGAGAAAGCCGGACTGGATCCGCCACACCCATCTGTTCCGGGCGGACGAATATGAATGCCGTTTCTGCAGATATGTGGGGGACAGACCGTACCCGGTCTGCCCTGAATGCGAGATGGAAATGTCCGGAACGAAGTATGACCCGTCCTGGGTGGACGAGGCGGCGATGCTGGACATCATCCTGGGCGACGAAAAATAGAAACGAAATAGGGCTTGAATATTCGTCAGAAAAAGTATATAATATTTCTGACGAGGTGATAATATGAAAAGACCTAACTACCTAAAACTGATTGAGCAAAGAGTGTTTGAAGCTCCTGAGGGCACTGTATTTATTACGTCGGATTTCTTCGATATCGCAGATACGCAGGTGATTAATAAAGCGCTTTCACGCCTTGTTGCAGAGGGAAAACTGCGACGTGTGATCCGCGGCGTCTACGATAAGCCTTGGTTCAGCGAATTGCTGCAGGGGTATGCACCCCCATCCATTAGTAATGTATCAAAAGCTATTGCGCGTAACCATGGGTGGAGAATTGTGCCCTGTGGTGATACAGCCTTGAATATTCTTCGACTGTCAACGCAGGTTCCTGCGATCTGGTCGTTTGTCAGCGATGGACCGTATCGTTCATATAGTGTTTGTGGTCTTGAGCTGCAGTTTAAGCACGGAGCAAATCGAGACATTGATGGCATGTCAGAGAAATCTGCTCTTGTAGCGCAGGCGTTAAAGGCCCTGGGAAAGGACAACATTGAGCAAAAGCATCTCCGAAGAATTGCCCAAGTTTTGAGCGAACAGGAGAAGCAGGCGCTGCTTGATGAAACGAAACATGGTACAAGTTGGATTAATAAAGCTGCAAAGGAAATCTGCAAAATAGAGGTTAATCCGTGAATGAACTACTAAGAGTATCGAAAAAGGAACAAAAAGCCCTGTTTGAGGCTACAGCTATAAGCAGAAAAATGACACCCGGGATGGTTGAGAAAGACTTCTGGGTGTGCTGGACTTTGGATTACCTGTTTCAGCAATCACCATGGAAAGACCAGTTTTCCTTCAAGGGAGGAACCAGCTTGTCCAAATGCTATGGACTGATTGACCGTTTTTCCGAAGATATCGACCTGATCATCGACTGGAGACTGATTGGCTGCGGGAAGGATGAACCATGGCGGGAGCGCAGCAGAACTCAGCAGGACAGATACAACAAAGACGTCAACGCGCGGACAGGTGAGTTCCTGAGAAATGAACTGGTACCCGGCCTTCAAAAGGTGTTTCGCGAACTCATCCATGATGACTTCATTTTGGAGATTGATTCTGGAGATCCCCAGACAGTATGCTTCTCCTATCCCAGACTATTTGATGATAATGCGATCTTGCCGGTCATTCGATTGGAAACCGGACCGCTCGCTGCCTGGACACCGACGCAGAACACTGTTGTCACGCCGTTTGTTGCTGAACAATATCCACATGTTTTTAAGAAGGCGGATACAACAGTCCGCGCAGTTTCTCCGGAACGTACCTTCTGGGAGAAGGTGCTGATCCTGCACAAGATGGCCTTTCGCTCGGATGGACGAGTACCGGAGCGTTACTCACGGCATTATTATGACCTCTGGTGCATGGCGAACAGCCCGGTAAAACAGGCCGCTCTTCAGGAGCCAAAGCTTCTGCGCAGGGTCGTCAAGTTCAATGACCGTTTCTACTACGCGGCTTCCGCGCATTACGAGTTGGCCGAGCCTGGAAGCCTGCAGCTGATGCCTAATTCAGCATGTCTGGGAAAACTCCGTAAAGATTACGAGCATATGCAGAGTATGATCTATGGCCCAAAACCGGATTTTGATGAGATTCTGGATGAACTGGAATACCTGGAAGAAGACATCAATCTCATGAGAGATCCAATGGAGCGCGACGAACGGTAAGGAGTGCGACGATATGATCTATGTGATGGCGGACATCCACGGCAACCGCCGCAGGTTCGACTCCGTCATGAACCAGATCTGCCTGACAAGTGAAGATACTTTATATGTGCTGGGAGATACGATCGACCGGCACATGGACGGGGTCCGCATCCTCCAGCAGCTGATGGAGATGCCCAATGCGCGGCTGCTCCTGGGCAACCATGAATACATGATGCTGCAGGCGATGACCCACCTGGTGGATCCGGAGGGAGGAGAATCGGAATTTGAGAAGGCGAAGCACTACCGGAGGTGGTACCGCAACGGCGGCAGGGTCACCCACGCCAACATCAGCCATATCGGCAGGCGGGAGCGGGAGAAGATCTTCGCCTTCCTGAAGGATCTTCCGCTGAGCTATGAGGCGGAAGCCGGAGGCGTCCGCTACCGGCTGGTCCATGCCGCACCGGCAGAGCTGTATCCGGTGTACGGGCGGGATTTCACGGACGAGAGGGAATTTGCCGTGTGGCAGAGATGGAATGGAGAGGAGTTCCCGCTCCTTGACTGCGTGACCGTTTTCGGACACACGCCCACCATGTATTATCAGAAGGCGGATCCGATGCGGATCTGGTACGGGAACGGCGTGATCGACATCGATTGCGGAAGCGGGTTCTCGGACGAGTCAAAAAAGGGCGTGCTGCCCGGCGGACGCCTCGCCTGTCTGCGGCTGGACGACATGCGGGAATTCTACTCGGAGGAGCCGGAACGGGAATGAAGACCGATCAGAGAGCAGCAGCTCCCGCAGGAGGCAGAGATCCTGCGGGAGTTTTCTTCTGCCGTCCGGCAGGAAAAAGAAGGAAAAGCACTTGACAGGATATTTCCGGAACGGTAAAACAATACTATGAATTGCGGCGCGAAGGAGGCGTATCCCTTGATCCGAAAACTGACACACTCCGGTGTGGCCTGGATGATCCTGTATGTGCTGACGGGGTCCCTGATGTCCCTGTGCATCAAGCTCTCCGGAGAGAATGTGACGGTGTTCCTGCAGATCTTCGTACGGAACCTGATGGGCATGATCATTGCCCTGTGTATTCTCAAAAGAGACGGCGTGAAACCGCTCTACGGGGAGAGAAAGTATCAGAAATATCTGTTCGGCCGTTCACTAGCGGGTTTTCTGGGCCTGATCACATACTTCGCGTCCACCCGTCTGGGCAATCTGGCAGACGTGACCATCGTCAACCGGACCGGACCCTTCTTTACCACACTGTTCGCCGTCATCTTCCTGAAGGAGAAGACGAAACTGCCCCAGTGGGTCGCCCTGGTGATCGTGTTCATCGGGGCCGTGATCGCGGCCAACCCCACGTTCAGCAGCGATGCGCTTCCCATGCTGCTGGCCTTTATCTGCGCCATCCTCAACGGCATAGCCTATACGCTGCTGACCTTCTTCCGGGACAAGGTACACCCCATGAGCGTGATCCTGCATTTCACCACCGTCACTACCGTGGGATCGCTTCCCTTCGTCCTGGCCACCTGGAAGCCGATCCCGCTGCGGGACGTGATCATCCTCCTGGTCATCGCGGCAGCCGGCAACCTGTGCGTGACGGCTCTGACCATGGCCTACCGGCTGGCGCCGGCCTCGGAGATCTCCATTTACGACCAGCTGAGTATCGTCACGTCTCTGGCTCTGGGCTGGATCGTGCTCAACGAGGTCCCCAAGATCAACACCCTGGTGGGCGGCGCCATCGTGATGACGGCGTCGATCCTGATCTTCTTCTACAACAGGCGCCGGCACCGTCTGGAACAGGCGCAATAAGGATACAGAAAAAAGCTCCGGCAGAGTCCCGTTTCAGAGGGACTCTGCCGGAGTTTTTTGTCAGCAGATCAGTTGCTTTCCCGGTAGGCGGCCAGGATCTCGCCGAAGTAGAGGACGTGATCGGAATCGCCGGAGTAGTAGCGTTCGCGGAGGGTTTCGTCCAGAGTGTCCAGCGGAAACTCGCTGCGCAGAACGGTACGGCATTCAAAATGGATGGCACAGCCGGCGATCCCGGGAATGCTGTTCACTCTGGCGGGTACGGTGCCAAGACCGGCGAGGGCTTTCTTGTCCGTGTCGCGGCCGGATCTGGTCCCGCAGAGCATGAGAGCTTCCTGCATGGTGCCGGGAGCGGGGAAGGAGACGGTGAAGTTTCCGTTCTGCCGGAGCAGCTTCTCCGAGTAGCGGCTGTGCCGGACCAGAACGGTGAGCATGGGCTTGCCCCAGACGACGCCGAACTGGCCCCATCCGATGGTCATGGGATTGGCCTCATCGCCACTGACCAGAAAAGCGCCGGCGGGCAGCTGGGCAAGGGCTTCCTGAACGAGATCTGTGTAAGCCATAACGAATCCTCCTCATGTGATCTGTGAAGGGAAGTGCGTCAGACGCCGGCCGGGCCTTCGGCATCGACGAAGTACTTCCAGAACAGGCGTATGGAGGTGAAGAAGTTCATCTCCTCCGTCAGAGACTTGCCCTTCTGGAGCTTGGAACCGTCGAAGACGCCGACAACGCGGCCGTCCACCATCGACAGTACCGGACTGCCGGAGTTGCCGGCCTTGCCCTCGCCGCTCTGGTAGCAGCGTTCTGAATCCTCTCCGGCATTCTGGATGCTGGAGACGTGTCCGTTGAAATGGTTGTGCACGAGCTTGGTGAGATCCGGGTTCAGGTCCTGGCCAAAGGGATATCCCAGCACCATCGTGTTTTCCGAGTCTCCGACGGGATGATCAGCGTCACGGAGATTCAGCGGGACGAAATCGCTTCCGTCTGTGATCTGTACAACGGCCATGTCCACATTCTCCTGAATGGGGTGCAGGACCTCGCAGTTGAACCAGAAGACGGGACCACCGGGAAGCCCCGGCCAGTACATGCGGGCACGGACCGAATCCGCATCGCGCACCACATGAGCGCAGGTGAGCAGCAGACCGTCCCTGGTGATCACGAAACCGGTGCCGTAGGAGAAGCGGTTGTCCTTCGTGACCTCCAGCAGCATGACGCTGTGGCCGAGTTCCGCCTTCACGCCGCTGGCGTTCTCGGAAGTGATGGGAGCGGTGCCCTCTGCGGTAACATGGAGCTGAGAGGCGGTGATATGATAATGCTTCTTCCGTTCCGATTCCCGGATCAGACGGCTCTCCCTCTCCGGGATATCCTCCGCGGTCAGCAGAGCATATTCCTCCGGCGGAATGGATTCGGGACTTTCCCCGTATTTTGCGGCGAGGCGCAGGATCTGGCGGTTTACCGAGTTGTGGAGGAAGTTCCGCACATAGCGGGCGTTGCCGTAGTTGGGATCGCCTGCGGCGGTGACCGCCTCAAAGACCCGAACGGCACGCCGCAGATAGTCGGCGGAGCGGACCATATCCAGAGGAGCCCGGGCACCGATCTCCCGGATCCTGTCTGCCTTGGCAGCCATGTTTTTCAGGATCTCCGTCAGTTCGCCGGCGGTGTAGTCGTCGAAATAGACGCAGCTCTCCGCCAGGTCGAACCGGCTGCGAAGGCCGGGGTCGACCTCCAGCAGATGACCCATCTCGCGGGGATAGCCGGCCAGGATGATGCAGGTGTCCTTCTTGACTTCCGGATCCTCCAGGACGGTGAGCAGGCGCTTCATCACGGTGCGGCCTAGGGGATTGCCGAAGTCACCCAGCTGATGGGCTTCGTCGATGAAGAGAACGTTGTTCCGGGCCATGTCCAGCAGTTTGTCGAACTCCCCAAGCTGATCCATCATCTCGCCGGCTGTCCGGGTGATCACGTATCCCTGCTTCAGGGCATGAGTCGCCCGGAGAAGGCTGCCCATCAGCTTTGCGGCCTCCGTCTTGCCGGTGCCGGGGTTGCCGATGAACAGGTAGTTGCCGGGGACGACGTCCTCCGGATCGGTCGCGGTGGCCAGCTTGGTGCGGATCAGATTGATGGCGGACTTTACGCGGGTCCAGCCGACCATGCTGTTGAGGCTGTCGATAGCGCTCTGCTCGGCAAGACTGGTGGCCTTGAGATATTTCCTCCGGGAGGGTTCAAACATGCCCTTTGTAATGAGACGTACCGTGTAACCCTCATCGTCCTCCCTTGTCTGCCTGTCTTTCTCAGGCGTGTTGACCCAGGCTTCCCGGAGCTTGCTGAGGAGCGTGTCGATCTCGGCGCCGTTGTTCCAGTTCTGGAAGGAAGCGCCCAGTCCGCCCCGGTCAGTGACGAAATTGGCGATGAAGTCATGTTCCATCAAGGCGCTGATGCTGTCTTCAAAAGCGAAGTTGTGCTCCACTTTCTGATCGAAGATCCGCTGCATCGCCTCGATGGACAGATCCTTCAGCTCAAAGGAGTTCTGGAAGTAGCGGCGGAAGGAAGGAGCGGACTTGAAGAACCGTTCCAGGCCCTCCTTGGAATCCACCAGAACGAAACAGGTGTTGGAAGAATATTCCGCGATGCAGCTGCCCAGTTCCTGGGCGGCTTCGGGGCCGAAGTCCCGTCCGGAACTGGTGTCCCGAAACAGGTCGGAGGGGTTCATGATGACCGCCATGCCGCCCTGACTGTTGGAGATGGCGGCTCTGGTCTGCGGCGGCGTACCGCCGATATGGTCGGATACCAGGTCGCCTCTGCTGAAGGTATGGATCTCCTTGCTGTCGATGAGACCGGCTTTGGCAAAGAGCTCCGCGATGGCTCGGATGGCGGTCCTGCGGCCGGAACCGGTGGGACCGGAAAGGGTAAAGTTGATGCCGCTGTCCGCTGCGGAATCCAGGAAGCCCTGACCGGCGTCGGGATTGACCTTGCTGCGGGCGAAGGATACCAGCTGATCCTTCTCATAGAGATCCTCCAGCATCCCCTCCGGCGTCAGCGGGGGAGGAGCAGCCGAGCCGACAGGCCCGGCCAGTGCGGAAAGGCCGTGCTCTTCCGGGATATCCATCGCCGTCAGAGTGATCCTTGCCTCTTCCGGGATGGACGCCAGCTGCTCTTCGGTAGGAGTCTCATAAGGCTTGAGATCAAACGGCTTCAGAAGACGCTTGTCCCTTGCCTCTCTGGCATGGGGCAGATATTCGTTGCGGATCCAGCGCCCGTTGCCGAAATCGGGCCCCACGTTGGGGAGATACCGGCTCAGGGCGCTCAGCGTACGGTCGATGAAACCCTGTTCCAGGATCTCGCCCCGCTGCCTGGCGAAGCCCTTCATGATCTCCACCAGTTCTTCGGCGGAGTAGTTGGTGAAACGGATCCGGTTTTTGGGCGGGAACCGGCTGGCAAAGCCCTGATCCACCGCCAGAAGCCGTTCCATGGGACCGGTATAGCCCGCCAGGATCAGGCAGGTGGAAGCCCTGAATTCGGGATCTTCCATAATGGGAACCAGGTCCTTAAGGATGCCGGTACCGCTCTGAACGCCGTTGGTGGTATCCTGGGAGGCCAGCTGATGGGCTTCATCGATGAACAGGACGCCGCCTCTGGCCTCCTCCACAGCCTCCCGCAGGCCGCTCCTGTGGGGATTGCTGGGCTGGCCGGGTTTTTCCCGCTTGGGAGGGGGATTCACCAGGTCCTTGGCGGTGCGGATCACGGTGTGGGGGCTTTTGATCACGTTGAGCAGATACAGCAGCGTGCCGATCTGGTCGCCCATCATGGACTTGCCGGTGCCCGGAGGTCCCATGAAAAGATAGGCTCCGGGGGGCTGGCCCTTGGCGCCGTGGAGCTTAACGTCGTTGACGATGTTCATCAGGAACTTCTTGACGTTGTCCATGCCCACGATGTCATGCTGCAGGATATGCAGGGCCTGCTCCAGATTGTCAGCGCGGGGCGCCGTCATGTCCTTCATGGATTCGGGAAGATCGTCCTCCGTCAGGATGAGCGCGTCCACGTTTGAGGTCCGGCCTTCCCGGACGTAACGGCTGGAACAGAGGGAAACCATGGTGTCAAGAAGGTTGGACGCCTCCCGGGCGTTGCCCCAGTCCTCCTTGTGCATGTTGCCCTGGACCCAGTTGGTGAACAGATCCGGCAGGACGCGTGCCAGACTGTCAGAGACTCTGACGGGACGTCCCTTGCGGTTTTCCACCATCTTGAGGAAGATCCGGCGCAGCACGTCCGGCCCATAGGGAGGGAACTCGATCCGCCCGCTCTCCGGGAAACGGCTGTTGAGTCCCGGATTGACAGACAGGAGCTCCAGAAGCCGGTCTTTATAACCGGCAAGCACCACGGAAAGCTGCCCGGCGTATCGGCTCATGCAGTCGGTCAGGTCGTTGAGGACCCGCTCACCCCCGTACTGATCCATCAGGGCATAGGCCTCGTCGATGACCAGCACACCGCCCAGAGCCATCCGGAATTCCTCATCCATATGGAAATCGGGCTGCATCATGTTGCCCACAAGGAGCGACCTGGTATGGCCCCGGGGGAGCAGTTTCAGCTCCCGGAACAGCTTGCCGATCAGGGCGACGGACTTGGACTTGCCGGTACCGGGATTGCCCATCAGCAGCATGTTGAGGTCGAAGTCACCGGGACGTCTGTGGGGCTGCCTGGGGGTAAGGCGGGTCGTATCATCTCCGCTCATTTCCACCGGGCCTTCCAGGATCTGCTGGTTCTCTTTCTCCTCAAAGAAGGAGGCCAGGTTGTCCAGCCCCACCGTGTCGGCCAGTTCTTCCCGGACAGTGCGGTAGCGTCCGCCACCGATGATCTCGTTGAGGCATTCAATGGAGAAGACCCTGTCCGGATGGCTGCTCATCCAGTCTTCCATCCGCTGGTTCAGATTGCGCAGGGGGATGTATTTCTCGCTGCACTTGGCAGCCAGCTCCGTGCAGATGTCGTTCATCTGCTCCATGCAGATGCGCAGAGGAGGATCCCGGTGCAGGCGCAGCAGGGTGAGATAGTTGCGGATCTCACCCTTCCCGGGAGCCCCCAGGGTGATCAGGCGGAGATCCGACTCCAGGGTGTCTTCCCGACGTTCCATGCCGGGAAGGAGGTACTGACCGGCAAAGTTGGACCAGTTGGAGGTCGCTCCGCCCGCTGTCAGCAGTCTGCCGATGTCCTGGCCGGGTTCGCTGGGGGCCAGGAAGATGACGATGCTGCGGCGCCGTTCACGCATGCGGTCCAGTTCCGACAGCAACTCCAGATCATGGTCGGTCATGGAATTCTTCCACTGCTCCAGATTGTAATAGACCAGGGCGCAGCGGATGTTCTCCGCGGTCATGACGTCCAGCAGGTTGCTTCGTATATCATCCATATTGGAATTCGAATCGGTACGCAGGAAGGTATAGATCCCGCCCTGAGAGGCGGACGGGGAAGAGCCGCCGTCAACGAAATCATCGAGGGTGAGCATCCCGGTATCCTGCTGCTGGGCAGCAGCCTGGCGGGCCGGCCGGATCGTTGTGAACCGGCTGCGCTCCTCACCCGTCGGTACCCGGTGCTCCTGCCAGACAAAGCTGGACTGCATGTCGTACATGCACAGGACTCTCCGGGGATCGTAGAAGAAGACGGCGTCGAAACCGTTGGCGCGCAGATGCCGGTGGAGCTCCTGCCGGATCTCGCTGAGAGTGAGCAGTTCGGAACACATGGTATCCCGGACCATCCCGTTGATGATCACAAAGGGGCGGGTACAGTTCTGCTCGGTAAAGTATGTTCTGGCGTCTCCAATCATGAGACATTCTCCTTTCAGCGGCAGTTTCGAAAAACCGCCGGGGATCGTCCCGGGGGAACGGGGCGGGGGATACGATCAGACTTTCAGGCCTGCCTCGGAACGCTGTGCCCGAATCTGTGCCTGAATACCGGCGGACGGCTGATAGCCGACCTGCCCGACCGCCTGATCCACCCGGGCCTGATCGGGACGGATCCAGTCGACCTGGTTGCCCTGGCCGACGTCCGGAATGACAGACTCGCGCTCCGTGCACTGGGGCGTTCCGAATTCTGCCCGGGTGCCTTCCCGCAGCCTGGCGAGCAGATTGTCGTTATAGGCGGCAGCCTGCTGGGCATTGTGGATGTGAGTGCCGTATTCCAGGATCTCGCTGCGGAACACGTTGCCGGGATTCTCCCTGTCCTGATTGGTGAGTTCGGCGGTGATGACGACGCGGGTGCCGTCGGTGCCGACCAGGTAAGCCCGGTAGCCGAGCCGCTGATCACCGTTGAAGTATTCAGACCACTGAAGGCGGAGACGGTTTCCCTTGGCGGGATCCGTGAGGATCGAGACGGCGTGATCCATCAGCTGCCGCCTTGCCCGGCTCAGCTGGAACGCCTGGACAGCGTAGTTCACGGACTGATCGATCTGTCCCCGGTAGGTCATGGCCAGTTCCTGCAGAGCCTGCAGCTGCTGTACGGTAAGGGCAGGATCCTGCATGCGGTTCCGGATCTCTGCCAGGCCGTCTTCGATGCGCCGCAGATCGCCGCAGGTCCAGTAATCCACATCCACCTCGGTCTCGCCCTCGGAGGTCTTGACCGGGATCTTCCGGCTCGTTTCCAGGAGGGCCTCTGTCTGGGCGACCGCTTCATCGGCCATCGCCATGCGGATCTGCCACTGCTGCTCGTCCGCCAGGACACGCTGCTGATAGATCAGCACTTCCTCCAGCAGCGCAAGGCCGTTGTTCTGGGCAACGGACGCGCCTGCAAGACCGTTATTGAGGCTGGCCACGAGGGTGTTGTAATGGGAGTTGATATCCACCCGTTCCTCCGAGCGCCAGTTGTGAACATTGAACTCATCGATGGCGGCCAGGACCCCCTGCACCGCTTCCCGGTAGTCCCGCGCCTGCTGGAGCATCTGGGCCTGGGTCTGATGAGTCGCCTCGATGACGGTCCGGATGTTGCCGACCTCGGTCTGGATGTCCCGGATCTGGCCCTGGAGGGCAGCGGCCGTCTCGTCGATCCGGGTGTTCAGATAATCCCGGGTCTCTGCGATCTGATTCGTCACACGCTGCATGTTCTGAGCCATCTCGTTGTCGAAATACTGGCGGAGCTGCTTGATGTCCTGCTGGGACTGGCGGGCCAGCTGCGTCAGGCGCTCCTGATGCTTCCGGTCCGACTCCTTGATGCGGTTGTCGAAATCGGCCCGCATGCTGCTGATCTGCTGCGCCTGCGTCCGCTGGATCTGAGAGATCTGGTTGCGTGCGGCGTTGAGCTGATTGGCCAGACCGGCATTGGTGGAGGTGAGGTTGTTCACCTGGTTCTGCAGGCTGCTGATGAGAGTCTGGGTCCTGGCGTCATAGGAAGCAGCTGTAGCCCGCCTGCGCTGCTGAAGGATCTCGTTGGCGCGGGTGCGGTCGATCTGCCACTGACCGTGGCGCGCGATGTTCAGCAGCTGGGCGTCAGACATGCGCTGAAGGGATTCAATGCTGTGGCTCATGTTTGTGTTCCTCCTGTATATCTGTAATACTTGTTTTTTCTCGAGCAGGGGACAGCGCCCGGATGCTTTTCTCCAAAGGATCCCTGTGGCTGTCCACGCCGACGCAGTTGATACCGCCTCCGTGCCAGAAATATTCGGTCTGACGTCCCTCCGCGCCGTAGAGGGAGAGGATCTCCGGCCGGTCATAGCGGTCTGTCAGGGGAATGACCCGCTGGTTGGAGGATCCCCGAAGACTCTTTCCGTCGTCCAGTTCCTGCACATAGGGGCCGTCGATCAGAAGGTCCGTCTGTTCCAGGAGCGGAGCGGCGGAGGGCATCTGCCGGAGTTCCTCCAGGAGAAAGCCGGTATAGACGATCACGCCGGTGTCATATCCGAAGTCCCGGCGGACCATCCGAAGCATTTCCGCGATGGCTTCCGCCTGCAGGAAGGGTTCGCCGCCGGAGATGGTCACCCCGTCGGGACGGGACAGCGCGATCTCCGCGGCCAGCGCGCCGGTGGTCATGGGATATCCGCCGTCCAGCGGCTGATCTCCGGTGGAGACGCAGCCGGGACAGTTCCTGGTACAGCCCTGTACCCAAAGGACGAACCGGCGGCCTGGCCCCAGGCTGCGGACGGAGGTCTCACGCTGGGAGACTCTGATGATTCCGTTCATTCGGGGCCTCAGTTCCGTCTCTCGGGAGGCTCGCCGACTTCCGCCCGGTACCGGGTGTCATCCTGATCCTGCTGCGCTGCGGAGACAGCGCCGTTGAGGATCTGATCCAGCTGCCTGAGATGTTCTTCGGTCTCGGTCATGAGGGTGCGGATCAGATCGCATCTGGCCGGATCCAGCGTCTCATACAGGGTCTGATATTCTTTTTCGGATAGGCCGGCCCTCTCACACATGGCGGTCAGGACGGGGGCGTCACTGCGGAACCAGTTGTGATAGCGGTCATAGTTGTCGCGGCAGAGTTTCAGGCTCTCCTCAAACTGCTCAGACCGGGCCATGGCGGTCCTCAGCTTTTCCGCCAGGCTCTCGCAGTGTTCCTGGAGAGCGTCTACCGCGGCGTTCATGCTGGCCAGCAGTTCCTCCTCTGCGGCGGCGGTCTCCGCCAGCTCGGACTCCCGGGACTCATTCAGCGCTTTCAGCGCAGCGGTCAGTTCGCCGTGCTTTTCCACCAGGGCGGCGACCACAGGCTCCAGACCATCGATCTGTTCCCTGAGTTCGGCCTGTTTCTCCTCGCTGCACTCCTCTGCGGCAGTCTGGATCCTGGCCAGCTTCGCGTCAAGGGCGGTATAGTCTTCCTCCAGAGCGCGGAGTTCCTCCGGCTGGGCGTCTACCTGTTTCTGCAGGGCTTCCAGCTTTTCCTGCTGGGCGGTGATCTTTTTCTGCTCCTCCGCCCGCTGGCCGTCAAGCACACGGAACTGGCCCTCCAGTTCCCGGAGCCTTCCCTGCTGGGAAGCGATTGTCCTGGCCAGTTCGGAATTCTTCTCATCCTGGGCCTGGATCACTTCGTCAGAATAAGCGGCAAGCTGATCCTGCAGAGCGGTCTCTGTCTGTTTCAGCAGCTCATACGCGTCTTTTTTCTCCTGTACCTGCTTACCGGTCGCTTCGATGGCGGCGTTCTGGACGGCGCATTCGGCGCTGGCCTTGGCCAGATCCCTGTTCAGCCTCGCAAGCTCACTGCGTCCGGCGTCCAGATCCGCCTGCGCGCTCTGGATCCGCTGCTGCAGCTGATCCGCCTGCTCAGCCTGCTCCGGCGTGAGGGGGAGCTCCATGACTTCCCCGAGGAAGCGGTTTGCGATATCCACGAGTCTTCTGTTGTATTTGAGCAGTTCGGTCAGCTCCGCCTCACTCATGGAGGAGAGCGCCTGCCGGCTCTGCGCTTCCGTCCGGATCAGGGACAGAACGCTGTTGCGGACGGCTTTTCCGCTGCCCTCGCCGGGCTTCAGCTGCCCGGCTGTGTCATGAAGCGCTTTGCGGATAAGGTTGACCTGCTTTTCGTCCATTTCACTGCACCTCCGTATCTATGTTGAGAAAATGGGTGATCTTCGGATCGGAAACGTCTTTCAGGCGGAGCGCCAGGCTTCTGCCTTCCAGAACGGCTCTTGCCGCGGCAACGCAGCCGGTACGCAGGAAGGACCCCGGCAGGGGGAGAGTACGGCTGGTTCCGTTGACGGACAGGCGCAGAACGGAATCCGGGGCAAGGAAGAAGGGCGGCGTTTCCGGGGAGAGCTGTTCCGCGGTCTGACCTTTGACAGACAGCGGGAAAACGATGTCTTTTCCGTCCCCGTCCGTCAGCAGAAGAGTGAGATCTGCAGGAGATGTGGGAGGACCGGAAGAGACCGCCCCGGAATCCAGCAGCTGCCAGCCGACGGAAGCAAGGCCGCCGTCATCGGACACATAGGCGAAGAGGCTGTCCTCCATGACGGCCAGGGGGAGGAAGCTCTCCGTGTCCGACTCATGGAAAGCGCTGCGGAACAGGATCTGGAGGGGCTTGAACGCGGCGCATGTCCCGTACAGGATCAGACTGCCATAAGCATCCTCGGTATCGGGGAGACAGGAGGAAGCGTGACCTGCCAGATCCCGGATCGCCTCGTTAAGAGGCTGCATATCTGTCAGGAGCTGTCTGAATCCGATGGTGCGGCCGTTCAGCTCGATACTGGCGTCATCAAGATCGTCGAACAGAGCGTCGTTGACGTTTTCGGTGAGTCCAGCCATGGCGTCCGCGTCCAGCAGAAACGCCCGCGCTGAAGCGGAGTCTCCGTCAAAAAGCGGGACGATCGCCTGGAGAAGTCCTTCCAGAACGCCACGGCCCTGCCAGGGATCCCCAGTGGTTTCAAATCCGGCGGCGTTCCAGGTGACCCTGGAGACGGTGCCCTCATCCAGATCGACAAGGACCCGCAGGCCGGATGGCGCTTTGCCGTCCGTCTGACGCTCCCGGTCCCAGAGAGCGGCCAGCGCGCCGATCCCGCGGCAGCGGGACAGTTGTTCTGCCATCAGAAAATACCTCCTGTTACTGTTGTGTCAAGTAAATACGCCTGCCGGATCAGCGAAGCCCGAGGGCCGTTTCGTTCTGCTGATCCAGCGTGCTGATAAGAGCGGGGATATCGTCACCGGGAGCCTGATCGTCCGGCTTTTCCTCCGGAGAACAGGACCGGGCTTCTTCTTTTTGGATCTGCTTCCGTCCGAGTTCCCGCTCCAGCAGTTCCAGCTCCTGCTGCTGCCGGGAAAGGGCGGCGGTGCGCTTCTGTATCTCGGCGCGGAGCTCTTCGATCCGGGAGCGCATCTGCTCCTCCGCTTCGGCCAGTCTGTTTCGCTCGCCCTCATACCGGTCCAGCTGTTTCCGGTACGCGTCGACCGTCTCGGAGAGGGTCCATACCTCGAAGCGGACAGAAGAGATATCCTGCTCGGTCGGCACGCCCTGCCCGCCTGCGAGTTGGTCCAGAAGGGATTGGCAGGCGCGGATGCAGTTTTCGAGTTTTTCCCGCATTTCACGTTCGTTCACGGCGTTCAACCTCCTTGCCGGATGTCAGGGACGGAAGGGAAAGGGTCAGCGCCTCCTCCTGAGATACAGGAGCACGGCTGCGATAACGATAATGCCAAGTCCTACGTGGGAGAGTTTTCCGGCGATCTCGTTGCGCATGGACATCAGCATGATAAGTACGAAAGCCACCAGGGCAAGAAGCAGGACGATCAGAAGGATCCGGCCGAGGACCGGACGCTCAGCCCCGCCGCCGCTGCCGCCGTCGTTGACATGTCTCCGGCTGCCGTAATGGGGCTCCCTGGGATCCGGCATGTTTCCTCCGCTGCCGCGGCCTCTGTCGAAAACGGGAGGCGGTTCCGGGGTGCTGCCGGACGGCGACGATCCGCCTCCGCCGGCTGGCGGTTCGGGAGGACGATGCGGCGTGCCGGGATCTCTGTCTCTGCCGGGAGGAGAGGGGGGATCACCGTTCCCGGTGAAGCTGGGAGGCGGGACGGGGGGATTGGAACCTCCGCCGCCGGTACGGGTGCCGCCGCCGAAGATGAAGCCGGGAGGCGGGACGGGGGGATTGGGGCCACCGCCGCCTGTCCGGGGCGGCTCGGGATCTTTCCTGTCCGGGATGGTGGTGACAGGCCGCTCCGGTTCCTTTTTCCCGGACGGTTCCGGGTCCTTCTTCCTGCTGTTCACTCCGGCAGGAGGGGCGGGAGGCGCGTCTCTGCCTGGCGCGTCCTTTTTCTTCTCCGTGTCCGTCCGGACGGGAGGAGCGGGAGGAGCAGGAGGCTCAGAAGGAGCTGTTTTTTTCGGAGGTTCAGGCGTCTCGGGGGGAGACGGCTCCGCATATCCTTCAGCCAGGAACACGGAACGGGACCTGACGCTGTCGAAAGAGAGGAGTTTCCCGCAGATATCGCAGCGGGACTGGGGGGACGGATAGATCTTTTTGCAATGGGGACAATAGAATACCATGCTGATACCTCCTTCCGGGCCTCAGTCATTCCAGTATTTTGAGAAGGTGAACAGGAACGGGGGGTGTCCGTCAAGTCCGATGACGGCGTCGCCGAGCTTCAGCCGGGCGATATCCCAGTCTTCCACCACATATCCCTCCCGCTCCCGGATGGGAGCTTCCCGGGTAGTGGCGGAATTGTAGGTGATGCTGTAGAAATTGCGGCCGAACAGATCCCGGATATAATCGCGGGAGGCGTAGTCGGATACGCTGAAGGCAAACACGTTGGAAAAGCCTCCGCAGATCTCCTGACCGCGGTCCTTGCCGTAGATGGCGTACATCTGCTCCACGCTCTGCATGCCGGCTATGACGGAACAGCCGCGTCCGCGGCCGAAATTCAGACCGTCTTCCAGGTGCATGCTGTTGGGGAGGAGCTTCAGCTCGTCCAGCACGAACCAGACGCGGCCTTTTTCTTCCTTGTCGTTGCTGCGGCCCAGGGTCTCTTTGAGGGCCAGATCCACCAGAAGACGGTAGATCGGGGTAAGGGCCTGGCCTTTGGACAGATCGTATTCGATGAAGACCGCCCTGCCGCCGCGTTCCCGGACTGCCTTGCGGATGGAGAAGCGTCCTCGGGAGTCATCTTCGCAGAACGCCCCGACGAAAGCGCTGTAGACCATGGACTTCATCTCACCGAAGACACCGAGCCCCTGAGGGTTGTCGCCCTTGCCGAAATAGGAATTGAGTCCGACCATGTCCGGGTTTTCATCCGCGGAGAAGATATGCTGATAGAAGTCCGTGTTCTTCTCCTGGATCTGCCGGACCAGATACTGGTTGTTCAGGGCTTTGGGATCGGAGCGCCGGCGGCGGAAATAATGGATCAGCAGGCTGGCGAACAGATCCTGAGCGGCATTGCTGAAGAAGGGGGAGTGTTCGTTCTTCCGGTCGGCGAACAGGGAGGAGGCGATCTCTTTGGCGTCCAGTTCCCAGCCGACGCCGGCGGCGTCCAGTTCTTCATAGATGTTCCAGCTCCGGTAACCGGGATGTTTTCGAAAATCTCTGCCGTTGGCGATCACATAGTCGCCTTCCTGGTAGAATCGCTCCAGATAGTCACCCTTGGTATCGAAGATCACGAGAACGTCGTCGGGACACGCCTGATAGCGGAGGTGGTCCACCATCATCTTGATCACATTGGTCTTGCCGCTGCCGGGTCCGCCCAGCAGCAGAACGTGTTTTTCCAGCTGTTCGTCGTTCATGGAGAACCAGACGTCCGGATCGTTCCGGTGCCGGAAGTTCATCCGCCCGCCCGGCTCGTAAACGACGGGGTTTTTCTCCAGCATGGTGCCGAAAAGAAGCTGTTTTTCCATAGGTCGGTTCCTTTCTGTGTTCCGTCCGGAGACACGGGGGATGATCTTACATCCCGATGCTCATGCCGTTGTCGCTGCTTTCGGAATCGCCGGCGCTTTCAGAGGGGCTTTCCGCCTGAACGGGAGCGGCGTCCGCTTCAGAGGAGCCTGGGGACAGGGCGTCCGGGTTTGCCTCGGACTGCTCCCAGGCTTTGTCCAGGGCGTCCATCTCGTCGGTGCGGTCCTGAATGACCTGCTGATACTCGTCCAGCCGTTCCTGATCCAGTTCCGGGTGCTCGGCGATATAGTCCCTGTAGGCGTCGATCTCCTGCTGAGCCATGAGAGAACGGATGTCATAGTAGGATGAGCCCTGGTTCTGGGCAACGACACGGTTGCCGAAGGCATTGTCGTTCATCGCTCTCTGAAGGGTCTGCTCCACATGGGGATCGTCGTATCGGATCCGGGCGCTTTCCAGGGAGTCCTGGTAGGACCGGCTTACGGATCCGGCGTAGTATTTCATGTTGGGGTCGGTCTGACCGTTGTGCTGCGCCTCCAGTTCCTTCATGGCCGCCATGGTCTTGGCGTCGCCCACCTCGTTGGCGTCCTTCTCGCAGATCTGGATGCGGTAGAGGTCATAGTCGTAACCGGGCTGGATATAGTTGAATCCGTGGAAATTGGCGGTCAGATCGCTGCGCAGCTGAAGATCGTCGCCTTCCCGGGCAGGCCGGTCCACCATCTCGTGCTGGCGGACGTGCTCGTTTTCGTGATAGACGGTGTTCATGGCCCGCAGATTTGCCGCCGGGATGGGAGGATGATCGTCATCCAGACAGTTGGTGCCTTTGTTGACGAACTCGTCATTGAAGGAGATCTTCCCGGTGCCCGGATGGAAGGCGCCGTAGGGATCGGTCTGTCCCGTGACCTCTACGGGGCATTTCCGGGTGCCGTTGGACAGGGCGTCCCGGTCCGACAGTTCCTGCAGGGCTTGCTGGCGCTGGATGTCGTTCATCTTTTCGCTGTGCCAGTTCTCGGCGCGGAACAGTTCATAGAGCTGCGCGTCGCTGTAATGGGAATAGATGGTAGCCATGGCGCACCTCAGCACGGAATGATCCGGTAGTAGTTGCGCTCTGGATCCCTGACGAAGTCGTTCATCCGCTCAAGGGCGGTGAGATAGCTGCATTTCAGAAGCCGCTGCACCCCCTGAAGGGAGTAGGTGTTCCCGTTGTGCTCAAAGGAAAAGGGCTGTTCCTCGCCGGTCTGCAGCCACAGGAGCACGGTTTCTTCCAGGCAGGGCTCCAGGTTTTCTGCCAGTTTTCTGGCCAGCAGGTCCGCCCTGGCGGGGCGGTAGCGCTTCTGATACTCCCGGGAAAGGAGCTTCAGTTCCCAGTCGTTGAATACCATAGGTGTATTTCTCCTGTCTGTCATAGTCCCAGATCTCCCACGACCAGAAGACGGCCGTTTCCGTTGGGCGCCCGGAAGACGCCGCCGCGGGGGTTCCCGCTGAGGGTCTGCTGGCGGATGCGGGGGACGGTCTCTTCTGAAGTGATGGTGGCGTTGCCGAAGGTGCCGATGATGCTCAGCGCCCGGCGGTTGTAGTTCGTGGTCTTTGTGGTCTTGATCCGCTGATAGGTCCCGAACAGTTCCTCGTAGGCGGCGGCGGTTCCGGGATTGCCGCAGTGGAGCACCAGAAGGGAACCGCGGAGCATGCCCCGCCAGTAGTCGCTGCGCTGGGAGGTGAAGGCGTTGGGGGCGTGATCCGTGCTCAGGAAAGTGGTCATTCCGCTGCCGGAGATCTGAAGCTGGCCGGCCAGAGGGGAGCCCTCGGGGATGATCAGGTCACAGCAGGCCAGCAGGAAGGGATTGTTCTCGTTCCGGGCGATGCGCAGTTCCTGACAGAGCAGATCCATGCCGCTCCGGGATGGCGCGGAGGCGTCCAGGCGGATCGCCAGGACGGAATTGCTGCGGACGGCTTCCAGGATACTGGTACAGTCGGATGCGCCGCCGTCGGGGTCATAGATGTATTCCTGGGCGACAGCCAGGCCCAGCGTTTCGACGCGTGCGCTCAGCAACTGGATCACCGGCTGCACGCCGCCGTAATAGGAGGCGGTCTGCCGCAGGACGGCGGAACGTTCCGCTTCCGTCAGGCGGGAATGGTTCACGAAGGCGGTGAAGGAGTCCCGGTCCAGGCGGATGAGCCAGAGGAGATGGCGCATGGAGACCGGAAGCCCCAGGCGGGGCAGCAGGTTAAGATACTGGCGGAGGGCTTCCGACTCGGCAATGGCCCAGTCCCGGTTGTTGCCGCTGGGGCAGAGGGCGCTCATGGCCTCCTGAGAGGACATGCCCAGAAGAGGCATGTAGCGCTGACGGCCGGGATTCAGAAAGACCGTGCCGCTGTACAGCCGGAGCTGGCGCTCGATCTCATCGGTGCTGTAGAACACGACGGCGGGCATGCCGGCGCTGACCGTGCGGTGTAGGATATGATAGAAGACCTCACTGCGCTGGAACGGCGTGCCGCAGGTAACGGTGGTATCTTCCCAGGACCGTTCCCTGGGGAGGAGTTCCGCCAGAGAGGAGCGGTCGGTGGTGTCCACCATCCTGTTTTCCGCATTGATTCGTTCAATACTGGCCATCCGGGTCACCTCCGTTCTCTTTCCCAGATATCGGTGAGACGCCGCAGATCGAGTGCGGCATCGGGATCAGAAGACTCCATAGCGGAGAGGTCGCGGCGCAGACGCCTTTCGCCGCGGCGCATGAGCGCGCGATAGACACACTGCCGGATCAGATCGGTTTGGCGTCTGGCGGAACTGCCGTTCCGGCGGTTCTGCTCCCTGGCGGCGCGAAGCAGAAGGGCGGCCTGCTCCAGACCGGGATCGGTCCTGTTGCGGCCTTTCAGGAGAAAGCTGATGCCTTCGGCCAGGCCCTGTTCGGCGGGTACGAGAAGTGCGATATAGGCGTCATAGTAGCTGCCCAGATCAATGGGAGCGCTGCCGAACATGGAAAGAAGCGCGGCGTGCACTTCCGGGCTGCGGAAATCGCCGGCGCGGCGGACCAGACGCGGAAAACACTCGGATTGGCGGTAGTACCGTTCGTCCGGAAGCAGATGGGGAGCCAGTGAAGACCATCTGCGGATGATATCCAGGGCATCCCGCTCGTTTCCTGACCGGCAGAAAACATGACAGAATTCGCTCAGTTCCGCCACTGTGGAGACACAGGGGGAAAGCGACCTTCCCCACTCACGGAGAAGACGGATGGCCGGATCCTCCTCCCGAAGGCTGGCGGGATAGTCCACCAGAGCATCCATTTCGAGCAGAAGAGACTGCTGAGAGCGGAGAGGAAGACGCAGACTGCGGATGTCATCGATCAGATCACCCAGCTGGCTCCGGGGGAGCCGGCGCATGGCAGAGCGGTAAAACTCGGTCCCGTCCACAGCGACGCCGGAGCCCGCCAGGGCGCGGAAAGAATCCATCACGCGCCGGGGGTCGCTGTCCGGCTGATTCAGCATCATCACCAGCAGGCTCTCCAGAGCGGCAGGCTCGATCTCATTGGCGCTGCGGAGCTTTTGATAGAGGGACAGAGGGTCGTAGCCGGGGATCGTGAAGATCGTCTGCAGCCACGTTGTGCGGGATCGCTCGTCTTTCTGACCGAGTTCTCCGGTGACGCGGACCGCCAGCGCTTCCAGAAGCGCCGGCCTCCGGGAGAGGATGGACAGGACCTCCCGCAGTGCATGAGGAGCGTCACTCAGTGAAGCCAGGGCGCGGGAGAAGAACGTCATGCAGACTTCGCTGCTGATGATCATGCTGTCGTCGACCCTGTGGAAGGCAAGCCTGCTGAGGAACAGCCTGGCCAGAGCGGCAACGGACTCGCTGTCCAGACGATCCTGACGGATGAGATTTGACAGAAGGGGCATATAATCGCCGGAGAACAGTGCGTCCTGTACCGGGTCCATGCAGGAGGGAAGTTCCCCTCCTGCGGCGGCCCGTTCCAGCGCCACGATCCGGGAGGCGTCGGCGGAAGAGAACAGATTGCGCGTCAGATAGGAAAGAAGCAGCGACACGAATTCGCCGCCGCGTCCTACGCTCTGAAGGAGAGACGCGCATTGCTGGGCGAGGGGCCAGTTCCGCCGCTCGTCTTCTTCCAGATTCTCCGCCAGCGCTTCCAGCGCTCCGGAGGCGGTCTCCTTGCGCAGGCTCTCGTTGCCGGTGATGCCGAATTCGGAGAGATCCTGAAGATGTGCCAGGACAGAATCGTAATCCGTCTTTTCGCCGCTGGAGTCTCTGCCGCTTTGCAGCCAGGTCTCGGCGGAGAACAGGCGGGGCAGCGCCCGGGCCGCGGCGTCCATGGAAAGTCGCCCGTAGGGACGGTCGAAGAAGGTGCGGGCTTCCGGACTCCGGTCCATGGCGGCAGTCAGGAAACTGCGCTCTTCCGGCGTCATCTCGATCCGGGGGGAGAGGGTGCAGTCCGCCCCGCTGAGAAGGGCATAGCGGGAACCGCTGCCTGCGGACAAACCTGAGCAGGTGGGATCCTTGGGATGGCAGCCGACGATCATGCAGTAGGGACGGCGGATCCGGATCGTACGGCCGTCCGGGCCGGTGCGGGTGCTGTAGGAGAACAGAACGGGCTCCGGCTGGATGTTCAGCTTGGTGCGGTTGGTGGCAAAGGTGATCTCCCTGGCCATGCCGGCGGGAAGGACCCGCTGAAGGGCGGAGACCCAGAGAGCCACATGTTCCGGCGTGTCGCGGATCACCAGGACCTGGCGCTCCTCCTCCGGCAGGGCAAACTGCCGCAGCAGGAAGCAGAGCGCGTCGGCAGCGCAGTTCCGGCGCGGCCCGGTGAGAAACGCGTCGATGTCCTCGTCACGGATGGAGCCGCCGGACGGCGTGCCGGGAACGGAGGGAAGGCGGGGAGGAAGGGTGTCACGGCGGTAATCGGCGTCCGGAACGCGCCAGGCGGTCCAGACGTCCGATCCGATCCACTGATAGGGGTATCCCTGCAGGGCGCCGACCAGACACTGCTTGACGAAGATGCCGCTGAGCCGGCTGCTGCCCGGCACGGAGAGATCCGGGCTGAAAGGACGGCTGTACTCATAGGAAAGCATATAGGTTCCGTCACTGAGACGGTTGTATTCATAGGAATCAAAGAGGCCGATGCTGACTTCGTTGGAGCCGTTTTTGAGGGCGGCCCGCTCCAGAACGAAACGTCTCTGCTCCTCGGAACTCAGAAGAGGGAGCAGGCCTTCGCTGATGTTGGAAACGCCGAACCCGTCCGAGGGGATCTGCCGGGCGCCGGCATTCAGATCGATCCGCGGTTTTCCGCGGGTATATACCAGTTGCTCCAGCATGGTTCAGCTCCTTTCCGGATTTCTGGTCTGGATGATCTTTTCCTGGGCCAGGATCCACATCAGGGGATCCAGCACCCGGTGAGGGGAGATGGATGAGAGCAGTTTGAATTCGCTGGGTTCGGTGCCGAAACTGGAGACGCCGAAGAAGCGGATGTTGCTGAAGTTGTCCTCCACCGCCTTGACGAACTCCTCACCGTCGTTGACAAGTCCGTTGCGGCCGTTTTCGATGAGCCAGGAGCGGATCTCCCGGTCCACTGCCAGGCTGTCAGCTTCCACAAACTGTCCGGCCCGAAGATGGGGGCTCTTTCCGGTGACTGTGGAGTTGCCGAAGTCCCGGAGAAACAGATCCAGTTTGGTGAACACAACGGCGGTGGGGTTGCCGATCTTCGTATTCACGTCGATGTTCTTGTTCCTGCGGATGAAATTGGCGATGTTGACCACCATGTCTGCGCCGCTGTGGAGTTCGGCCTGGCCATCCGGATCTGTCTCATGGCTGGATCCCATGATCTCCTCCCGGGTCAGGCGGCTTCGGAGACTGGGAATGGAGAGAGGATCGATGAGCAGAATAAACTGCTTGGATCCGTAGATGTATCGGACGATCCGTTCCTGCGGCCGCTCCTGGTTCTCGCCGGCACCGTCAAAGACGGTCAGGGAGGCGGCGGGTTTCCTGTCCTGTCTGATGCGCCAGAGCTGAGGGATCACGATGTCTTCCGGAGGAGTCGGCCCTACCGGCATCTTATACTGCAGGATCGTGTTCAGATGGGTGCGGAAAATGGTGTTGGTCATGGTGTCCACGTGCTCAATGGAGATGTTGGAGGGATTCTCCTCTCCGTGGGCGGACTTGAGCTGCTGGATCATCATGGTCAGATAGTTGGTCTTGCCGGAGCCGGTGGTGCCGAGAACGCTGAACCGCAGATAATTCCGGTACTGCAGGATATCCGACGGGAGAGCCTGACCGCAGACGTCCACGCTTTCCGAACTCTCCGTGCCGAAGGGGCAAAGGACCGTCAGGGTGCGGCGGTCACAGGCGGGATTGTCGCAGCGGGGGATCGTGCCGTTCAGCCGGAAGCGGACCAGGGCGTATTTATTCAGGCCTCTCAGATCCGTCGTTCTCCCGCAGCTTTCGCAGCGGAAGGCAAAATTCTTCAGGGTGCGGATGCAGTAGGGGCAGATCAGGTCATTGCTCATGGATCAGTTTCTCCTTTCGGACGGCCGCGCGTCAAGATAAAGGGAAAGCTCCGGATCGGTCTGGGCGAGCAGATCCCGCAGGAGCGGTTCGATCCCCCAGGGGGAATACGGCGCGCCGGGACGGTCCGGATGCCCCATGGCGCTGACGGGATAGTAATGGACGGTCTCAAAATGGTCCAGGGAATTGACTACTTCGTGAAGGCCGCTGGCGCGCAGGAATTCCATGCACAGTTCGTCCCGGATCTGACCGGCAGAGGGGGGATTCTCCCCGGTGCTGCGCTCTGCAACGGCCCGGGCCATGGGTTCAGGTCCCAGAACGGAGAAGACCTCCGGCTCATCAGCTTTGGCGATGAGCACGTAGACGGGCTTGGGATAACGGTGCCCGACTTTCAGAACTCCCAGATGGATGAGATAGTTGACGAAACCGATCAGGACGTCTTCGGCACGGTCGCTGCTGTAATTGTCGGGAAGAACGCCGTCCTGCTCGCGGCTCACGCGCAGATCGCCGCTGCTGAAGGGGTCCAGCAGGATGAGGATGGCGTCGCAGTAGCCCAGCTGCAGCTGCTGCTGATCACCGGAACGGGCATCGATGCTGAACCGCTCGCCCGCGATGTCGTAGAAGGACAGCAGCCGCCTCGTGCCCCTGTCCGGAGTGACCAGAAGGGGATACAGCTGGGAGTTGACGTCCGTTGTCTTGGCACAGGGTTCCATACCGCTGTACCAGCGCTCCAGCTGGTCGAAGATCGGCGCGTAATCAGCCGGGATCTCCAGATCCAGACCGTATGTTTCGAGGATCTGCCGGTGAAGGAGATGGACCGCGGAGGCCAGAAAAACGGATTTCCCGGCATGGCTTCCGCCGATAAGCTGGAAGACCACCGGCCTTGCGTCGGAAGCGACCATCTTCGCTTCACAGCCCGGAACGGGACAGTAGGCCTCCAGGCGGCTCCGGCCGGTGAGAAAGGTGCTGGGCAGGCGTGTGCCGCAGGAACACCGGTGATGCCAGACGCCGTAGGCGTTGGGGATCAGATGCCGGTGGAGGAGACCGCACTCCGGGTTGCTGCAGCGGAACGCGGGGATCCGGTATGCTCCCTTGTGGATCGGGCAGTCGGCGCGGATGCGGCGGATCCGGAGAAACAGAGTGTCCGCCAGGCGGACGATCAGGAAGACAAGGCCGAAAGCGGCCGAGACGGATCCGAACAGAGCGCCTGCCGCCAGCGTCAGAATCAGGCTCAGCCCGATGCACAGAAGGGCGGAAACGATGAGACCGGCCAGGTAATAGGCCCAGGCGAAAACCACCACGAGGCTTTCCAGATCCCGGCTGAGGCCCCAGTTCGAGATGCTGGACCTGTGAAGGGACAGGGTGAGTTCGGAGTCCGCGATCCCCCGGAACATGCCGGCGATCGCCCTGCCCAGCTGCTGCAGACCCGGGCCGAAGAAATAGCTCCTCCGGGCGGGATCCGCGCCGGGCCGGTCGCTCCAGGTCCATTCGCGGAAATGAAAGGATGCGAAAATGGCCTCGAAGACGTGATGGAACGCCTCGCCCGCCCCCACGATGATACCGGAGGCGGAACCGGCGGCAGCGCACACAAAGCCTCCGGCGATGAAGAATATGATGACGATGACAACGAGGATAACGTCTCCCACGGAGTATCCGCCCCCTTCAGCGAGTGATCACGGCGCCGCAGGAGCAGGTCCGGCCCAGCTTCGGGACCGGTCTGCCGCATTGCGGGCAGCGGTGGCTCTGGCGCAGCACGTCGGGATGGATCCCCGTGAAGTCTGTCCGGGCACCGAAGTCAAGAGAGATGTATTTTTTTCCGTTCCGGGACAGATAAAAGGCTTCATCGCCGATGGAGATGACGGATTCCGGGATCTCGGCATGACGGAGCCGGAAGCAGAGGGAGAAGGCGCCCCGCCCGATGGTCTTGAGAGTGGAGGGGAGATGAAGGGTCGTCAGGGAGATGCATTCGCTGAAGGAATTGTCCCCCAGGATCTCGACGCCTTCCGGCAGGAGGACCGTCTCCAGGGCTTCGCACCGCCGGAACGCGTCGGCCCGGATCTCAAAAAGAGACGCTTCCGCAGGGAAGCGGACCTCTTTCAGACCGGTACAGTCACAGAAGGCGGCTTCTCCGATCTCCCTCACGGAACAGGGCAGTTCAAATTCAACGGCCGCCAGATCGGCGCGCCTGCGGAACGCCTCCGCGGGGATCTCGCGGACGCCGGCGGGAATGGTGAGGATCCCGTTCTCGATGGGGAATGAGGAAACAGGGCCGGAGTCGGCCGGCGGAATGATGCCGGTGTTTCCCCGGGTGGAACGGTGCCCTGCATTTCCATTGTCGTCCGCTTCCGTGCTGAAGCCGATGAACCTGACTTTGCTCATAGAGAGGCAGACCTCCTGATGCGTAAAATGACGTTGCGGGGATATTTCCCCGGAAAAGAGCCGGGCTCTAACCCCTCATGGCGCGGATCACAGCGGGACGGACGTCCCGGTCCCAGACAGAAAGGATCTCCTCCCGGCGCGGGGTGGTCCCCGCCAGAAGAAGCCTGCCTCCGCTCGTGACGGCGGCAATGACAGAATGGCCGCAGGCGACAGCTGCCACGTCTTCCCATTCGGCGGCCTTGGAACGCCCCGCGTCCAGCAGGGAAGAAGGTGCTCTGCCGGCAAGCAGGACGTGCCCGTCTTTGCTCAGGCCTACGGCGTAGACGCTGTCCACAGCGACGGATGAAATGTCTGTCCAGTCGGATACGCCGCTGCGGGAATCGCCGGAAATGCCGACGAAACGGACAGTACCGTCCTCCAGGAGGGCAAGAGTGCAGTATTCAGAGCCGGCGGCTACCGACTTGACATGGCTGAGCTGAGAGACCTGGGCGTCAAAGAACCCGTCCAGGCCGGGAGATACGTCCGCTACCCGGATCACGATCCGGCCGTCGTCGGTGAGAGCGGCCAGATGCTGCCCGCCGTTCGCCAGCCTGACCACATGGGAAAGGCCGTCAAGCGAGAGGACTCCGGTTCCGCCCTGCCGGCCGGAAGTGCCGACTTGCTGGACCTGTCCGTCTTTCCGGAGCGCGTACGTAAGCCCGGAGGCTGCGGCGACCTGCCGGATATCCCGGAGGGAAGAGACGTTGCACTCGCCGAAATCATTGTTTCCGCTGGCAGAGACCGTCCCGTTGCGCATCAGAGTGACCGTATGGCGGGGGCCTGCGCTGACCTGCAGGATCCTGGCGTTCTGCTCACAGACGCCGTAGACGCCGTCCACCGTATAGCAGGCGTCGTCCAGACAGATCCCAACGGTGTTGGGACCGATGAAAAGCCTGTCCGCCAGAGCGGCCTGAGCCAGCGGCAGAGGAGTCACGGCATTTCGCGCGACTTCGGCGCGCCAGAAGGCGGCGGATTCGGGGGAGGAAAAATAGCGGACGAAAGCGGCGCTGAATCCACATGCTTCACAGCGCGGTCCGGCATCCGAATTCGCCGCGGCACCGCAGACCGGGCAAGTTCGCTGAGTGCTCATTGATCATGTTCCTCCGTCTCAATGGCTTTGACCGTTACGGCAGCGGGACGGATGAGGATACGGTACCCGGCAGAATCCCGGCCGCAGACGGCAGGGAAACGGACCGTTTCAATGACGCCGTCGACGGGCTCGCTGCCGCTTTCAGCCTCTTCGTCCACATGATAGTCCCTGTCAAAGGGCTCGCCCTTCTCCGGGAGAAGGATCTCCAGCCCGAGGCCGCCCATGACCTTGCCCAGCTGTTCCACGAGGGAGGCCAGTTCCTTCTGGAGGTTCTTCAGGCGGCGGAGCAGATCCTGATCCTGTTCGGAGGCCCCTTCGGAAGAGGAGATCCGGTCGATCTGGGAGGCGATGGCCTGCACGGTTTTTGAACCGCTGCCCAGCTGGCGGAAAAGAGTCTGATAGAAGTCGGCCAGAGGTCCGTACTCCTGACCGTACAGATTCCTGCGCCAGTCGCTGAGCTGCTCCTGAAGCTGATGCTTGAAATCATCCAGCCGGTCCCGGAGATCCCTTTCCATCTGATAGGCGCCTTCCACGGCGGCGTCCTTGCTGAGACGCACCAGCCGCGCTTCATCCGTGGGGAAGACGGTTTCCGGATCTGTTTGTGCCGCGATCTCGCCGCGCAGATACCGCCTTACCAGGGCGGAGGCTTTTTCACGGGCTTCGCTGGCAGCGTTCGTACTGATCTCACGGACTGCTTCCTGAGCTTTGCCGTACTGTTCCTCATAATAGTCGTCGGCGGCTTTCCGGATCTCCTCAGCCTTGGCGGTCGCATCGCCGGTGATCTTCCCGGCGGCTGCTCTGGCATTTTCCAGGAGGCTTTCCGCCTGAT
>JAEEGL016581955.1_pt1 | contig 33854 bp, 20 predicted proteins | sample 9134231 | NCBI WGS metagenome assembly JAEEGL01 (sample SAMN16246548, study PRJNA631951) | gut metagenome | biome: gut microbiome; feature: rumen; material: fiber-attached | host: Bos | place: Iran: Karaj | collected 2018-10 | reverse complement strand
GTAAAGTTCAACTGCCCCGAGTTCACGAGCCTTTGTCCTATTACAGGACAGCCTGATTTTGCGGCAATATATATTTCTTACATTCCAGATAAGGTAATGGTGGAGAGCAAGTCGCTGAAGCTGTATCTTTTCAGCTTCCGCAATCACGGCGACTTCCATGAGGACTGCGTGAATATAATCATGAAGGACCTCATAAAGCTTATGTCTCCGAAATATATCGAGGTATGGGGAAAATTCCTGCCCCGCGGCGGTATTTCCATCGACCCGTACTGCAATTACGGCAAGCCCGGTACAAAATGGGAGGAGCTTGCGTGGGACAGACTTTCTCATCACGATCTTTATCCCGAGAGTATCAATAACAGATAATACACAAACAGCCGTCCATTGGTCAAATGGACGGCTGTTCGCTATATTTTGGAGGTGGAGGAATTGTTTCGGCTGATGAAATCGAGAAATTCACCGACAGGCAGCGGCTTTGAGAAGTAATAGCCCTGAATATAGTCTATACCCAGATCAGAAAGCTGCTTTAGCTGATGCTGTTCCTCGACTCCTTCGGCAACGATATGCATACCCATGCGCTTTATCATTTCCGTTACCGATTCGAGCATTATTTTTGCCTTTTCGTTTGAAAAATAAGAACGTATCATAGTACGGTCGAATTTGATTATGTCAACAGGCATATTTACGACATAATTCAGATTGGATTCGCCTGTGCCGAAATCGTCAAGTGAGAAGGTGCAGCCGAATTTACGGAGATACTCCATATTATCAAGGAGAACATCATTCTGCTTTATTGCGCCTGATTCCGTTATCTCAAGGTTTAGCTTATCGGCATTGATGTCGTATTTATGCATTATTTTCAGGAACTTATGAGCAAGCTCGGGATTTTCGCATTGTACTACCGAAAGATTGACCTCAATGTATTGCAGACCTATTGCGGAAATGTCATTGCTGTGTATCAGTCTGCAAACAAGCTCGAAAACTTTTTCTCCTAACTGTTCTATCTGTCCTGAACTCTCTGCGATCGGAATGAAACGGTTCGGCATTATTATATTGCCATCTTTGTCGCGCAGACGTACAAGAGCTTCGGCGGATACAAAGCTCTGCTCCTGAACGGAGTATATAGGCTGAAGAAATATCTCGAACCTGTCCTCGCTCAGGGCTGATTTGATCTCATTCTGCATTGTACGGTATTCTTCCATATTCTGTATAGCATCGTTGTCGAATACAAAGCAATCCTCGTGATTGTCACTTACGATGTTTGAATAATAGCGATATGCTGAAAAAAATTCAGATTCGTTCTTGAACAGCTTTAATGAGGGGACAGAAATGAAATGCGGATTTATAAACTGATTTTCCGACCAGCCTGCTTCAAATCTTTTCTTTATCTGTACCAGCTTCTGATCCAGTCCGCCGTCATCGGGAACAGCGATAACAAGGTCATTGGCTATTCCTCGGAATACCTTGTCGCTGATAGATTTCTTCAGATAGTTCGATACTTCGAGCAGCAGATCTTCCGAGAGAGAAGTTTTTTCCGTACTTTCATTTGTGATAATGATCAGCGAGTAATTCTTCTTGTTATTGTCGAAAAGCTGTTTTAAGTATTCATAAAGCATCTGGATACGGTATATTCCAAGATTTCGGTCTATACCTGAGTCGGGATTTTCCATTTTTGCAAAAAGAATTGTCACGCCCAGTGCCATTGAGAAGCTTACAAGAAGTATCTGGCGGTTGAACAGCTGTATCATAGCTCCCGTAGTTTCAAGCAGCATCCATAGCATAGCGGCGTGGCTGCGGTATGGATTCATCAGCTTGTTGAAAAACAGTATCATCAGTATCGAGCCAATTATGTATATAGGTGCAACTATGAATGTGTATGTTACGGCAGGTCCGTAGCTGTATATTTCGCCGGGTTCATTATTGCAGCGTATGGAGAGTAAAAACGGTATTATACTTAATATGAATGTAAATATGAAGAAATAACGCCGCAGTCTTTTCTTATGCCTTAGTTTTACGATATCATAGCATACATAATTAAATGAAAGGAAGCTTGTCCATATTACCAGAAACAGGTATATCCTGCAATATATTGCAGCTTGTGATTCAGGAGCATACATTATAGCATCTATTGAGCATATATCTGCCATTACGCAAAGAGTAGTCACAACAACGAGCTGACGGTATATCCACATACTTTCAAGAATAACGCTCTGTCTTTTGAAAGAATAGTAGCATATAAGCAGCAAAAAGATCAAGGCACAGAACTGTATTTGTATACTTTGATTCATCATATCGCCCCCCACCCATAGCAAAAATATTTGCTATATATGTATATTATATCACAAATATACTATTATTTTTGTTTGTTTATAATAATATTTTGTTAACGTTATGTTATATAGTATTTATGATTAAACAAAAGCAGCATAAACGCCGTTTTAACAACGTTTATGCTGCCTGGGGATCATTCTTTATTGTCTGTATTGGTTTCGAGCAGCTTTTCAAGCTCTACAGGGCGTGAATAATAATATCCCTGCAAGCTGTGAACGTGATAATTAAGAAGGATATGCCGCATGCCCGCGGTCTCTATTCCTTCAACACAGACTTTTGCACCGTATGTAGAGGATACCTCTGCAAATGTCTTTATAAATGTGCGTTCCTTCATATCTTCTTCTATCTTCATAACGAAGCTTCTGTCGATCTTTATGACATCGAATGGCAGCTCTTTTACAATTTCCATTGATGAGAAGCCTGTTCCGAAATCATCAAGTGCTATCTTTATACCCCGTCCTCTCAGATTTACGATAATGTTTTTAAGCATATCCATATTGAGAAGTCTGCATCTTTCCGTGATCTCAAGACAGAGATGCTCGGGAGGGAAGTCTGCATCCTCAAGGGTATTGAATACCATATCGAGGAAGTTTGTCTTTTCAAGCTGAGTATATGAAAGGTTGACGTTTATTACAAAGTCGGGATATTTCTTCATAAGCTCCTTTGCACCGAGGATAGCTGTTTTCAGTATCCACTGACCGAGCTTGAAGAAAAGAGGATCCTTTTCGAGGATAGGAATGAAGTGATTCGGCGGTACTATGCCGTATTCGTCATTCTTCCATCTCAAGAGTGCTTCCGCGCCGATTATCTGTTCCGTTTCAGCGTCTACAACAGGCTGATACAGCAGATAGAATCCCTGATAATTCTGCATTATGGAAGCTCTTATCACATGGAGCTTTTCTATCCTGTGCTTGTTTTCATCGTTGAGATCGTTGTAGAATTCGACAAAATCGCCCTGTCTGCGGATCTTCGATTCGCCGTATGCGAAGTTCAGGCAGGCATATACTGTCTGTACGTCTATAAGGAAGTTATCCACAGTTATCAGACCTGCGTTGAGATCAAGGATAATGAACTTGTCATCAACGAAAAAGCCCTGTCTGAAATGTGCGCGGAGCTTATCATAACGTTTCTTCATCTCGTCAACTTCTCTTGACGTTGTAAGAACTGCAAATTTTGTACCGTCAAGCCGGTAGATAGTTTCCGATTTATCCACGTTTTCAAACATATATCTTCCGAATTTCTGGAGCACCATATTTCCGAAGTGATAGCCGTATATCTCATTGATCTCGGAAAACTTTCCTATACCTATCATGCATATGCGCATCTGAATGTTTTTGACCATATTTGATTCGATGTCTTCAAAGAAACCGTACTGATTTCTCAGACCTGTAAGAGGGTCGATCTGTCCGTGAATACCGTGGTTTCGGATAGAGCCGCAGAAGAATTCGGGTATTTCGTTCGGGTCTCTGATAACCACACCGCGGCAGGTGCAAAGAACATATTCTCCGTTGAGTTTTTTTGCTCTGTACTGCATATCATGTCCGATAGCGGTTCCCGAAAAGATATTTGAGATACCTGCATGATAGATCTCAACATCTTCGGAGTGGATATGCTTTTCCCAGATACTGCCTGCGCCAAGCATATATTCAGAAGGCAGACCAAAGCATTTTACAGCTTCTTTTGACCAGCGTGAATAATCGTACTTCATGTCGCATACATAGACATATGTTCCGTCAGCTACCACATCAAAGGCATCAAAAAGCGCATCGAGCTTCTTTTTCCTTTCAAGCGGTATCGGAGCCTCGAGGCTGTCAGGACCGTGCATATGACTGCGAACATTGCCGTCCTTCAGCCATTTTTTGTTTTCATACATCAAAGTATCGGCACGCTCGAAAACATCGGTAAAATGACTGTCGTGATTCTGATCGTAAACTGCCATGCCGCTTGCTACGATGGGGCCGTCCTTTTTCTTCTGATTTTCGATGACCTGATTTTGCAGCTGTTCAATAAGTGAACTGCGGTTTTCGTAGTCAGAGCTTCTGAGAAATACGACAAATTCATCGCCGCCTACTCTGAAAACAGGGCTGTGAGTAAATATATCGCAGATAAGCTTGCATGAAGCTTTGATATATTCGTCGCCTTCCTTATGACCGTAGCAGTCGTTTATATGTTTAAGATCGTTGATGTCGCATACAACTATGGCAAAGGGCAGATAGTCAAGACCGTTGTCGATATTGCTCTGTACAGTCTTTTCAAGCTCATAGAAAGCATTCTTGTTCTTTATTCCTGTAAGCTCATCGCGCCGTGCCATTTCATTGGCTATTTTCATTGCTTCCAGCTGTTCGTGTTCTTTTTTGAGCTGTTCTTCGATATTCTCGATACCGATTATAAAGTGAGAGTGATCGCTTGACCACATAGCTGTCAGCCTTGTGTGTATGGGCTCGTCGTTTGATACTATACGGGATTCGATAATATACTGTTTTTTATCCTGAAGCTCACTCTTGAGATTTTCTTGTGTTAGCGTCCTGATGATATCTTTCTGGTCAAGGCGGTAGAAATTTTTGCTTATCATTACCGTCATTGACTCAAAGAAATTACTGCCTTCATTTGTGACGCATATAGTTCCTGTTTTCTTGTCGAATGAAAACTCAGAAAAACTGCCTGTTTCCGAGTCGATATATAAGAGCACATCATAATAAGCAGCAAGTGATTCGGATATGCGCGAATATAACTCACGTTCGTTTTCTGCCTGACGCAGTCTTTCGCGTTCACGCACTCTCTCGTCTATATTTATGACGCCAAGAATAAAATAATCCTCATCATCGCTTACACCGCGTATGAGTCTGAGAGTGTGATATACAGGCTTGCCGTCTATCATAAGGCGGTATTCAATGCTTTTCATAGTGTCCGTCTTTATCTCAGCCAGAAGCTTTTCCTTCTGGAAGCCTTCTGTGAAGATATGCTTGTCCTCTTCATAAACTACTTTATCCGCATCGCGTATTATATTTTTAAAGAAATCATTGCCGCCTTGTTCAATATGCAGAGAATGGAACTCGGGATCCACAGAATACCATTGGTACTCATTGGTCACGGCATTGACATAGTAAACGCTCGAATAGTCCACAAGGAGAGCTTCAGCTATTTTATTGAATATCTTATCATTGCTGAACATACAAATCCCCCCTGAAATTGTATATTTAGTTAAATAAAATCAAATATATTAAATATTATTGTATCATATCTCCTATATTATAACATTTTTATCATATATAGTCAATGATAATGTGTGAATAATTTATAAATTGTGCATTCAATAAAACGCCCTCACAGCAATGCTGTAAGGGCTGAGGTCATATTGTTATTGTGAATATAAGCTTTTCGTTTTGGTAGGATGCTGTTATGCTTCCGCCCATTTCGTTTAACAGGTAGCGTGCGATATGGAGTCCGAGACCTGTTGAACCTCTTGCTGTCTCAACAGTATAAAAACGGTCGAAAAGCTGTTCTGTCTGTATGGGAGTTATTTCATCGGCAGTATTTGAAAAGGTTATCATGCCTGTACTGTCAAGGCGTATTTCAAGGTCGCCCTTGCTGTATTTGACTGCATTGTGGAGTATATTCGAGAATACACGTGACATAGACTCTTTATTGACGCGGCGAATTATTTTCTCATCGGTAATATCTATCGCAGGAGTAATGTTATTCTGCGTCAGTACAGGATAAAAGCTGCTGATGCTCTCTGCAAGGAGCTGATTGATATAGACATCTTCAAGCTCGGGGGCTTCGTCCTTTGATACTATCATGGAGTAGCAGAAAAGCTCTTCTGTGAGCATCTGCATGGCATCCGTGCGCTCTGAGATTATATCCATATATCGGTGGAGCTTTTGTGTGTCGTCTGTCTTTTTTGCTATATCAAGGTATCCGCGTATGGTCGTAAGTGGAGTGCGCAGGTCGTGTGATATATTGGTGATGGAGTTTTTCAGCTCGTTGTTGCCGTTGATGTATGAAAGCTGTTCCTTGCGGAGTATGGCGAGCTGAGTATTTATACTGTCGGCAAGCTGTTTTATATCCTTGTCGCTGCTGGAAACACAAACAGGGGTGTTGGTATCTTTTTTCAGTCTGACAGCAAACTGCTCGGATATTTCCCGTGCTGACTTTTTCAGCATATATATCTTTGCGATAAGCAGTATAATAACAACTGCGGCGCATAACAGACATAATACCATTTTTTGCCTCCTGTTTTTTATTTGAGATCTGCCCTGCGGAATATTGCCATTCCGCCAAGTATAAATGCTATTGTTATCAATACTGAATAGAATATGTGGACAGCCGGTTCCTCGTCGGGCATCATAAGAACTGCAAGCTGACTTAGCGGGATTATATCATTGACTATTTCAAGCCACTTTGCTTCTCCGAATTCCTGTGATACAACAGAGAATATCATTGTCGGATACATAAGGATCAGAGTCAGGACTCCGCCTGCATTGCTTTTTACAGTCATGGCGACAAAGGTGGTTATGGCTGAAGTAGCGATATGTGCGAACAGAAACACTGTAACATTTTTGGTAAAGGCAGATATATCAAGAGTCTTTGTGCCTATGAAACAGAGATTGCATATAACAGATGTTATGATGTATATTATCACTGGCAGGCAGAATATGAATATGTCCGTTATCTGGTTGGCAAGGTAGATATCATTTCTTTTGTGACCTACGGTAAGCTTGTTGCGTATGGTATTGTTTGTATAGTCACGGCTTATGAAGAGTCCGCCTACTGCTGACAGCAGCATTATCATCATTATTCCCATTTCAAACATATCGAACCATGTAAGATTATCGTTTAGCTTTCCCAAAACAGGATAGATAATACCGAGAACAACACCCATTACCATACAGCACTTTACATCGAATCTGTACTTCATCAGGCTGAAATTTACTTTCAGGAGCTTATTCATTGCTGCCACCTCCTACAAGTGATATAAAGAAGCTTTCAAGGCTTTCGTCATGCTCGGATACGTAGAATATCTCGCATTTTTCCTCCCAGAGACTGAAAGCAAGCTTGGTTATATTCGGAGAAGCGTAAACATCGGCTGTCTCATTGTCGATAACCTTGTATCCGATGTTCATTTCGTCAAGAGTCCTTGCGAGTATGGAAGCATCGGTGACTTTCATGCGTACACACTTGCGGCATTCGTTTTCAAGCTCCTCTGCACTCATTTCGCGGACGAGGCGACCATCGTTGATGAAGCCGTAGTGAGTTGCTATCTTTGAAAGCTCGTCAAGAATATGGCTGGATATGAGTATGGTTATGTTTTTTTCACGGTTCAGCTTCAGTATAAGCTCACGCACCTCGATTATTCCCTGTGGGTCGAGACCGTTTATAGGCTCATCAAGTACAAGAAAGTCGGGGCTTCCGCAGAGTGCAACGGCTATTCCGAGACGCTGACGCATACCGAGAGAAAAGTCCTTTGCCTTTTTCTTTCCAGTATCTTTAAGTCCTACAAGCTCAAGGAGAGCATCTGCATTTTTTGTGCTTGGGATCCCCATTATCTCATGCTGTATCTCAAGATTTTGTTTTGCCGTAAGATAAGGATAAATAGAGGGAGTCTCTACTACTGCGCCCATTCTCTTTCTTGTGTCTGAAATGGCGCTGTCTGTATTTTTTACTCCGTAAAGCTCAAATGTGCCGTCAGTCGGCGGCTGTAGTCCGCATACCGTGCGTATGAGCGTAGTTTTTCCTGCGCCGTTCCTGCCAACAAATCCGTATATAGAACCCTTTGGCACGTTCATAGTAAGTCCGTCAAGTGCTTTGAAGTCCTTGTACTTTTTTGTTATGGCATTGGTTTTTAGTACATAGTCCATATAAGAACCTCCTTTTTTCTTTCTGAGACCATTATAGCATCAAATGGTTAAGAAAACGGTTAAGGAATGAGTTAAGATATGGTTAACATTTCAGCATGAAGCCTATGCCCCATACTGCGGATATGTAATCTGTGTCTGATACGGCTTTAAGCTTTCTGCGGAGGTTATGAACGTGTATTTTAAGCGAGTCCTCGGTGCAGTCCGGGGTATCATCGCTTATTTTGTCAAGTATGGTAAGCTTTGCGACTACCTGTCCTTCGTTCTGCATGAGAAGCTTCAGGATAGCGTATTCAGTTCTGGTAAGCTTTATTTCCTTGCCTGCAAAGCTGACAGTGTGGGACTCTGCGTCAAGCTGCAATTCACCGCATTTTATGACGCTTTCCGATATGCTGCGGCTTTTGCGGAGCTGTACGGTTATCCTTGCAAGCAACTCGTCGATATCAAAGGGCTTGGTCATATAGTCAGCAGCGCCGCTGAGGAGCAGTCCGACTTTATCGGAAGTGGCTGTTTTGGCACTTACCACTATAACAGGGATATCCTTTATACTTTTTATCAGATCTTCGCCGCTGAGTCCCGGGAGCATAAGGTCGAGCAGGATCAGATCGGGCTTCCTGACGGAAAGCAGCATAAGTGCTTCTGTGCCGGAATACGCCTTTGATACAGTATATCCCTCGCCTTGCAGAACTTCGCATAGCATATCGCTTATATGAGTATCATCGTCGATTATCATTATTTCTGTCATTATGTTGTCCGCCTTTTATCATTTCTCTTTTTACTGCACCTTATTTGCTCATTAAGGCGAAGTGAGTACACATTTATTATAACATCTGCTGCTGATTATTTCAAGTAGCTGTAAGACACGGGTATATTGCATAAATGAAAAATATGATCTCGTGAGATATTCAAAAGCAAATACTTATTTATATGGTAAGGTATTCTGTACATGGATAGATTTTTAAGTAAATAAAAAAATTATAAAATAGTTGTCCGTTTGTGTTGAGATACTACGTTTATACTATATAGAAAGACAAAATACACATAATGGATTACCATTTGTATAAAACGCGCGATTTTTATATAACTGTAACACAAAAGAATGAATCGCTGAAGGGCTGATTGTCATTATGCATATAAAAAGTGGAACGATGTTATTCAATCCGCCAAAATGCTGATATAACAATTGACACTTTAACGAAAAGAGAGTAAAATATTTTATGACGGTTATCGTTATAATTTAAAGTAAGGCAACAATTTTTTAACAAGTATTTTTTTACAATTAAGGAGGAATCTTCAATGAAAATGAAAAAGTTTCTTGCAGCTGTAAGCTCACTGGTGATGTTAGGCGCATTCACTGCCTGCGGAAGCAGCTCATCCGATGAAAGCACCAACAGCAACAACGATAACAGCGCAGATACCACCACAAAGGCAGCTGATGCTGCAACCGAAAGCGATGCCGGTAATGACAACACAAGTTCAGGCGGCAAGACAGTCGGTATAGCAATGCCTACAAAGTCTCTTGAGCGTTGGAACCGTGACGGTGAGTACCTCAAGTCACAGTTTGAAGCAGCTGGTTATGATGTTGAGCTGAAGTATTCTGATAACGATACAAATCAGCAGAACAACGATATCCAGAGCATGATCGCTGATAAGGTAGACCTTCTCCTTATCGCTGCTATCGACGGAAGCACACTTTCTCAGACACTTGCTGACGCTAAGGATGCAGGTATCTCAGTTATCGCTTATGACCGTCTTATCATGAATACAGACGCTGTTTCATACTACGTTTCATTTGATAACTACACAGTTGGTAAGCTTCAGGGTGAATACGTTATTGACGCACTTGATCTGAAGAACAGCGACGGTCCTTTCAATATCGAATTCACAGCAGGCGATCCTGCTGATAATAACGCTGGCTTCTTCTTCAACGGTGCATACGACGCTGTTAAGGAGTATATCGATGCCGGCAAGCTCAAGATCCCGTCGGGCAAGAAGAAGTTTGAGCAGGTAGCTACAGATTCATGGTCTACAGATAAGGCTCTTGAGAATATGCAGAATACTCTTGCTTCATACTATTCAGACGGCACACAGCTTGATGTTGCTCTCTGTTCAAATGACTCAACAGCTCTTGGTGTAGCTCAGGCTATATCTACTGACTATAACGGCGGCAATTCACCTATCGTTACAGGTCAGGACGGCGATATCGCTAACCTCAAGAACATCGTTGACGGAAAGCAGTCAATGACTGTATATAAGAACGTAAGCGATGAGGCAGGTGTTACTCTCGAAGTATCAAAGGCTATCCTTTCAGGTCAGACACCTGATGCAAGCCTTGTAGACTCACTTTCTGCTGAGGCATCATATGATACAGAATCATATGACAACGGCGTAAAGAAGGTTCCTTCATATCTCCTCGTTCCTTATGTAATCACTAAGGACAATCTGGATGTTCTTGTAGACACAGGTCTCTACAAGTGGGACAGCAGCAACAAGTACCTTGAGTCAACAGCTTCCACGACCTGATAAACGAATAACGTAATAATATCTTAGGGGGCGGGCTGTGCCCGTCCCTTTTTATAAATTTTCGGGTCGGCTGCGAACGGTAAATAGCCGTTTCCGCAGTATAAAGGAGGGATATACTTGGCAGAATATATACTTGAAATGAAAAAAATCACAAAAGAGTTTCCGGGTGTAAAAGCGCTGGATAATGTTAATCTTCAGGTCAGACCTGGAGAGATACACGCTCTTGTCGGTGAGAACGGTGCAGGTAAATCCACGCTTATGAATGTTCTCAGCGGTACATATCCCTATGGTACATATTCAGGAGATATCGTCTATAACGGCGAGGAATGCCAGTTCAAAACACTGCATGACAGTGAGGAAAAGGGCATTGTTATCATACATCAGGAGCTTGCTCTTATTCCTGAGCTTTCTATCGGTGAGAATATGTTCCTGGGAAATGAGCGCAAGGGACGTTTGGGCATCGACTGGGACAGGACTTATCATGAAGCAGGAGAGCATATGCGTCAGGTAGGTCTGAAGGAAGAGGCTACTACCCTTATAAAGGATATAGGTACAGGTAAACAGCAGCTTGTTGAGATAGCAAAGGCGCTCAGCAAGAACGTTAAGCTGCTCATACTTGACGAGCCTACTTCATCACTTAATGAAGAAGATTCAAAAATGCTTCTTGATCTTTTATTAGGCTTCAAGAAAGAGGGCATGACTTCCATCATTATTTCCCATAAGCTCAATGAGATCTCTTACGTTGCAGATAAGATAACCGTACTTCGTGACGGTTCAACTATCGAAACCATCGACAATGCAGACCATAATATCGACGAAGCGCGTATTATCCGCGGAATGGTAGGACGTGAGCTCAGCGACCGCTATCCTTCACGTGAGCATAATGTCAGCGATAAGGTCGGTCTTGAGGTAAGCGGATGGACTGTACATCATCCGATATATACCGAGAAGAAGGTCGTTGACAACGTATCATTCAATGTCCGCCGCGGCGAGATCGTTGGATTTTCCGGCTTGCAGGGTGCAGGACGTACTGAGCTTGCAATGTCTATTTTCGGAAGATCATACGGCACAGGCATAAGCGGTAAACTGAAGATCGACGGCAAGGAAACGGAACTGAAAAATGTCCGCAGCGCTATCGAAGCAGGTCTTGCATATGTTACTGAGGACAGAAAGGGCAATGGTCTGATCCTTTCCGAGAGCATTGCGAAGAATACCACCATGTCACGCCTTGAAAAGGTGTGCAGCAAAGGTATCATAAACTTCGACAAGGAAAATGCAGTTGCAGATGACTATAAGGAAAAGCTAAAAACCAAAACTCCTTCTGTACAGCAGGCAGTAGGAAACCTTTCAGGCGGAAATCAGCAGAAGGTGCTGCTGGCAACATGGATGTTTGCAGATCCAGAGGTGCTTATTCTTGATGAGCCTACAAGAGGTATCGACGTTGGTGCTAAGTATGAGATATACTGCATCATGAACGATCTCGTTGCACAGGGAAAATCTGTTGTAATGATATCTTCTGAGATGCCTGAACTGCTTGGTATGTGTGATCGTATATACGTTATGAATGAGGGCAAGATGGTTGCAGAGATGCCTGCTGCTGAGGCAACGCAGGAAAAGATCATGTCTGCTATCCTTCAGTCCGATAAAAAATAATGATCGAAGGAGTGTAATATGAACGTTAAAACATTCATAAAGAAGTACACCATGGTCATAGCTTTGGTCGTGGTATTCATATTCTTTGCTATATGGACAGATCAGAAGCTTCTGCTTGCGCAGAACCTTTCAAATCTTCTTATTCAGAATTCATATGTACTTGTGCTTGCCTGCGGTATGCTTATGTGTATCCTCACAGGCGGTAACATCGACCTTTCAGTAGGTTCAACGGTTTGTCTCATCGGCGCAGTAGCTGCACAGATGCTGACAAAGCATAACATGAATCCTATTGCAGTTATATGCCTCTGTCTCTTGTTTTCTGTTCTCATCGGTATGTGGCAGGGCTTCTGGATCGGATATATACATATCCCTCCGTTTATCTGTACTCTTGCAGGAATGTTCCTGTTCAGAGGCTTCGGACGTGCGATACTTGAATCAAAGACTATCGCTATCACTCAGTCAGAGGGCAGCGTAGGTAAAAAGTTCCTTGATATTTTCGCTTCTTATATTGATGTTCCGGGTCTTGACCATTCATGGACCATCAAGGCTGAGGACAGAAATGTTGAGGTAAAATTATCAGCTTTCATCTTAGGTATCGTTATAGCTGTTGCTCTTATCGCTATTACTGTACTTAACCGCGCTAAGAAGGCTAAGAAGGGCTATAAGCAGGAGTCTGCTGTATCACAGTTCGGCAAGATACTCGTTATTGATGCTCTTGTACTTGCTTACACATGGAAGCTTGCTCTTTATAAGGGTATCCCTGTAATGGCTATATGGGTACTTGCAGTTGTATGCATCTATGCTTTCATCACTTCAAAGACTGCTTTCGGACGTTATTTCTATGCAGTCGGCGGAAACGAAAAGGCTACAAAGCTTTCAGGTATCAATACCAATAAGGTCTACTTCATGGCATATACATCTATGTCACTGCTGGCAGGTCTTTCAGGTCTCCTCGTTGCAGCACGTGTTGGTTCTGTAAACGGTGATACAGGTAACTCATTCGAAATGGACGCTATCGGTTCATGCTTCATCGGCGGTGCTTCTGCATACGGCGGAAGCGGTACAGTCGGCGGAGTTATGGTCGGTGCTATACTCCTCGGTGTAATCAATCAGGGTATGTCTATCAAGGGTCTTGACAACAACTGGCAGTATGTCGTAAAGGGCGGCGTTCTTCTTATCGCTGTTATCTTTGACGTTGTTTCAAACAAAAAGACAGGCAAGGCAGGTTAATAAAAATAATACGGCTCGGAGCAGTCATGGGGAGCTCCGGGCCGTAATCTGCATAATAATGTGAAAGGAAATAATTATGAACGAAGTAAAATTTGACATGGAAAAGCGTTCAAGGGCTTATAAGGCTTGCGGATTGAGAATGATCGTAGCTTTATATATGTGTTACCTTGCGTTCAAGATATCATCAGCCGATGATACTTCCATGAGCAAGACACTGTGCTGGATAATAGGCGGTATTTTTATGGCGGCAGCCATAGTGTTTATTATCTATTCGAGAAAACGTTTTCTTATTGATCTTGATGCAGCAAAGATAAAAGATGATAATACTGCTGATGATGAAACTATCGAGGCAGAAGCAGCTGTGAAAGAGGATAGTGCAGAGAGTGATGCATCTGAATGAGAGACTGTCTGAAAGGGGAGAGTTCAATGGGGCTTGCCGAGGTAAAGGAGATTTATGGCGAGTATATCGCGCAGGTAAAAAAGCTTGAAAGCGAAAAGAAGATCGGTGACGGACTGTTTGGTATGGGAAAGAAGATATCTGACGATCCCTGTCACGAAGCTTTTGCCGACAGGCTGAAAGGAGAGCTGAAAGGCTTTGAAAACAGCTCACCTTCTTCGGCTGAGGTGCGTGAGGTGCTCGGATATATCTATCATGCACAAGCAGAGATGAACGAATCCCTGAGTACATACTGGATGATGAATGCCGTTCACGGACTTACTTTAGATCTGATAGAAAAGCTTGATCCTGACGCTGCTCAGGCGCTCATGCAGTTGTACAATAATGATGTTCCGAAAAGAAGGCGGTTCCCTGTGCAGAAGCAGGTGTTTTCGGTATTGAAAAAAGCAGCAAAAAAATGAAGTCTCCATAAGGAGACTTTTTTTGATGTGAAATTGTTTAACAGGGACGTTGGGGACTCACAACATGGGAGGCTCCATCGCCTATATTTCGAGCGAATAATATCAGCCCCTGCAAACACAGATTATGATTTATATTAGTATAACTGTTATTCCTTCAAGGAGCTTTGTTATATTACTTTTACGCAGTTTCTGCCTGAGGATTTTGCTGCGTATACCGCTTTGTCCATACGATCAAATGCGCGATTGGTTTCGTCATCGGGGGTTACATGAGTAAGACCAATACTACAGGTTATATGTCCTACAGTCTCGAATTCTTCAGATGCGACACGTGTTCTGATTTTTTCGGCGAGATCAAGGCTTTTTTCTTCGTCTGTGTTGTATAGTACGACAACGAATTCCTCACCGCCCCAGCGACCTAATACAGTATTATAGCCTTCGATGGAATTAGAGATCGTTTTGACAAAATGTATCAGAGTTGCATCGCCTACGGAATGACCGTACGCATCGTTTACACTCTTAAAGAAATCAATATCTATCATCATTAAGGATACTTTTGTCTTATTCTTCTTTGTGCTCTCTATTGCGTTGCTCATCTCTGTTTCTATACGTCCGTGGTTGTATACAGAAGTAAGAGTGTCCTTTGAAGCAAGCTCTTCATACTTTTTCAGTGTGGACATAAGCTCGACTGTATTATCATGTATATCCTGAACCATGAATACAAATCGGAAATCGTCATCGTTGCTTGTTTCGGCACGTGAGAAAATAAGCTTTACCCATATGTACTTACCCTCAAGATTCATCATAAGGCAGTCATATGATGAAGTCTTTCCGGGAGCAAGGTTCTTTTTCAGGTATTCCGGAGAAGTTCTTTCAAGAAACAATGCCTGATCATCTGGACCGAACATATTCACGATCATCATTCGCCATTCTGAATACTTGATCTGCTGATGCATTACTTCATCGGATATTTCGGTAATGCTGATACTGTTTGTAGTATCCTTTACGATATCTACGTACATTGAGAACAGATATGTATTCTGAATTGATTTTACCTTTTTGCTTGTAAGTGTTTCATCAACATACTGGCTTCCGTCAAGTTCATCAAGAATGTATATATATACATCTTCCTGAGATGTAGGAAAAATAGTCATTTGAATGACATGAGTTTCTTCCTTGAATTTGACATTGAGTCTTTTGCTGTATTTACCGCTGAATTTTCCGGCATTTGGTATGAAGACATGATAATCCTCAACAAGACCGTCTGAGCTGTTGTTGAAGTGATACCAGAGTTTCTGTATAAGATCATTGTAACTTCCTTCTGCATCAATGAATTCAGTAAACATTCCTTTTCTGGTAATCGCTTTGTATTTATCTTTTTTTCCGTCAACAACCACGATCGAATTAACTTCCTGTGTCACAAATTCAACTGCATTTTCAAGGGTGCAGTTTTCTAAGTTGATAGTATCCACAATTAGTCCCCCTAAGATGATATAAAATTCAGGGATTATTGATATGCCCTGTTTTGGCTGTAGATTTTTGGGAAAAAGAATCTTATTATCGATTCTGCATATAGCATCATAATTATATAATATCACATAATTGCAAAGAATTTGATAACATTCTGTGAATTAACAGGGATAATGAAGCAATTTGTAGTATTGTACAATGCAACGGGCTATAAACTGGTAAAAATGCTGTAAACAGTATGGACGTTCATGTGGATAGATACGGTTTTTTACAGCTAAAAATGCTTACTTTACCGCAATAATTAAATTGACACATTTACAATATCCGTGCTATAATCAGAAAAAAAGAAAAGAGTGAAAACATGAAAAGAAGAATCATAATGTCAGTACTTGGTGTGCTGGCAGGAGCTGTGAGTGTTGCCATATTCAAGATGGCTGCATTCGGAGTTGATCCATTTCAGTCATTTATGAGCGGTATAAGCAAGCTTGTGCCTATAAGCTTCGGTACGCTTTATGTAATCGTAAATGCGGTGCTGCTGGCGTTCAGCCTTAAATTTGACAGGCATTATATCGGCATAGCAACGTTCATAAATCTTTTTCTGCTTGGATATGTTACGGAGTATTCCTACAAGCTGCTGAGATGGCTGATACCCGAACCTGCGATGTACTTGAGGATAGTATTCCTTATTATAGGTATAGTGATAATATGTATCGGTTCGTCGCTGTATATCACCGCCGACCTCGGTGTTTCCACCTATGATGCGGTAGCTCTCATCATGGCAAATAAGTGGAAGATAGGTCAGTTCAAGTTCATACGTGTATGTACCGACCTGTGCTGTGTCGTGTTCGGTGTCGTTATGTTCATGGCAGGCGGCGGACATATGAAGGAGATACCCACCATAGCAGGCATAGGTACTATAATCACGGCATTCTTTATGGGACCGCTGATAGAATTCTTTACCGTTCATATTGCAAGAAAAATACTTGATGACAATAGAACGGAAAATGCATGAAAAACTCCCGAAAGCATTTTATATCGCTTTCGGGAGTTTTTTATCTGTTTTCGTAAGCGGTCTGCTCAAATGCTTTAAGACTGCGCTTTTTCAGTGCAGCGTCAAGAAGTTCGGGGAGCTTCTCGGGCGGGCAGGCAAAGCACGGTATCTCCATTGCCGATATCTTTTCTGCAAGCTGAGAATCATAGCAAGGCTTGCCTTTGTCGGATATTGCAAGCAGGACAATAATATTGACTCCCGAAGCTTTCAGTTCCGATAATCTGCGTTCAAGCTGTGCGCGGTTGCCGCCTTCGTACAGGTCAGTCACCAAGAACATGGTAGTCTTGTTAGGCTCTGTGATAAGCTCCTGACAGTAAGCAACTGACATATTTATATCAGTTCCGCCGCCAAGCTGTATACCGTAGAGAAGTTCAACAGGATCGCTGCAAAGGTCGGTTAGATCATTTACAGTTGTATCGAATGCGACTATATGTGTCTTCAAGGCGTTTATGCTTGCAAGTATACAGCCCATTATTGAGGAGTATATTGCCGATTCTCCCATTGAACCGCTCTGGTCGATATCAAGTATCACTGTGCGTGACGCAGACTTTGACGCGCGTTCAAAAAAGTAGAATTTTTCAGGCAGCAGCACCTTTCGCTGTACATCGTAGTTCTTGAGATTGCGGCGTATAGTCATTTTGTAATCCAATGCTGAAGCCGACTGGATAGGGGAGTGCTCTCTGCGGTTGAGCGCCGCTGTGACAGAGCGGCGCAGGTCGTCGGAAAGTCGGCGGTTTATATCCTCCACTATCTTTGCAATATACGCTCTTGCATTGTCCTTGGCTTTTGCAGGTATCTGGTCTTTCAGCATCAGCAGCAGTGAAGCCGTTGCAACATCAGGCTCAAGTCCGTCCAGCATTTCGGGTTCAAACAGGAGCTGTTTCAGTCCCTTGCGCTCGATAGCGTCCTTTTGTATGATCTTTATTTCCATCGGTGAGAACAGTGTACGAAGGTCGCCCAACCATCTGGTGAGCAGAGGCGATGAAGCGCCGTTACCGCCGAGCTTTCCGCCTCTGCCCGACGAAGAACCTCCGCCGTATATCTGTGACAGCGCGGAGTCCATAAGTATATCCTCCTGTGACATTGCGGCACCGCCGAGTGAAGATATTTTTTCCTGTGACTCAGCTCCGAGGATAAGTCTCCAGCGTTTTAAAATCTGCTGATCTTCCATATCATATATCTCCAAAATCAAAATCGTCAAGCTCGTCGATAGCCTGCTGTTCCTCCGCAGTGACCTCCGCTGTGATGATCTCTGCCGCCTGCTGAGTCGAAATACCGAGGACTTCGCCGATATTTTCGGCTATATCCGATTTCTCGGCAGGAGAAAAGTCCGCGAATGTTCTTCTCAGTGAGATGAGCACAGGCTTGAATTCATCGTCGTCAAGCTCGCATATGAAACTGCAAAGCTTTTCCCATAGGGTCAGCCTGCCGATGAGGCTTCTGCGGTTGCGTCTTGCAAGTCCCTCGAACCATGCTGCTCCTTCATGGGGAGGTGTACCCTTTGAAAGACGGCGAGATACCAGCTCGGAAAGTTTTTCGGGAGCTATTTTGCCCTGCTCTGCAAGAATTGAGCAGGCATATCCCGATATGAGCGGGTTCACTGTATCACTGTCGGCAATATCTCCGAGCAGCTTTGTGAAGCGTTCACTTTCAAGGAAATCATGGGCTGTGCAGGCATCATGGACTGCGGTAATGGCTGTTATTATTTCCTCTGCGGCATTTGCATCGCATACAGACGCTGTGAACAGCTGCAGGCAGAATTTCAGATAGAGCTGTTTTATCAGCGGTATTATTGGCTCTGCATCGAGCTTTCTTATATTTCCGTAGCGCACTGTAGCCGAAAGACTGCCGATAGTCTTGCCCTCGTCCGAGGGGGAAGCGCAGTCCGCAGCCATTTTCTGTACTGCATAGGCTGCGGTTTCAATGCAGTCGGGAAGTCCGCATAAAAGTGCGGAATATAGCGCTTTTGCGGTATCCGTCAGGGATTCCGAGGAAACAAGCTCCATGTTCAGTGATGTTCTTGCAGTCTCTTCCACTGTATCGCCGCTGAGAGAAGCTTCAACTATCTGTATCTCGGTCTCGGGAGTCCAGCTTATATTCCATTTTTCCGCCCATGTTGCGTTCTCCTGAGAATGTGGGAGCTTTTCGCCGAAATGTACCCCTGCCTGTAAAAGCCTGTGCAGGAAGAAAGAACGGTTAAGGTCGAGAAATGCCGATTTTTCGGATTTTACTCTCAGGTTTTCACGCAGGTCAAGGTCAAGCTCCTGTACCGATGCGGTTCGGTAGCGTTCAAGCTTAAGTTCTTTGAGCTGCTGCATGAAATCCTCCTGTACCGATGTGCATACAGTTCCTTCGGGGAGTTCACCTATTTTTCGACCTGTTTCTACATCTGCGCAGGCAAGGGATATCTCTCCGAAGCTGCCGTGTCCGAGGCAGGTGACTGCGCTGTCACGCAGGTCTGACATGGACGGCAGTCTGCCGCCGCGCATAGCGGAAAGAGTCTGGGATAGCCTTTGTGCTTCTATGACCTCTGCCGATGATGCGGAAAAGCCGTTTTTTCGCTGAAATGCCGCAAGTCTTGAAAGATATTCGGGAGCTGTATTTTCAAGAGCTCCGTTAATGCGGTTATTCCAGAGCATTTCGTAGTAAGCAGGAGCTTTGCTGCCTGCGCCGTAGCCTGAGCGCGAGGATAGCCTGTAATAGGAATATGGCATGAGGGTAGCCTTTGAAGCAACAGTTTTTAGCTTTTCGGTGAGCTTTCTGTCCTTGTCGGAAAAGGGGATATCCTTTATCCCGCTTGTGTGGAAAGCACCTGTAATGACGGCAGTTTTGCCGTATTTTTCTTCAGTCTCGTTTATCCTGCGGCGCATATAAGCTTCGCGGAGCTCGTTCCTTTCGTCTGAAATGGAGAACTCCCTTATTGATTTGCCGTATTCTGCTGCGGCTGCAATAAAATCCTCATAGTTTTCGCAGTGCTCAAAACGGTATTCCCAGAATGTATCAGTGTCAAGTCCCGTAAGCTTTTCAAGTCTGCTGTAGACGCTCTCACTTTCCTGAGCTTCTTCCTCGTCCTCTTTTTCACCGCAGAGAAGGCTGCCTGACGGCAGGTCGCAGAACTCCACAGGTATACCGTTTGTAACCGCCCAGAGCATTGCCTGATATTCGGGAGAAAACTCCGCCATAGGGTACATCACTGTCCTGACGGGAGATTCCGTGGTGTAGGCGAGTATTGCCGCGGGTAGCCTTACTTTCGGGGAGCAAAGCCCTTCTATAAGTCCGCTCAGGTCGGAAGGACCTTCTATCAGCACAGCCTTTGGCTTGGTGCGGACAAGGAATTCTCTGACGTAATATGCACAGGCAGGTGACAAGTGCCTTACGCCGTAATACTCAGCCATTATGCGTTTCGCTCCATGCATTCGCTGTAAAGTGCGGCGTAGTCCCTGCCTTTTTTGCGCATCACGTTTTCAAGGTACTCTGTCCATGCTGCTTTGTCCTTGTCGTCGGCCTTTACGACTGCCCCCTGCAAAGCAGCGGCAAGCTCCGAGTCAGTGACTTTACCGCTGCCGAAGCTGCCTGCAAGTGCCATACTGTTGACCATTAGTGATATAGCTTCTGCCGAGGAAAGCACACCGCTTGTGGGCTTTATTTTTACCTGTCCGTCAAGAGTTCTGCCTTCACGCAGTTCGCGGAATACAGTTACTATCTTTTCAAAGTCGCTGTCTGTAGGCATTGCGGCATTGAGCTCCATATCCTTTGACATCTGAGCCACACGGGTCTTGACGATATTTATTTCGGTGTCCATATCTGACGGCGGAGGAAGAATAACGATGTTGAAACGTCTTTTCAGCGCGGAGGACATTTCGTTTACGCCCTTGTCACGGGTGTTGGCTGTAGCTATGATCGAGAAACCTTTTTTAGCGGCAACTTCTTCCGAAAGCTCGGGGATAGATATGCGCTTTTCCGAGAGTATTGAGATAAGCGCGTCCTGCACTTCACTTGCACATCTTGATATCTCTTCAAAACGTGCGATAGTTCCTGTCTCCATTGCATTGTATATCGGACTTTTCACCAGTGACTCGAAGGAAGGCCCCTTTGCAAGGAGCATAGCGTAGTTCCATGAATAGCGTATCTGTTCCTCGGTAGTTCCTGCCGTGCCCTGTATGACCTGTGAAGAATTGCCGTTTATAGCGGCAGTGAGATGTTCGGAAAGCCATGATTTAGCAGTTCCCGGTTCACCGATGAGAAGAAGTGCGCGGTCGGTAACAAGGGTAGCTATACATATTTCCACAACTCGTTTATCGCCCATATATTTCGGAGTTATATCCACTCCGCCGACTTTACCGCCCATGATGTATGTAAGTACCGATCTTGGCGACATCTGCCAGCCCTTTGGAATGGGATCGGTTTCGTTTGCTATAAGTGCATCTATTTCGTTTTTGTAAAGCTGTTCTGCTGACAGCCTGAGTATTTCCTGTGCCATTTTTCTGCTCCTTCTGTATATCTTACAGTTTTATTCTTCTTATTGCTTCATTGAGGAATTTTATCTGCTCGCCGCTGTGCTGCACCTTTTGGGAAGAAAGGTCAGCGATAAGTCTCTCCATATCGTCTTTCATTATCTCACGGTCGATATTTATATTCAGTATACGTCTGTCACTTATCACATCGTTTCTGTACTTAAGTGAATTGAAAATGTACCTGTATAATACGCCGTTAAGCGGTTTGTCGCTGAATTTTGTGAGAAAACCAAGTGAAGTATGATTAGGGTGATTCCTGTGCACCAGCCATACGTATTTGTTGGCTGCATTGATAATACGCTCATAGTCCGATCTTTTGCAGCTGCCGAGAATGAATTCAAGTGTGAGGCATCTCCATTCCATATTCTCACAGGCTATGATCTTTTGCGAATGATGTTTGAACGATCCGTCCATATCCTCATCGTTGTATATAGTTGTTATATCTGTGAGGAATTTTATCATGTCATCAGGAATAGCCTTGAAAAGCTTCACGCTGTTGCAGCTGCTGTACTGTACAGCATTGTGATCACGGTATCTGTACCAGCCGTCGGGAGTGATATGGAAACTTATCTTTGAGCAGATAGCTATATCGGAAAGGACGTTTTTCCCATGGAGTTCCGAGCAGGCTGTTTCAGGATTTTCCATAAGTTCCAGCATACCTGCTGCTATTGAATATACCTCGGGATATTCAGCATAAAGCTCCCTTATCATATCGCGGTATACTGCATCATTGTGAAGGCATATATTGCTGACAAGAGGGGCGTTTAAAGACCTCAGTAACTGAAATGACTGTATTATATCGCTTGCAGGTTTGCCGCTTTCGCAGGACAAATACTTTCCCCACATCTTAAACGCATCTATGATATCCTTCTTGTTTGCAAGCATTCTGAGGCTGTATGGTGTATGGTCGGAAGAGAAGTCAACAAGCTTTCCACCTGCGTAAAGATGCTTCTTCTGGGCATTATATATGTATTCTGTGGCGGTCTGACCGCTTGCGGCAGTAAGGAGATCAATGTCTGTATTCTTGTCGTCCTTGGGCATTTCCGTTATGAGCTTATCTGCAAAAGCAGAGCCCATTTTGGCAAGTGCAAAGGCGGCTGCGTTTTTTATTTTTCCCTTTGATGTCTGGTATATGTCTATGAGCTTTTCCTCATTATCGTGGGAGAAAGCCATGGCTTTAAGTGCTTCACAGCGCACATCTGTAGGAGCTTTTGCATTTTCGGCAAGCTGGATAAATCTGTCATTGTATTTATCATGTGTGAAATAGCTGACAAGCATTAGCTGATTTCCCGAAGAGTTTTTCTTTGTAAGGTCTATGGAGTCAAGGAGCATAGGCATAAGATCATCACCCATTACGGATTCAAGTGCTGAAATGATCTTATTCATGTACGGCTTGTCGGCAGAACCGAGTATGACCGAGATTATTCTCGGATCAGAGGCGTACTGATAGAATTTATCGTCAACTGACTGTTCGCCGTAGGCTGATTTTCTTACGATCTCCTTGTATTCATCTATAGCTTTAAGCGAAATATGTGCAGGTCTGATTCCGTTCAGAGCTGTGACAGGAGAGGTTTCGCTGCTGTCTGTAAAAGTTCCCTGAGTTACGGCAAGAGCATCGGCAAGAGCGATACAGCTTGCTATATCGGCAGCTTTGTTTTCAGATGTGAGAAGTGCATTGCACATGGCATAGAGCTTGCCGAATACCTTGTTTGCCTCTGACATTGGCTGAAAGCACTCGATAGCACGTTTTAGCCTGAAATCCTCGGCAATAAGCGAACAGCCTGCGGCTGCCGAGGCGTAAAGTCTGTCCCTGAGTTCATAAAAAGGATTTGTTTTAACTTCCATAGCTGCCTCCTTAAAGCCTTATGATATCGTTTTCGGTGACTGCCGAGAAGGGACTGAGATAGAAGATATGTTCATCGGTGTCATAAAAAAGTCCGCCGAAGACTGCACCGCCGCCGAGCTGTCCTGCGACCATTTTCAGGGACTGACAGGCTGACGGGAAGTCTGTACAGTCTCTGAGTGCGATGGTCTCATCGCCGCATCTGAGTACGCCGTGACCGTCAGCAGCATATCCTATGCTGTCGAATTTGATCAGAACTGCTGCATATGGGCGCGAAAGAGTATTTTTTAGTTCGTTTTTTGCCTTTTTTACAGCAGCTGAGATAGTCTCGTCAGCTTTTGAGAGTATCTGACGGTAGTCCTTTTCGACAGGTTCTATGCCATCGGCAGTTTCCCAGCGCACACGTCTGTTAAGGCTTCCCGGATAGAGGTAAAGCTCCTTGACAATATAAAGGTCAAAGCTTGAATCTTCGGACTTTATGTATTTTGACGCTCTGTATGGGCGGATATTTTCCGTTCTGAAAATATCTCCTGTGTCAAGGTCTATCCAGTAGCCTGTGTCTATCTCTGCTTTATGGGGAGCATCATTGACGACAGTGAAAGCAAGCTGCATAAGGGCTGTATTTTCACGGTAAAGTCCAAGCTCTCTGAGCTGCGAGAGCTTCCATATACCGCCCATTTCCTCGTAGAGTATGCTGTCTTCGGGGAGAACTTCGCCTGTTTCGAGCTTCTTGTCGATATAATCACGGCTTTTGTTTATTGCAGATGAAAGTCTTACGCACAGGGCTATGACTTTATTTGTATCCTTGTCATCAGGTTCTTTGTCGAGAAGCTGTACAGCTTCGATTATCTCGTACATTATAGCCTGAGGCTCGGGAAGATAATAGTCTCCCAGCTGTTTTGCAAGCTGGCTGTACTGAGTGCAGGCAGCCTTGCTTACAGAGCCGATTCCGTGCTCAAATATATCCTTTACGAAGCTGTCGGCAAGATCAAGCCCCTCACGCTGTTTTTTCAGCTTTTTCTCTGCCGCTGACTTATTAGGCTTAGGAGCGGAGGCTTTGGTCTCGCCTGAAGCGGCTTTTTCGGCACGTTTCTCTATCTTTTCGCGTTTTCTTGCTATATCTTCGGGAATTTCTTCTGTATTGAAGGTCTTTCCGGCAAGCCAGTCAAACATAATTGCAAGGCAGTGCTTGCACGGTATCTGTCTGCTGGGACAGGAACATCTGAATATGGGGGTATCTCCCGAAAAATCGACAGATGCATTGTAGGGCTTGCTGCCGCTTCCGCAGCAGTCGCCGAATATAAGCATTTCGTCATCGGATTTGCAAAGCTTTCTGAATCCGCCTGACGCTGAGATCTTTTTGGCATTATTCATTGCAGAGGCATTTACGGCAGAATTGCGTATGAATTCCTCTGTTATAGATCTTGCGGTAGACATATTGACCTCCTTGATTAAAAGAAAATATATTATAATTATAGCATATTATTCTGTTTCTTTCAACATTTATGACAAAACTCGTCGATATTTTATGTTTGATGTGCAGATAAAGCTACATATCCTGAAAGACTGTAAGGAGCATTGCAGGAGATAATATACAGCTTTATGCGCATAATAAACTATTGACATATACAATTGTTTCGGTTATAATGTGTAGGTAAGGAGCTGATAGAATGCACAGTATTTCAACTGAAAAGGCAATCAAAAATCAAGTCGCTTCTGCCAAAATGGAAGGACTGGGCTTTAGCAAGGAAGCTATCGAGCTTATAAAGGAGTATGCTGACAACAGGATCACTCATGATAAGCTTATAAAAATAGTCGCACAGAAGTGCGCTGCAAAGTCGTAATGGCTGTATATAGCATTGAAGGCTGTCAGGACAGCTGCTACCCCGATACGACGGTCCTTATCAATAAGCTGGATATAAGAGATCAGGAGCTTTTGTATGAAGCCGAGTCAATAATCGTCACATCTTGTTCTGTCAAGGCTGAAAAAGAACTTGTGTTCAATGATGTGGATTTTGAGTTCTATAAAGGTATCCATAAGCTTATTTTCGGCGATCTGTATGATTGGGCAGGAATGGTCCGTATTATAAATATCTCAAAGAAGGGGACGGTTTTCTGTGATCATACCGAGCTTGAAAGGCTGGGAAAGCTGAGATTTGAACGCTTGAAGGCTCAGGATTTCTTTTGCGGCATGGAGCAGGAAGAATTTGTTTCAAATGTAGCTGAATTGTATCACGAGCTTAATATGCTACACCCATTCCGTGAAGGAAACGGGCGTACATTAAGGCTGTTTATTACTCTGCTTGTCAGAAATGCAGATTATGATATTGATTTTGCGCTGTGCGATGCGGATATGCTTGCGATCGCGACCATAAAGGCTGCGCAGGGCGATGTTTCAATGCTTAGAGCAGTTTTTGCTGATATAATCAAAAAATGATATCCCACAGGTCGGAACTAAAGAGGTTCTGAGGTGTGGGATTTTTTTCTTTATTATATGGCTAAAAAAAGGCACTTTTTAATGGGGGTATATGGCTGTACATATACCCTCAGCAATATGAGGTCGTTTGAACCTTATCGCTTTTGCTATTTCACGATTTAAAAGCCAAAAAGACTTCTTTGCTAATCGCAATTTTTGGTCAGACAAAGCCAAATTAACTAAAAATATCATTGACAAATTGTATATTTTGCCGTATAATATATATTTGGTATATAATACCAAGAAGTTATATTAAGGAGGAATGTTGAAAAATGCTTAGAAACCGACTAATAGCAGGTATGCTGAGTGCAGTTATTTGTACCTCGGCTGTCCTGCCGAATCAGGCATTGTACAATGATGCCGGTCGACAAGCAAATGCAGCCACACAGAATGAAAAAGCTGTTTCAGGCGATTATGAAGTTAAGTCAAACAATTCCCTTGGAAACTTTTTCCAAAGCGCGGCTGCAGAAAAAGACTTACCAAACCCGTATGAACCAGAGACTGAGATTTCTGAATCAAAAATCACAGCTTTGGATTTCGATTATGAGACAGGTTTGGTACAAACTTTATCCACTCAGAGTTCGGAAGTAAAAATCGTCATCTCATTCATAGATGAGGAGACTTCTGAAAATGCTTTCAGTGTTGAAACTTCTGTTGAAGCAGGAGAGTCAATTAAAAGTGAGATTAAAGTGGATACTGTAAATCTTCCACAGTTTTTCATTTTAAAGGCTCAGCTTTTTGATCAGCTGAATCGTCCGATTGGAAATGAATACACTAACAGAAAATTTACAAAGGCAATTCAGGAGGTAATCGCAGCTGATATCAATGATTTCGATCCTGAGTATGTTGTGAATTTTGATGAGGATGAAACAAACAATTTCTTAGTTCTTGATGAAGAAACTGTCATGGCAGAAAGCTCAGATGAAAAGAACAATCTTGTTTCTGCCGATTACGAAAATAATGTTTTCGTTTTTGATAATGCTGATGAAACTATTTCGTCGCTTAAGGAAGGTGAATATCTGTATATTCAGCCCGATGAAGAAAATTTCATCGCAGTCAATGTTGAAAACGTAGAAATTGACGGTGATACTGTTACTGTTCAAGGTAATGATGACATTGAAGATATGTTTGACTTCATTAAAATTGACAATTTCGGAACTACAAGTGATCTCGAATTTGATCCGTCTGTCGCAGATGAAGGCGTTACATTCCCTAATACTGATGAAGATGGAAATATAGTAGTAGATGAGAATGATGAAGTTCAGGCAAATTACGAATATGAAGAAGAGTTTAACAAGTACGAAGGATTAGGTGTTGATAAAACTCTTAGAGCTGAAATAGGGCCTATTAATCTGGCTGACTTGATTGCACAAGCAGGTGGTCAGAAAATAACAAAAATGTTCAATGCAAATCTTTCTGTTGCAGGTGAATTTAATTTCTATTTCTTTAAGAAACATAAGGACTTTGACATCGGCTTAAATATATCTTTCCAGCTTTCACTTACACTTCAAATTGGTAAAACAGGAAAGCCATTTAGTACAATTGTTGGTTCTGAAGATTTCAGTGAAACAATTAAAAAGAATATAAGTCTTTTCATAGTTAATGTTCCAACAGGAGTAGCAGGCGTTATCTTTGAATTTGAACCATCATTTTTTGTTGAAGCGAGCGGAAACTTGAATGTTAAGTTCGTTACTCAGAGTTATTTGAAATTAAGTGCAAATAAGGACGGAATTCAAGAACCTGAATACAAGCTTTTTGAATCCAAAAACGTTTCTGCTGAATTTTTAGGAATTATTTATACAGGAATAGAACTTGCACCTAAATTAAAGGTCTTTTCCAAAAAAGTCGCTTACGCTGAGCTTTCAATAAGATTAGGAATTGAATTTTCGTTAAAGATGGATCTTACTGAATTTGTTCAAAGAGCACTGCGAGAAGATGATAGAGAAGAAAAAGTATCTATCATAGATTCGAATGAAGATCATATACACGGATGTAAAATATGTGCAAATGGAAATATCAAGTTCCGCGGAGAAGTTGCGGTTAAGCTGCATGCGTTAAAATATGAATTCACATTAGCCAAAATCACGATAAGAATTGGATTAAAGCATGACGATGATGCACCTGATTTCCATTTCTCACCAAATGAACCGCATGGTTTTGCTTTAGGTCCGTGTAATTACTTTAAATACAAAACAGAGGTACTGGTAAAGGATCAGAATGGTAATCCAATATCAGGTGCAGAAGTAAAGCTTGATGATAAAACATCTGTTACAGGTGGAGATGGAAAAGTACGGTTCTATTGTGCAAGTGACAGATATACTGCAACTGCAACGTATCTTGGTAAATCAAATAGCAAAACTATTAATGTTGATAACAGATCAGGTGTTTATCCAATTGTATTTAATATAACAGTAGATAAAGACAATAATACAAAAGTTAGCGGTGGTGGTAATGAACCTGATTCAAAGGGAACTACCGTTACAACAGTTACTGAGACATTACCAAGAGAAGCAATGACAGGAACTGTTCCTACTAAAGTTGTTGCTGATGGTTATGAAAATGTTGAATCAGGCAGTCTTGGTGATTATATAGGATATATGCTTTACAAGAACGGTCAGCTTTCCATTTTTGGACATGGTGATATGTATGATTTTAATTCGTCACCTTTCAAAGATCCATCTCTTGTAAAGAATGTATATATCGAAAACGACGGCGACGAAACAGACGACGGTCTTATTACAAGCATAGGCAACAATGTGTTTGTAAACTGCAGCAATATGGAATCAATGAATATGCCGCAGTCTATCAAGCGTATCGGAAAGAATGCTTTCAAAAACTGCTCTTCACTTCCAAAGATCACATATGTTGATTATTATGCTGAAGATGAAGATTATGAAAATGAACTCAAAAATGCAAAGCAGATTCCTGACGGAACACTCATAATGCCTAAGGCTGTTACAGCTATCGAAGATTATGCTTTCTGCAACTGTACTTTGTTCAATGATATCGTTATCCCGAAGACAGTTCCTGAGATCGGTTCATATGCATTTTCGGGCACAAGCATAACAGAGATCGAAGTTCCTGATACAGTAAAGAAGATCGGTGATTATGTATTCAGTGATTGTACTTCACTTAAAAAAGCTGTTATCAAAAACTGTGCAGATGGTATGGGCAATCATATCTTCAGCGGCTGTGCAGCTATCGAAGATATCACTATCCCTTACATGGGACATTCTCTTGCAGCAACTAATGAGGACGGAAGCACACAGCAGTTCTCGGATTTCTTCCTCAACGGTAATAAGGAAGAGTATAACGTTATTACAAACTATGGCGGCTGGACAAGATATATTCCAAAGTCACTTAACTCTGTTACTGTAACAGGCGGAACAAGAATCCCGAATTACGCATTTTATCGTATCGGCAGCGTAAAGAACATTTCTGTTCCAAAGACTATCAAATCATTCGGCAACTATTCATTTGCTGACTGTGTTTCACTTGAAAACGGTTATATGCCTGAGGGCGTTGTAAGTATCGGAAATTATGCGTTCAGCAATTGCGGAAGTGCTGCTTTCAAGACGGTCAGCTTCCCTACAACCCTTACATCTATCGGAAATTATGCATTCTCAGGCTGTAAAGGCCTTACAGGAATCACAGTTCCCAAGAATGTAAAGACAATCGGTGAATTTGCATTCAATGATTGTTCAGCTATCAAGTATGCTGTTATTGAAGGCGGTGCTGACGGTATCGGCTCACATATCTTCAGCGGCTGTAAATCAATTGCTGAGCTCACACTTCCTTTTGCGGGATTTGATGCAAAGTCAACTGATGATGCTAAGGTAACAAGTCAGATATCCACATACTTCCTTAACGGTAATGAGAAGGAGTATTACGCTATAACAAACTATGGCGGCTGGACAAGATATATCCCTAATGCACTCAAGAAGATCAATATCACAGGCGGTAAGAGAATTTCCAACTATGCATTCTATCGTCTCAGTGGTGTAGAATCTATTGTTATTCCCAAGAGCATAACCGAGATCGGTCACTATGCATTCGCAGATTGTACATCTATTACAAACGGTTATATACCTGAAGGTGTTACAAACATCGGCAATTATGCATTCAACAATTGCGGCAATGCAGAGTTCAATGAGGTAAAATTCCCGACAACTCTTAAATCTATCGGTAATTATGCATTCTCAGGCTGTGTCGGTCTTACAAGCATTACTGTTCCTAAGACTGTAACGACAATTGGTGAATTTGCATTCAATAACTGTTCATCAATAACATCAGCTGTTATCTATGGCGGTGCTGACGGTATCGGCTCACATATCTTCAGCGGCTGTAAATCAATTGCTGAGCTCACACTTCCTTTTGCAGGATTTGATGAAGAGTCAAGTGATGATGCTAAGGTAACAAGTCAGATATCCACATACTTCCTTAACGGTAATGAGAAGGAGTATTACGCTATAACAAACTATGGCGGCTGGACAAGATATATCCCTAATGTGCTCAAAAAGATCACTATTTTAGGCGGTACAAGAATTTCCAACTATGCATTCTACCGTCTCAGCGGTGTAGAATCAATAGTTATACCTGAGACTATTACCGAGATCGGTCACTATGCATTTGCAGGCTGTACATCTTTCAAAAATGCTTTTATACCGAAGGGTATTACAAGTATCGGTGATTATGCATTCAGCGACTGCGGCAAGGCTGCATTTGGTGATGTTGATTTCCCGACAACTCTTAAATCCATCGGTAAGTATGCGTTCAATAACTGTAAGGGCCTTGGAGATATTGTTATACCTGATTCAGTAAATACTATAGGTGAATTCGCATTCAATGAGTGTTCATCAATAGAAAAAGCTGTTATTGACGGCGGTGCAGGCGGAATCGGATTACATATTTTCAGCGGCTGTAAATCAATTGCTGAGCTTTCACTTCCTTTTGCAGGATTGGATCCGAAGTCAGCTGATGATCCTGAGGTAACAAGTCAGATATCCAGTTACTTCCTTAACGGTAACGATAAGGAGTATTACGTTATAACAAACTATGGCGGCTGGACAAGATACATTCCGATTGCCCTCAAGAAGATCACTATCAAGGAGGGTAAAAGAATTTCCAATTATGCATTCTATCGTCTCAATGGTGTAGAATCCATAACTATCCCAAGCAGCATTGTTGCTATAGGCGATCATGCATTCGACGGCTGCTTATCACTTACAGACGGCTATATACCTGAAGGCGTTACAAGCATTGGTAATTATTCATTCAACAATTGCAGCAGCGCATTATTCAAGGATGTAAAGTTCCCGACAACTCTTACAAAGATAGGCGAGTATGCATTCTCAGGCTGTGTCGGTCTTACAAACATTACTGTTCCTGAGACAGTAAAGACTATCGGTGCTTATGCATTCAACAATTGTTCATCACTTAAAACTGCTGTTATCTACGGCGGCGAAGATGGTATCGGAGTACATATTTTCAGCGGTTGTAAGTCAATAGCTGAGCTCACTTTACCATTTGCAGGATTTTCTCTTGCTGATGTAAATGCTGAGAGCAGTACAGGACAAATCTCTGACTATTTCCTTAACGGTGATACAACAGATTATTACACTATATCAAACTATGGCGGCTGGACAAGATATATTCCGAGATCACTCAAGAAGATCACGATACTCGGCGGCAAGAAGATACCTAATTATGCATTCTATCGTCTTACAGGTGTAAAAGAGATCATCATTCCTGATGACATTTCCTACATAGGAACATGTGCGTTTGCAGAGTGTTCAGATCTCAAGAGTGCGCCATTAACAAATGTTCTTACAGAAATCGGTGACAACGCATTCAACGGATGCAGATTAGCTGAGTTCAAGAGTGTTACATTCCCTGATACACTTACATCTATCGGTGCACAGGCATTTGCGGATTGTGACGGCTTAACAGATATCACAGTACCTGACGGTGTTCAGAAGATCGGTGATTATGCTTTCATTAAGTGTGACAACCTCGTAAAGGCTGATATCTATGGCGGTGCTAACAGCATCGGAAATCATATCTTCAGTGAGTGCAGCACTATAGAGAGTCTGACGATCCCTTATGCAGGCTTCTCACTTAAAGATGTTGATGCTGAAGGAAGCACACAGCAGATATCCGGTTACTTCCTTAACGGAAACGATAAGGATTATTACGTTATATCAAACTATGGCGGATGGACAAGATATATTCCTAAGTCATTAAAGACAGTTACTGTTTTAGGCGGAAAGCGTATTCCTAATTACGCATTCTTCCACATGAACGGCTTAGAAAATATCATTGTTCCCGACGATATAACAACTATCGGCGTATCAGCATTTGAAGGCTGTACTTCACTTAAAAATTCAGTTATCAAAGATACGCTCACATCTATCGGAGACCGTGCATTTGTAAATTGCAGCTCTGCTGAGTTCAATGATGTAAAGTTCTCAGACAGTGTAGAATCTATCGGTAAAAATGCATTCTCAAACTGTGACGGCCTTTCAAGTATTGTAATTCCCGAGAGTGTAAAATCTATCGGAGAGTATGCATTTGAAAATTGTAACTCACTCAAGTCTGCTGACATTGCCGGCGATGGAAAGGTGATCGGATTACATATTTTCAATGAGTGTAATTCAATTGAATCACTTTCACTTCCTTTTGCTGGTTTTGATATTGCTTCAGTAAATGAAGATGGCAGCACACAGCAGCTCTCAGACTACTTCCTCAACGGAAATAAGGAGGAATATTATGAGATAGCCAATTCAGGTGGTTGGACAAGATATATTCCTAAGTCTCTTACAACTATCACAGTTGACGGCGGAAAGAGAATTCCTAAGTATGCATTCTACAGAATGATCGGTGTTGAAGATGTATATCTTCCTAAGAATATCACAAACATTGCTGACAATGCATTTAACGGCTGTAATGGTATCGAAAATGTTTATTATCCAAGTACAAGAGAAGACTGGGAGAAAAACGTTACTATCGGTGTAAACAACGAGGCGATCGACGGCAAGGTAAGATTCCTTGGTGTAGATTATACGACAACAACTACTACTACAACTACAGGTACAAGCACAACAACAACTACTACTACAAAGCCTGTATCTTCTTCAACATCTTCAACAAGCAAGACTACAACATCAGCTTCAACAACTTCCAAGAATTCAACTACAACAAGCAAGACTACAACATCAGCTTCAACAACTTCCAAGAATTCAACTACAACAAGCACAACTACAACATCAGCTGTAACAACTTCCAAGAATTCAACTACAACAAGCAAGACTACAACATCAGCTTCAACAACCTCCAAGACAACAACTTCAACAACAAGCACAACTACAACATCAACTTCAACAACCTCCAAGACAACAACTACTACAACAAGTACAACTACAACATCAACTTCAACAACCTCCAAGACAACAACAACTACAACAAGCACAACAACTACATCAACTTCAACAACTTCCAAGACAACAACTTCAACAACAAGCACTACAACATCAACTTCAACAACCTCCAAGACAACAACTACTACAACAAGCACAACTACAACATCAACTTCAACAACTTCCAAGACAACAACTTCAACAACAAGCACAACAACTACATCAACTTCAACAACCTCCAAGACAACAACTACTACAACAAGCACAACTACAACTTCAACTACTACAACAACAGAAACAACTTCAACAACTTCCGAAACAACAACTGAAACTACAACATCAACAACTTCTGAGACTTCAGAGACAACGACTGAAACTACATCTTCTACAACCTCTGAAACTTCAGAAACGACCACAACAACTACCACATCTACTTCAACATCAACAACTACTACAACATCCACAACATCTACATCAACAACTTCAACATCTACTTCTACATCAACTTCAACAACTACAGAAACAACAACTACACCAAGCACAACAACTTCAACTCCTGTTGATGACGGACCGGACATCGCACTTGGTGATGCATCAGGCGATGGAAAGGTCGATGCAGTTGACGCAAGCATTATCCT
>JAEEGL014838986.1_pt1 | contig 33856 bp, 42 predicted proteins | sample 9134231 | NCBI WGS metagenome assembly JAEEGL01 (sample SAMN16246548, study PRJNA631951) | gut metagenome | biome: gut microbiome; feature: rumen; material: fiber-attached | host: Bos | place: Iran: Karaj | collected 2018-10 | reverse complement strand
TTTTGGATATAATAATCCATAAATAATTACGTCCAAGAATTGATTATATCTATTTTTGAATAATAGACACAATCCTTTTTTGATAGAAAACAAGAGGGTTATTGGATGTTAGACATAATATTCAGTTTTTTTCACTTTTAACGGTAAAATACCTTTATCCATACATCATTACCAATACATTGTGCTTATTGTCAGCAATAAGCTAAGGCTATTACCGAAATTTTTCTCCAGTCATATACATATATTTAATTTCAGCAATTTTCCAGTCTGTCAGTGTGTCAATATCCTGAACTTCCATCTCACTGATAACAATAGGCGTTGCACCATCTACCGTTGATCCTGTCTTTCTGAAACTTTCTGCCCTAAAAAAATAGAACTGTCCGCTGTCATGATATACTGTTGGCAGATCCTGTGAGCGTTTCATATAGTCATCGGGACTGACCGGAGACATTGTTCCATTATCCAGAACCAGTCCCCTCTGAGGCGGAAAAGAAAATGGGACAATGGTAAATACTGAATTGCAGTTCTTAGAAATAAGAAGTTCATACGCTTCCCTCAGTCTCTTTTCCGTAATAAATGGTGCTGTCGGGTAAAGATTGCAGACTATATCAAAGGTTTGCCCCATACTCTCATATCTATCCAGCACTTCTAACAAAACATCCTCTGTAGTAGCATGATCATCTGAATTCCTGCTGCTTCGCATAAACGGAACCTCCGCTCCACATTCTTTTGCAATATCCGCAATCTCATCATCGTCTGTTGAAACCATAATGGTGTCAAAGAGTCCGCTCTCGATAGCCGCCTTAATAGAATATGATATGATAGGCTTTCCGCAAAATGGTCTGATGTTTTTCCTTGGAATTCTTTTTGAGCCTCCTCTGGCAGTAATAATAGCAATTGTTTTTAAATCGTAGCCCTTCCTTTTTTCACCCATAGTCATGTAGAATTCTCCTCCAACAAAAAAAAGACAAAAGCACCAATATAATGGCGCCTTTGCCTTAATAATTCTCCTCCTAATAAAAATGGCAAAAGTGCTATAAACTTAAGCACCTTTGCCTCTTGTTATATGATACCACATTTTTTTAATTTTTAAATAACTAAATCACCTTCGTCATTCGCCACCAAGTACCAGCTCTTCACCTGGCTTTACGATAATTCTACCCGGCACATCAAAACTATCAGCAACGCTCTGCTCAAAGCAGTTAGTCTTATCTGCAGGTATCATATGATACGGTATGGTGTGCTTTGCTCCTATTGTTTTGGCGCACTCCATAGCCTCTGTTACATCCATGTTGTAAACTCCATCGCAGCAAATGAATGCATAGTCAAGGTTTCTGCTCGCAAGCTCAGCCATCTGAGGCGTTGTAGAAGTATCTCCTGAAAGATATACCGTTACTCCATTTGAGAACGTGAGAATATAACCAACACATTCCTTAACGTCATGATTCTTGTTATACCCGGCTTCTACTGCTTCAACCTTAACATATCCAAGGTCAAAACTCTGATGTTTACCGTCACTAAGAGCATCCTCCCATGTGATAGTCTTACAACCATTATTTTTTGTTGTTATCATGTCAGTCTGCGTATGATCATAATGCCCATGTGTTATCAGGATCAGATCTGCCGGCGCATCATATCCTTCACCTGCAAAAGGATCAACATAGATTGTTTTTCCTTCTGGCGTTAAGATCCTTACACTTGCATGACCCTGGTACAAAAGCTTTGCTGCTTCTCCCATTTCATCACCCCCATCTTCTATATCAGCATCTTCAACTGAAAGTGGCTCTTCATCATATGCACTTCCATAAGAATACTCGCTCCAATCGCTGTATGCTCTTTTATCTCCCTCTCCTTTATATGCTCTGACTTTTATCCTGAAATCAAAGTAATCCTGCGTACTTGAGGTAAATGATAATTCCGTAGTTTCGCTATATTCTGGCTCGCGATAGGTTTCTTCTGTGCGGTACTTACTCTCCTCGCATACCTCATAGCCGTCTGCCCCATCAATCTCATTCCACTCAAAAAGAACCAAAATAGATTCTTCTCCCTCTGTTGTAACGCCATCTTTTACGGACGGCGTCTGCAAAGTGTCGTGGAGTGTCGTTGAATTATCATTATTATCAGCACCACAGGCTACCAGAAATAAGCACAGCACCAGAATGATTGGTAATGATACTGATAAAACTCTGTTTATTCCTTTTGGTTTCATAAGTTTCCCCCGCGCATCAGAGATTAAAAAAGTCCTTCAGCTTAATTGTCAGGTTACATTTCTAACCAGCCCTCAGCCTCTTTTCTTGTACTAAAGACAATAACATTCTTCTTCGGATATTTCTCAAAAAGCTCTATCAGTAGTGGCCTGTTCTCTTTCTCATATTTTTCTACCAGCGCAACAAGTTCAGGATCAAGCTCACTCTCTGTCCAGGGCATATCAATGCGATCTTTACCAACTCTTTCAATTATGCCTTTCATGCAGACATCCTCAGAAAAGTCTAAAAAGAATATCGTATCGCAAGCAGCTATACGCATTTCATATGTCCGGCTATAATCTCCGTCAATGATCCAGCTGTCATGACTCATTATTTCATCCAGCTTTTTGTCAAATTCATCCCTTGAGATATGCGTTTTGTCTTCTTTCCACCAAATATTATCCAGATGGTATAGCGGAATCCCTATCTTTTCATGGAGTCTTAAAGAAAATGTGCTTTTTCCACTACCTGAACATCCAACAACAATAATCTTTTTCATTGTCATCGCTTATATCCGCAATCTGCCTTCTCAGGTCCATTAACGCCAGACTCATAGTGCGCTCTGAATTCCATATTGATCTCACGGATTTCTTTCTTGCCGTCAATGTAATCCTGGTACATATCTGCCAGTCCGGACATACATCCGTCGCATGAACCGTTGATATTCCCTAAAGATTCTGCCACTATCTGCTCCCTCTGTTCTCGGGTTGTATCTTTTATTAAGATTGAATTCATATCTATTCCGCATCCTCTTCCATAGTTTCAAGCAAAAAGCTTACCGGTCTGAAGCCATCATTGCAGGATATCATTGCAGATTTGGGATTTTTCATCCATCCGTCATAGAAATTCTCCCCGCCATGTGCCAGAGTCATGACAAAAGAAGAAACCGTATCCCACGCACTGTCGCAAAAGCCTTCAGGCTTAGCCCATCCATTGGCGATAAAGGTCTGTCCCACTTTCATATGGCAAGCATGCTCAATTGGATTTTCATATTTCTCCATTAGATCTTCGTAAGTCGTTATCTTCATTACCGTTATTCTTACTTTTTTCATCTCTCATCGCCTCAAACCAGTCAATATGACTATGCATTTATCAGAAAGAAACAAAATCAGAAATTGCTCCCATTCCAACCCCAGTCATATGAAGCTGCATACTTTATGTACATATGGTCAGGAGAAATACCCAGAACTTCGCCGTAGATCTTGGTCAGCTCTGCTGTCATCTTCTCAAATGCGCCAGGATTGGAATCTCCATAGATATTTACAGCGATAAAAGCAGTTGGTTCCTGGCCATCGCCTCTAAAATACATTTCCTGCTCATCAGCAAGATCAATCATGAGCCAGTTCTCGCTCTTTCCGGGGATCAGCGCAATTGCCTGTCCAAGTCTTTCCTTAAGCTCTTTTCTCTGTTCCGGTGTTGTCTTTACACTCACTTTTGAATCAATAAATGGCATAATGTTACCTCCTTTTAATGTGAACTTTTTATTGTGGGCTATATATATCATCATAGAAAGCCACTGTCATATCATCACTTTCACCGGCATACGCAAACATTCCCACCATAGCTCCTGTGAAACGTTTGCCTTTCTTTAATCCTTCATCGCACAAATAGTAGACATTCTCAAGTGTTGTGAACTCGGTATACCTATCAACTTCCGGCATGTAGTTGTAGGATAGCTTTCTGATAAGATAGTCTGTCTCCATCTTAAGCCTTAGCCTGATTGTTTCTGAAGGAATCGGTTCTTTTGCCTTAATGGTTCTGTCAGCTTCTCCTATGTGTTCATTAGAATATAGATAAATCAATCCGTTTTGGCATGTGACCCCAAACTCAAGATATGTGTTCTCATCATAGTACCCGGTTATTCCGGCGGATTGTCCATCTGACATATCAGGAATATCAATCGTTACTGAATACTCAAACTCAAAAGAAGTCTGTCTTCTTAAGACTATATTACGGCTGTCAACGCTTGAAAGAGGAGCAATGCTGCCACGAATCTCCGTTTTCTTTAAATCCGGTGTATACTTAACATCTCCTTCTTGAAAAGAACGGGGAGTCATATATTCGAAAGGTAGTCCGCAAGGAGATAAAACATCCTTCTTTGTCACAGGGCTATCAGCAAACGGCTTCACCTGCATAACAGATGGTCCCTTTAAGTTATTTACGATAGGCCAGCCATCAGCTGTCCAAGTCACGGGATCGATAGCGGTCTCCCTTCCAAGAATACTGTATCCGTCACCTATCATCCTTCCACACAGATAGACCATGAACCATCTTCCATCCTGAGTTTCAACAAGATCCCCATGGCCACATCTCTGGATTCCGGCATCAGGATCATTTTGCCTCATTATCGGATTGTATGGACAGGGTTCATAGTTACCAAACAGCTCTTTTGACCTGGAAACAGTTACCCTGTGGCCCGGGCCGGTACCACCTTCAGCCTCCAGAAGATAATAGTAACCATCCTTTTTATATAGATGCGGACCCTCAGGGGCTCTCTTGTGGTCCCCATAGAACAAGAGCCTGGCCTCTGATATCTGCTTAGTTCCTGATTTATCAAGCTCGAGTATCCTTGCTCCTCTATTTAGGAGCATATACCTTTTCCCGTCATCATCATTAAACAGGCTGGGATCAATACCGTCTTCGTCGATGAAAACAGGCTCTGTGTAAGGTCCTTCAGGTCTCTCGGAAGAGACAACTATCTGTCTTCGATATGTTGGCGGTAAATCATTGAGCCTGTAAGTGGCTGTAATATAAAATCGCCCTTCATAAAATGAGATATCAGGAGCCCAATACCCACGTCCGCCCTCCAGCTCATCAAGGCGCGCCCACATGGGGTTCGTGATAGCATGTCCTATTATCTCCCAGTGTATGAGATCCCTTGAATGAGAAATAGGAATGCATGGAAAAAAGATAAAGGAAGAATTCACCATGTAATAATCTTCTCCCACCCTGCAGATGGAAGGATCCGGGAAAAACCCGCATCTTACCGGATTTCTGTAGAAGTCTTCGTACTTATGCCCATATCTTTTTTGAATATACTCCTCTACCTCTCTGTATCCGCCAAGTAAAGTATCATTTGTATCTTCAGCGCCATCTAAAAGAGTGGTGTAGCCTGTCAGATGACAATGTACGATATCCCAGGGTGTCGTCAGATCCCTATCCCCGGAAAGTGGATCCATGCCGCATTTCTCAACAAGATATCGAAATACATCAAGGTCACCTGATTCGGCAGCATAATGAAGCACATTCCTGTGTTCATCATCATACTCATTAAGACTAATCCTTGAATATTCTACAAGATATTTCAATATATCCGGATTACTTTCCCGGGCTGCACAGAACAAAGCCTCCTTGCTGACAATTTCCGGCCTTTGTATCAGCATTTCCCTGACATTCTCCAGATTATTTTCTTCAATTTCACGGATCAACTTCATATTTTCTTCCATCATGATTTACCATTAGAACCAAGCTGTTTCAGCATTTCCATTGCTTTAGTGTAGGATTCTTTCATTTTCTTGGGGTCATTTGTAGCAATTCCCCTGTCCCGCGCTTTATCCCGCAAGGCCACGTCATCACTGATAAAAAGAATTGATTCAGCACAATCGGCAATATATGAAGGTGCTTGGTTGGGACTAATTCTCTCAACATCAGCATGATGCCTCTCTTTCAGCATCCCCACCTGTTTTTCAAGAACTTCATCCTCTTCTTCCATAAGGCAAAGGACGATTTTTGAATACATAATTTATCCTCCAACTACACTGATTATATCCTGCTTGTCCAATATCATTCCTCTTAGGCTGTCATCGCAGTGCCGCACTCAAACTGTTCGTAATGCCTCTCGGCCCTCTGATTGCAGCAATTCCATACTCATCCTTCAGTACTTCAAAAGTAAACTTATCCGGCTTATATCTCTTTTGCAACTGAATCTTCATAAGTGCCTTAATCGTAAGGTTCTTGTCCGAGTAATCATATGGAATATCCGTTTCGATAACTTTGCACTTATAAAGAACTGCTGACACCGGAGCACCTACATACATAAAAACCGTATCGCCCTTAATAATTCCTGCTCCCTGTTTCCAATTAATGATCTTCTCATCATCGAAAGCATGCACTATATCATAGTACTTTGGATTTGCGGGAATTATCCATTCCTTAGGCTGCCTGAACTTTTTCTTTTGTCTGGCTGAAGCAGTTATTTCGAAACTGGCATCAATCTGTCTGCAGATTTCATCAAAAGAAATAGTTCCATCCAGTACAATCGTAATCCAATTGCGCTTATTCATGTGATATCCGGGATAAAAACCATTCTGCTTAAGCAGAATATCCCTAAGCATCAAATCATCAATCTTCACATCAATGATATCAACGCGCTCAGTACCAGGCCTGCCAATTTTATCTGAATCCACATCCATTACGACAGCAAACCACTTCCGGTTATCAGCATGTCTGAAAACGGAGTAATTGGGGTAACTTCTCCACAAATGCTCCGGCTCTGAACCATATTTCTTTTGAATGTAATTCTCAACTTCCCTTCTCATAACCCACTTTTCTCTGGATATATGGTCCCAGCCACATTTCACTCTTTCTGTAATATGATATCATTTTCTTCAACTTTCTGCTGAGTTTTGGATACAAAAATCCGCCCACATTAATGTGATCGGATATACGTTGCAGTCATAAAAAAGAGCCCCAAAGCATCCGCTTCAGAGCCCTGTATATGAACATCTTTACAGGCAGATGTTTGCCTTATTATTTGTACGGGCTTTCATAATCAGGACGATTATCCATGAGAAGTGCTGCAATCAGATAAATTACTGCTCCTGCACCTCCTGAGATAGTAAAGACTACCCATAACAGTCTTACAACGTTCGGATCCCATCCAAAATACTCTGCGATTCCGCCACATACACCAAAGAGTTTTCTTTCATTACTTCTATACAATTTCTTTTCCATCACACATGCCCTCCTTATAGCTTTGTGTCATTAAACAATTTATTGTTTCTTTTGTTTTTAAATAGTTTATACTTTCTTTCGAATTATTTACGCTCATTTTAGAATATATAGTGTAGAATATACTTATAAGGTACAAGATATAGTATGTTTATTTCAACAAGATATTCAAAAAAGCAAATTTATTTCCGTTTGTTATATGGAGGATCGACCTATGTACTATTCAGGTGATTCATCAACCGCATATCTTCATAAGAATAATCCCAAGATAGTTGATACTATCAGGATAAACGGAAAGTATTTTGACGCATCAAAGGTCAAAGAAAAAGTTCTTCTCCTGATCTCATCATCAGTAATCATAAGCGGACTTACAGCCATAGGTGCAATTCTTATTTTTTAATCAAATCGAACCCATTGCGCCCTTGAGAGGCGCTGTCTCCTTTCAAAAAACGAAGATACTTGTCATTACAGGTATCTTCGTTTTCATCGTTAAATAGCGAATATACCTCAAATAACTCTTCCGTCAGTATCAATGACCTCTATGTCCGGATCTTTCCTTTCTATCCAATGCTTCCTTTTATTAGCTGCAAAGTAAAGCAGGACTGCCAGTATGTCATCCACCGGTCCCGGAAGAAAGTCCACCGGTGAGACAACATATATGATCAAAAATGCAACCACCATTCCCTTAATAAAATTGTTATTCATCGGCTTCTCCTTTCATATTTGCTGCGGTTTTCTTTCTGGTAACCCCATTATATAATTGTGCAAGTCTACAAAAAATACCGTGTGTTGTGAATTAAAGGCCTTTATTTTTCTTAATCATAAACAATTGCATCTTTGAACCCAATTGACCACATCAGTCTGCATGACCAATTTAGTCAACTCGTCGATTTCAAGGCATTTTTAGTAAGAATACATATTTCTTATCAGTTCAGGATCGTAGTAAACCTTGTCATCCGCTATGAGTTTTGGCACGCCTCCATGTGCCTCAATTATGTTGACACAGCAGTTTGGAGGAGTCTGCCCGTGCCAAAACGGTTCATTTTCCGGGTACACCCTTCTCAGAATTGCCCTCAGCGACCCTCCGTGCATAAAAACGATCACGTTCTTATCTTCCAGAGTGCTGTCACTCAGTATCTCATCTAAAAACTCTCCCGTTCTTTTACAAACAGTTGTTATTGATTCGCCTCCGGGAGCTCCTTCAAATCCGAACGGGTCAGAGTAAAATTTCCAAAAATCTTCATTCCCTATCTCAAAATTATCCTTTGTGCACCCTTGACCATCCCAGTCACCAAAGTTTATTTCTTTTATCCTGTCATCTTTAATTATTTGCGTTGTTGAACCGGCTCTATTTTCATTCAGAATGATCTGTCCGGTCTCATACGCCCTCGAAAGCGGACTTGAGTATGCCACATGAAAACATATATCTGAGAGCTTCTGTCCCGTTATCCTGGCAAGTTCCCTTCCATTCTCGATAAGCGGCTCATCTATCCAGCCCTGAAGCTTTCCTTCGCTATTAAGTTTTGTCTCACCATGTCGTACAATATATATCTTCATATTCCCGGCTCTATTCCTGATCGTATTCCTCGTCATCTTCGTCATCGAAGGCGTCATCATCCGCATCATGGATGTTGTCTATGCCATTTTTAATGGACGTTTTAATTTTTGCAATCGCCTTCTTTTTTGCTTTTTTCTTAATAATCTTAAGCACAATTAGCGCGATGATCAGTGCCAAAATGCCAAGAATGACAAAAATATTGTCCTTTAGAATCTTTAAAACTGCTTCACGTTCCTTTTTTCTGATATACTTCTCGATTCTCTCTTTCATATATTGCCTCCTGATACAATGCATTATTAATACATTATATCATTACAGCTCCTCCGGCTCAGCCACTTTGTTTACATTCAGCCACCCTCTTGCATGACGGGCTGAAATAGCTGTTTTATACTCCCCTGTCTTTGGGATCAGGACATCAAAATCTGCCATTTCACCTTTTTTGCATCTATCCGCCCTATAAATCGGCGTTTCTTCAGCCATCGCGATTGAAAAAGCAGCCTTCCCCTCTTCTACTTTCCAAGCTACATGCAGCCTGTCGCCCTCTTGGAGAAACAGCGTCTCCGAATCATCTGCATTCATAGATCTAAAGTTTACATAAAATCTTGCAGTTGCCTTATTACACACCCTGTCCCCATCAAACTTTACCTGCTGACGTTGAATATAAGTCTGTCCCAGAAAGACCATGAGAACTATTGCTATTGTGGCATAAAGTATTTCTTTGTGTTTCAACATGATTTACCCCCTCCTGTCCTTTTAATATCATACCTAAAAGAATAGAACAGACTGCCCATACACTGAAAACGGTCTGTTCTACACTGTTTTTTGTTTATTTTTTCTGATAATACTCTTACATCAGACCTCATGTCATACTCTGATGCTTCTTTTTCAGGAAAACAGCCACTATAGAATATACGATTATCGCAAATACAGCTCCCGCAATGATTACTCCATACTGATCAGCCAGAATCATCTCGCCGCCAAATGTATATATGAATATATGGGGAAAACGGGCAACAAATGTAATTATGATCCACTTGATAAGGTTCTCTCCAGAATAGTATCCAAGCCATGCATACGTGTCTTTTGGGAGCGGAAGCAGCATAAATAATATGTGTATAAGCGTAGGATTTCCTCGATCTATTATTTCTTCAACCTTTACAAGTTTATCCTCAGGAAAAAGGAAGCATAAAAAACTTCTGCCATATCTTTTTCCAATCAGGAAAGCTATAGTATTTCCTACAGTTGCGAATAGATCACACAAAAGAGCTCCTTTGACACCTCCCATGACATATCCTGCCGCAAGATAAAATGGCAGTCCCGGAATACATGTTGAAAGTGTCTGAATAGTAACAAACACTCCAAAAACAAGTAATGCCACAATGCCCTTTTCATTCACATAATCCTGTAATCTGTCCGCGTCGCCCAGGAAAGAAATCATTGGCCTCCCAATTATCAGGTAAACCAATAAAAGAAATACACCTATAAGCGCAATTGTAGCGATGGTCCTTACGATACTTCGCTTCATAAATCGATTCCTTTTCATCTAAATCTAATATCCAACATCCGCAATGAACTATTGTAATCAAAAGAACAAAAACATCCTAAGGACTAATGAAAGTATCTGTATGATGATGAACCACCTGAAAAGTTTTCCAAGAAAAGAAAAACCATAAACAGGAGTTCTGTTCCATAAAGTCCAGTTGTTCCAGGTATTCCAGTTCTCATAAGGTTCATTATCACTGCTTCCGAAGTCTTCTGTACTCCAGTGCCAGTATGTTTCATACTCCTCATAAGGACTCTCTTCCTTCTGTGAATACGTAGGTTCTTCTGTGTATGTATAAGTCTGTCTATATCTTTCTGCTCCGGGCTTTGTAAGAATGTCATATGCGGCGTTTATCTGATTCATCTTTTCTGCAGCAAAGGCATTTCCAGGATTAAGATCCGGATGATATTTTTTTGCCAGTGTCCTGTGAGCTTTCTTGATCTCTTCTTCTGAAGCCCCAGGGGATATTTCTAAAACTTTGTAGGGATCAATCATCATGACTGTTTCCTCCAGACCTGTCAGGTCCTCTAAATAAAACGATTAACTATGCATTTCATTGTTTTTTCAATTCAATGCACTAATATTATGTATACCATCATATGCCATTTATCAGTTACTTTACATAACCAAAAATGCGAAATAATGCCTCGTAACACGCCTAATCAGACGATTATTCCTTAACATGCACGAAGTATCATGCTATCATAATACATTATTTGATATCTATGGAGGAACGACCATAAGTGATATGCAGACAAAAGAAACAAAAGAAGCCATAAATGCTGATGATGATGCACTCAGGCATCATAAAAGAGCAAAAAGAAACCTGTCAAGTGCAGGCGGATGGTGATCATTTGACACATTTGGAGGAAGCTTTATCAGCGGACTCATAAATTCTATTTTCTGGTACTTCTTTTCTCTTCATACATCGCAGTATCCGCTTTGGCGATAAGATCTTTTAAAGACTCATCGCCATCCATACAAGCGGTTCCGATGCTCACAGTCAGTTCAAAAGGAAGCTGTTCTTCGATCACTTCCTCAGCAAGTTTTTCTTTTATCTTTCGCTTTATTTCTTTACTTGAAGCCTCATTATCCGAGGCCATCAGCACGACAAATTCATCTCCGCCATACCGTGCTATAACGGACCTTTTTGTGTAGTCCCTACAGCCCATGCGAAGTGCTTTTGCAATAGTTTTAAGCGCATTATCCCCCTGCAAATGACCATAGTTGTCGTTAATATTCTTAAAATGATTGGCATCAACAAGCAAAAGATATATCTTGTCCTGCTCGTTTATTGTCTTTTTCCACTGTTCAAAGGATAGCAATAATTGTTTCCTGTTGTTCAGGCCCGTCAGGGGGTCCAAAGAAATGAGCTGGTCTATCCATACCTGATAAAGAAGGAGCGTCGTCAATGACAAGGCAACGCACGCAGCCGGAATCCATGGGTAATAAAACTGTACTATACCTGATATCCCGGGAGCAATTGGAAACAGGATCAAGAGTACCAGCTGGTTAACATCTTTTGACGAGCTCTTTTTAATAATCCCTCCAATAATATCAATCCAGGATATTAAAACATAGGCATAGGAAAGAACGTAGGTCGATCCAAACAAGGCTCCTCGATGATATTCTCCGTTGCCATCAATAAAAAATAAAAACTTGCCGAAGAGATTAACAATAAGAATGCCTGCCATAACCCAGACAATAACAGATGATTGCATTACTTTCTTTCTGACTTTCACAAAAGCTGCTTCCCGCAGATGTTCAAAGTATAGAAACCAGAAGTAGCACATGACGCAGGTAGAAAAGAAATAGACCGTTTTAAAAGCTATAATCGCTGCTCCATTTCCAGGTATTAGTTTATTGCTGATCAAAACGCATATCGTATCAGATGCAAAGAATACCATCTCTGCAACAATGGACATAACAAAGTTTCTCTGAGCAACCATTTGGGTTAGCCCCCGCGTCTTACGGAGTATAATCCATATCAGGAGCAGAGAAAATACATTAATTTCAAGATATAAGATGGCATACTGAGTATTCATATTCTTATTATAATCCTAATGGATTTTCTATAGAAGAGTTAACTATGTCTCTTTTTACAAAACAAATATGCTTATAAGAGGTTCTTTTCATTTTGTTTATAAAGCTTTAAGTTGTATACGTTATTACGTCTATAGTAAAATATATGTGTATGATTATGACCATTAGCTTTTTACTTCATGAGGACAAGTCATGACCCCTGTAGAGAAATACTCTTTTGACAAACATACTCAGGAAATATATGAACGACTGACTGCCCCTTTTGCCATTTTTCAGTTTGTTGACAAAAGGATTGTTCCTATTGTCCTGTCAGACGGGTTATGCCAGCTCTACAACTATAAAGACCGCACTAACGCATATTACGATATCGAAAACGATATGTACAAATACGCTCATCCAGATGATGCAGCTCGCATTGCCAACGCTGCATATCGCTTTATTGCAGAGGGTGAAAAATACGAGGTTATCTATCGGTCAAAACTGCCCGGCACTTCAGATTATCGAATCATACATGCCTTTGGAAAGCACGTTTATACTGATACAGGCGTACGTCTTGCTCAAATATGGTATTCCGACGAAGGAATCTATATGGAGGATGCAGATCTACAGGAAATCAAGCTGAATCAGTCCCTTAGTAATGCCCTTCACGAAAACAGCACCGTGAGCATAAATCAGTTCGATCATCTTACTGGCCTGCCTAACATGACCTATTTCTTCGAGCTTGCTGAAGCAGGTAACGCAAATGCCAGAAAAAACGGCCGAAAATATACCCTGCTGTATATGGATTTCAGCGGTATGAAGTTCTTCAATTCAAAACACGGCTTTGCTGAAGGCGATAAACTACTTAGATCTTTTGCAAAAATTCTTTCAGAAGTATTTGGAAATACCCATAGCTGCCGGATCAGCGCAGATCACTTTGCGGTTCATACCGAGCTGGACGGGCTTGATGACAAAATACAGCAGCTGATAAACAAAAAACGCGAAATTAATGATGGAAAAAATCTTCCGCTACATATCGGCGTCTATGTTGGACAAAATGAAAACATTCACGTAAGCGTTGCCTGTGATAGGGCAAAGCTTGCCTGTTCTGTCCTCAGCGGAAAATATGAAACGGCAGTAAATTACTACAACCAGGAAGTCAGTGATGATGCTGCAAGAAGGCAATACATTATTGAAAACATTGACAGAGCAATTTCAGAGAAATGGATCAAACTATATCTCCAACCCATTATCCGTACTGTGAATGAGCAGGTCTGTGACACAGAGGCTCTTGCAAGATGGATAGATCCGGAATATGGTTTCCTTTCTCCGGACAAGTTTATTCCAGCACTGGAAGATTCAGGCCTCATCTACAAACTTGATCTGTACATGCTTGATCAGATTCTTGATGCATTTAAATTAATGAAAGCTGATGGTTTCAGGATAGTTCCATACTCCATCAATCTCTCAAGATCTGACTTCGATACCTGCGACATTGTCGAGGAAATAAGGAGCCGCGTTGACAATGCCGGGATCGACAGGGACAGGATAACGATAGAAATAACCGAAAGCATCATTGGCAGTGACTTTGAATTCATTAAAGAACAGATTGAAAGATTCCAGGAACTGGGATTTCCTGTATGGATGGATGATTTCGGCAGCGGCTACTCTTCTCTCAACATCCTGCAGAGTATCAGGTTTGACCTGATCAAGTTTGATATGAGCTTCCTGCGCAGCCTTGATGAAGGCGAAAAAGGCAAAATCCTTTTGACAGAACTAATGCGGATGGCAACTTCACTTGGCCTGGACACAGTCTGTGAGGGCGTTGAAACTCAGGAACAGGTTCTTTTCCTGCGTGAAATTGGCTGTTCCAAGCTTCAGGGATTCTTCTACAGCAAACCTGTACCTTTTGATTCACTCAAAGATCTGTACAACAAGAATTCTTTGTTTGAAATAGAAAATCCTAATGAATCTGAATACTATGAAAGCATCAGCCGCGTGAACCTCTTCGATCTTCGGGTTATTACATCTGATGAAGATAATGCTTTGGATAATGTATTCAACATGATTCCTATAGCTATACTTGAAATAGCAGATAACAAAGTAAAATACCTTCGTAGCAATCATTCATATCAGGATTTTGTAAAACAATACTTCAGCGCTGAAATCACCGGTGGTGAAGTGACGGGCGGAGATCCAAATAACAGCTACGGAACCGGTTTCTTCACAGTCGTAAAACAGTGCTGCGAAACCGGAAATTCTCTTTTCTTTGATGCAAAATTGCCCGGAGAATATAAAGTTCATTCATTTGTGAGACGAATCAATATCAATCCTGTTACCGGAGGCGTTGCTGTTGCTATTGCCGTCCTATCTGTAAAATTGCCTGATGACAGCACTACTTTTGTAGATATAGCTAAAGCACTCGGAGCTGACTACTACAATATCTTTATTATCGATCTTGATACAGATGATTATACTGAGTACTCATATCAGTCAGGCGGCGAAGAACTCTCAATCGAGAGACATGGTGAAGACTTCTTCGAGTCAGCAAAGCATGAAGCCATGACCCGGATTTATGAAGAAGACAGGGTACCGTTCCTTGCCATGTTCACTAAGGAAAGAGTCATTCAAGACCTGAACACCCAGGGGGTATTTTCTGCTATATACCGCATAACAGATACTGGAGTTCCCACGTATGTCAATATGAAGATTACGAGAATGTCCGGCGGAAATCGTATAATTCTTGGCATAAGCAATATTGATGCACAAATGAAAGAAAAAATGCATTATGAGGAACTGCAAAAACAAAAAGAGACATTCAACAGAATCATGGCTCTTTCTGATGGATATCTCAGTATGTTTACTGTTGATCCCGATACGGATCACTATGTTGAATACAGTTCTACAAAAGATTTTGACAGCCTTGGTGCAGCAAAAGAAGGCAATGATTTCTTCAGTCAGGCACTTATAGATGCTGATGCATACTTCTATGAAGCCGACAAAAATAATTTCAAAGAAAACTTTACCAAAGAGAATGTATTAAACGATATCCGATCGCATGGCAGCTATATCATTAACTACCGTTTAATGATAAATGGCGAACCCAGGCCTGTTTCACTTAAGGCAGCTATGTTTAAGGACGGAAATGAAGATAAGCTTGTTGTCGGCGTAAGAGCTTGGAAAGACAGAGAAAGAAATCTCTGATAACCAGTATTTTAAATCATAAAGGAGGCTACCCGTTGGGTGCCTCATATTTTAATAGAATTATCATCTATAATCCTGTGTAACTTCTAAAAATGCCCTGTTCCCCTGAATATAATCCGCATATGCCGTCTCTGCGTCTTTCCCGCGAAAAACCTTACAAAGACCACACATGTCACAATCAGCGATGCAAGGGAATCTCTCTTTTATATATGCTCTGCGCTCTTCTATTGTTGACTCTGTAAGTTCAGGCGGACTTCCCATAGTTCTTCCCTCAATGTATCTGCCTATCCTGACGATACTTTTCCATATATTCCTGATTTATCTCACGAATTTCTTTCTTGCCATCAATGTAGTCCTGATAAATATCCCAGGGACTACCACCACCAAGCCAGCATGACGAACAGTTTTCACAGCCACCGCCACAATCAAGTGATGATTTTACTATCTGCTCACGTTCTTCTTTCGTTGTGTCCTTGATCAGAATTGACTTCATAATCAGACCCTCATCTGTTATTTAAGCAGTTTAGAAAACTCAAGAGCTTTTCCTACATCTCCATCAACCTTAAGCTTACCGACTGTGAAAGCTACAACAGGATCGAGCTTTCCATTTATGAGCTTATTGAAATCATCTGATTTAATGGAAATAGCACAGTTTCTGTCATTATATTCATAGGGCTCTACATTGATCTTGTGATCTTTAACTTCAACATAGAAAACCCCAGGATCCTGATCTGTCAGGTTGATCTGAACTGCCAGAAAATCCACATTCGAAACATCAGCCTTTTCAGCCAGCTTTCTTACATTAGCAATAACCGTATCACGCTTCATAACCGCCCTCCTTTTTTAAAGATCAGTGATTACTTATGTTTTATTATATAATACTACAATACCGGAAGTTCTCCTAACGCCATATAGGATGTCATATAGTTGACCACTGTTTGAAGATCAAGACCATCCTTGGATATAATTTTATATCCGCCATTATCATCCATACAAATCTCGAAATGAATGGTGTCATCTTCACACATCGCTGCCTGAACATATTTTGACCCTGCAATCATTGCAGGTGGAGTAAGACAAACAAAAAGTATTTCTCCGCGCATCATTGCACTCAGCATATTCCTGGGCATCTTGATTTCAACAGGCTCCACCTCAAAAATATCATTTGATATTATCCAGCCTTCGAATATAGTATCAGTTACCACCTCCCGAATTGGCGACCCACAAAATCTGCAGAATTTTGCTCCTGTACGAAGTTCTTTACCACAATTTTCACAAAACATGATGATCCTCCAATCATACTTAATACATATAAAATAAGCTCAGGGCCCATCGTTGTCATAATCAAGATACGCACCCTTGATAGGACTGGATGCAAGTCTGCTAAATAGTCTTAATACACCGCTTTTATATTTTGCCGGTTTTGGTTTCCAGGCAAGTCGCCTTTTTTCAAGCACAGCATCAATTTCTTCAGGAGTCATTCTTACGCCACATATGCCTACAATATTAAGCTTTCTTTCAAAAACATCAATTTCTATGAGATCGCCTTCTTCTACCAGGGCAATCGGACCTCCGGCTTGTGCTTCAGGGCTGCAGTGTCCTATTACCGGACCTGTAGAAGCACCTGAAAAACGCCCGTCAGTAATAAGCGCTATGCTCCTGCCTAGTTCTTTGTCCGAGCTTATAGCTTCAGTAGTATAGAACATCTCCGGCATACCGCTTCCCTTTGGTCCTTCATAGCGGATAAACACGGCATCTCCTTTATTTACCCTGTGATGAAGGACTGCATCCAGGCACTCTTCTTCGCTATCAAAAGGCCTGGCGCGCAAAACTGCTTTATACATCTCTTTGGGACATGCGGTATGCTTGATAACTGCTCCTTCAGGTGCAAGATTACCCTTTAGAACTGCTACGCTTCCATTTGTACCGATTGCTTTATTAAATGGTCTTATCACATCCTCTTTAACAAGATCAATTCCGTACTTTATGTTTGCATCATGGAGCCACTTATCGCACCTATCGTAAAAGCCGCTGTCCTTTAATTCTTTCAGATTTTCTCCGAGTGTTTTACCTGTCACAGTCATGACATCCAAGTGAAGGGCATCTTTTATCTCTTCCATAATAGCCGGTACTCCACCAGCATAATAGAAAAACTCAGCCGGCCATTCTCCCGCAGGGCGCAGGTTCAAAATATAGTGCGCTCCCCTGTGAAGTCGGTCGAAAGTATCGCCATCAATGGCAATTCCATACTCTCTTGCAATCGCCGGCAAATGCAGCAGCGTATTCGTACTTCCTGAGATAGCAGCATGGATCATAATAGCATTTTCAAGAGATTCCATGGTCACAATGTCAGAAGGTCTCATTCCTTCCCGCGCCATTTCCACTATCCGCTTGCCCGCCTTGTAAGCATACTCTTTAAGATCCGGACTCGTAACAGGCAAAAGAGCACTCCCCGGCAAACTCAGCCCCATAGCCTCTGCCATTATCTGCATAGTTGAAGCTGTGCCAATAAAACTACACGCACCGCAGCTGGGACAGGCATTTTCTTTAGCCCAATTAAGCGTGTTTTCATCTATCTCTCCACGCTCATATCTTGCGCTGTACATGCCAAGCTGTTCCAGGGTCAGAAGCTTTGGCCCGGCACTCATTGTTCCTCCGGAAACAACAATTCCCGGGATATTAACCCGCGCCATGCCCATAAGATTCCCTGGCAAACCTTTGTCACAACTGGCTATATATACACCACCATCAAAGGGTGTAGCATTCGCATGGATCTCGATCATGTTCGCGATCATTTCCCGACTGACCAGCGAATAATTGATCCCATCAGTTCCCTGACTCTCGCCATCGCATATATCAGTGCATGTATACCTTGCGCCAAAGCCCCCAGCATCATAGATCCCTCGCCTTACTTCTTCTACAAGGATATTTAGATGTCCGCTTCCGGGATGACTGTCTCCGGCAGTACTCTCAATGATAATCTGAGGTTTTTCCAGATCTTCTTTTTTCCAACCGCAGCCAATCCTCAATGGATCCATCTCAGGCGCCTGCTTTCTCATCTTTTGGCTTATAAGATCCATATGAACAACCATTCCTTTCTCATTTGTTCATCATTTAAACATGGCTTTTATGGGATTTATCTCAGCAGCCATCGCATTTAGCATACCAAGATTATCCTTCATGTATTGTTGCAGGCGTTTAAGCTCTTCCTCTGAAAAGCCTTTATTTGATATTATTTCGCACTTAGGGAGTGCTCCTTCAGCAAGTCTTGTCTTATCAGAAAAAGTGACATATACGACCTTCTGCCCGTCTTTTTTGCACACCGGAGAAACCTGCATATTAAGCTCTCCTGTGTTCTTATTCTTATTTAGATCAATAGCAAAATCTTCCATATCAAGCACCTCACGCCAAGCAGCTGAACATATGGGTTATTGTTGCTCTTCTGTGATCCTTCTGTTTACTTCATCAATGGAAACATTTATATTCGTTCCCATATGTTCAATAACAATAGACGACACAGCACATCCATATCTGCAGCAATCAAATAAATCCATCCCTTTACGCAGTCCATATATGAACCCGGACACAAAGCTGTCGCCAGCCCCGGTTGTATCTATAACTTTAGCTTGAAATGCCGGGATTGAACCTGAAATCGTCCCATCATCATATATACAGCCTTTGCTTCCGCATTTGATAATAACGCAATTGGCACCGTGTTCGATAAATGCTCTCGCACTTTTAGCCGGATCGTTTTCTCCTGTCAGAAGAGCTGCTTCTTTTTCATTTGGAATGATATAGTCAATGTATTTCAGAACAGGGTCAAGATCTTCTATTCTTTCGCCATTCTTTGCTGTAGTCATATCACTCACAAGAATCCGTTCAGGCTTTTCCTTAATTGCCCCAAACACCTCAGAAAGTTCACTGATTGTGAGTCTGGGAGAGACAAAGATGCTTGCAAAACTTACTATATCTCCCATATTGTCAACATATGGCACGATGTGTTCCTTCGAAAGCTTGCGCAAAGAGCTTTCAGGATTGGTTATAAAATATCGCTCTCCTTCATCATCTACGAGTACTATATTTGTTCCGGTGACGATTTCCGGATCAACTGAAATCTTATCCATGGACACATTATTGTCCAACAGGCAATCCCGGATCCTCTTCGCTGCGTCATCATCTCCGATGAGTGTCACAAGTTCGCATGATAATCCAAGCTTTGAAAGCATCACAGCTTCATTTAGCGCATCCCCGCCACATGAAGTCGTCATGTTTTTATATGGAACAGACCCTTTAATAAAAAGGCCCTTTTCTATTGGTCCCACAATTATATCCACAACTGCAGCGCCAATTACTGAAACCTTCTTTGACATATACTATCTCCAGCATGTAATCACTGTCCTGATACAATTCATTGTACCATATTCATTTTTAAATCAAGCAGTGACAATTTCTCTTTGCTGGCTATAGTCTTTTGACCTGTACATCATTATACATATCACAGTCAGAAGCACCTCCGCTGCCGGCTGTGCAGCTATCACACCATTAAGCCCCCATATCTTTCCAAACAAAATGATGGCAGGTACAAACAGGATGACATTCCTGAGCATGGTGATGATCAGTGAATTTACAGCTTTTCCAAGCGCCTGGAAATATGCTGTCATCATATTGATAATACCTACAGCAGGAGCCGTAACACAAAGTATCCGCAGGAATGATGCAGACAGTGCAATAAGCTCGTCATCATGTAAGAAGATGGATGTGAGCTGCCTGTTTAACAAAAGAAATACAAGCGTAAAAAGAATTCCAACAAAGATCACATCTAATGACGCATATCTCATGACTTTTTTAAGCCTGTTATCCTGCCCGGCGCCATAACAGTAACCAATAAGCGGTGCAACACCCTGGGTGAGACCAACGCTCAGCATTACAGGGAACATATTTATCTTGCATGCTATTCCATAAGCAGCCACAGCATCTGAACCATAGATTCCGATACTGTTATTTAAAATGATATTTGCCACACTGATCATCACTGTTATAAGTGATCCGGGAACTCCAATCTTGACTACATCGAGTACAAGTGAAGGAGACACTTTGCATTCAGCAGGAGAAAGTGAAAAAAGCTCATTTTTCTTTCTAATCTCTCCTATCATACAACCAATGAAATATATAGCAGAGCAGAAAAATCCCATGGATGTGGCCAGCGCCGCTCCAGCAGTTCCCATTCCCATAAGGACGTATAGAAAAGCTGGGTAAGGGAAAGTACCATCTTATATCAAATAATTAGCCAGCATTTTGCGTTCCTACAATAAAGACTAATGGGATCCTCAGTCCGAAAAAGCTTCCCATTCATATTTGCATGAAGGGTTCCAGATTATCCAGGAGTCCACTCCATTATCTTTCAGCGCTTTTATCTGATCTTTTAGTTCCTGTACACCGTATTTTCTATACTTTTTAAGATAGGATGCAGTGAATCCCTGAAGCCATGGCCTGACAGAGGCCTGCTGTATATCACCTCTTGGATTAATAGTAAGAAGCTCAGTATCTGAATACTTCATTGCAGCATCTATAGTGTCATAAGGATATAGATCAGGATAGTCGTGCCCCATTGTACCTTCATAATAATGTGATGGGTAAATCATTGGAGATAAGTATTCGCATTTCATGGAAAGCCAGGAATACTCCTGTCCAACGATATTCCGATCCACTTTCGAATTTATAACTGTTCCAAAAACATCCAGAGACAGGGGCATATCTTCAGATTTTAAAGCTGCGTGGGCATCACTTACAAATTCATATATGGCTTTTCTCCTGTTATACCCATTATATCCAAGATCATCCTCTGTAATCCCGGTAGGAAACCGCACATAATCGTACTGCACTTCATCAAAACCGGCATCCTTACAGCCAAGAGCCACCTCTATGAGATAATCCCTCGCTTCCTGATTGCACGGATCCATCCAGTTAAAACCCTTATTGTCCTCATAGACTGCCCCATCCATGGTTTTTAACATCCATTCCGGCTTTATATCCTTCATAAACGGATCTCTAAATGCAACGCATCTGGCGATAACGTAGATGCCTTTTTCATGAAGTTCATTTATAAGCCCCGGCATGTCTTTTACCAGAACATTCTCTGTCCCCAGTCCATCTATTAGATCTGAATCCATATCAATAATGATATTGCCTTCGTCATTCTTTACATCAATTACTACTGCGTTGATGTTGGTCTCACTGATGTGCTCCAGGATTTCATCCATCATGCTCCTTGTGCATGCAACATAGGCACTTACATAAACTCCATGCAGATGCTCCGTATCAAAACCCGATACCTCTTCTTCAGCATATACAGTGAGAAACGAACTGAATATGGTGATCATTCCCGATAGTATTGCAACCGTTTTCTTAATCTGTCTCATCAACTACATTTCCTTCGCATTCCATTCATCTATTCTCTCATAGATCTGAGGATAAAAAACTTTTGAAAAATCATATGGCGTCTCGTAAAAATGTTTAAGGAATGATTCATGCATCTTTCCCTTAACTCCCGGCGCCGCAGGTTCTTTCATGAAATCAGAGATATTCTTTATAACAGCGTGCCATCTGAGCACATACTCTTCGTATTTATCAAGATCCTCTATTCCCAACCAGTCCCTGACCTTCACTTCATCACGCTCTTCCACCGTGCAGCCACGGGTCTGTAAGATGTAGGAAAAGGTATCGTCGTAATAGTATCTTCCCAGCGGGAATAGCCTGCATATTCCAGGCCTGAAATCATGCACACTGCACCTTTTGTTTTCTGTCAGAAATCCGCAGCCGTGTCCCCTGTCTTTTATATGTGGCATGCTTATGAGGTTGTGCAACCCTATCACAAGATACTCCTCATCAATAAGGTCTGTATATTCTTTTCCAAGGCCCTTACACAGTGCATAGATATCGTATGGATCAAGGGATATGGTGTCGCACATATCCTCACAGCACCATGAGCAGTTTTTACATCCGCCTGCATCAACCTTTACCATGTCATCTGCGCAGTAAAGCCTGCCATCGGAAATCTCCTTTATCATTTTGAAATGTTCCATACAATCTTCTCCTGATTTGTGATAGTTACAAATCATTTTACCACAGAAAAACGCCTAAGCTCATGATTTCGAGCTTAGGCGACATACTTTATCTACTATAATTCTTGTCATTTTCAAATTATTCCCTGAATGTTAGTGAAAATCCAGTCTGCACTGGCCATTCCCATGGCGAATATTGCAATTACGAACATAAGCGCAATCGCTGCCTTATCATAGACTATCTTCTCCTTGGCGTAATTGGACAGAAGTACTTCTATTCCAAGTCCGATGAGAATTATCGGCCAGAGTTTAAAAATCATGCTGTATGTTATAGTGTTCGAGAACAAGTGTAACAGAAACATGCCTCCGAATACTATAAGAGAAATCCCCGTTGTTATAGAGCCAACTCTGTGAGTTCTTACAGTCTCCATCTTATGCCTCCTTTGACTGAGTGCTGTCTACTACTTCAACCGGTGACTCCTGTTTCTGAGGAAGCTCTGTGATTCGCTTTATTTCCACATCGGGAGCCTGGTTCAGTTCTCTCTTCTTGCCTCTGATCATGGCAACTCCGACAACTACTAACAGTACAGAGATGACAACCTGAGGGATCTTACTGACTACAGGATAGATTGAATCCCAATATTCGCCCGGTATAAGGTTGTATACAGCACTTGAGAAGTAGTTCCACAGCTGACCCACTCCCAATAGAATAAGAACTACGGCAATGATCTTTTTAACAGATTTATTGGCAAACTTCATTCCCTTGAGCTCATCAAACTCTTCCCAGATATAATGGTCATCCATGGCCTCAAATTCTTCATCGCTCATGCAGGCGTAATTTCTTGCGTGGAAGAAACCATAAAACCAGATCACAACCCCCAGCGCCATAAGAAAATCAAAGGAACTGAAGAACAGCACGGGAATGTAGGACAGGAAAAACAGTATCATCAGAGTGAATCCGTTTTTCATGAATCCCATGTACATTTCAGCTGCTCCGGGGAGCAATGAGAAAATAAATGTAAAAAATTTGTTTTTTCTTTTCTGTTTCATAATATTATCCTCCAACATCAATCAAAATAATTCTTTATCTCATCGATAAGTCTGGGTTCTTTCTCACCATTAAGAACCTCCTCTTTGCTAAGTACAGTTTTGTTACCCAGCACTTCTTCTCTTGTAGGTATCTCTTTTTCCACAAGAACGGTATCCTTAGTCGGCAGCTCAAACTGTCTCTCCGGAACAGATGGAACTATTGTCAAAAGAGCTATCGCTGCAGCAACACCGAATCCGACTCTCAGGCAGTAGGTTGCAAAATCCACTGTCTTCTTACGCTCGCTGCTCTCGATTCTGGCGATCACTTTATCTTCCAGATCATCCGGTGCCTTTATGATTGTCTCAGCTTCAGCACCTGCTATGAGCTTTTCAAGTTCTTCATCGCTTAAATATGGTATCTGATCACTCATGCCAGCAGTTCCTCCTTCCTTATCTTTTTCTGTAGCATCTCTCTCGCCCTGTAGATCTGTGATTGAACGGTCTTAAGCGGCACATCCGTCCGCTCTGATATTTCTTTTGCCGTGAGGCCCTCATCAAAATGCAGTGACGCCGGAGTTTTGTAGGGTTCCGGAAGCTCGTCCAAACTGCTTCTGAACCGCTCCATGACGTCCTCGGAAATGAACTGTTCCAGAGGGCCGTCCCGGCTCTGAGATATCTCCTGTGGCATCTCATCCTCCGCCGTTGCCACTGCCCGTCTCTCAGCTTCCCGCAGGTAATCGATGCACTTGTTGCTGGCGATCCTGCACAGCCACGCTTTTTCGGACTGACCGTCAAATTCACTCAGATGCTGATAAGCAGCTATAAAAGTTTCCTGGGTTATATCCTCCGCGGTAAAATAATCCCCGGTAAGTTTCAGGCACACAGAGAAAACCAGATTCTTGTACTTATTCATCAGCAATATTAACTTTTCCTTAGAATCTGTTTTCCCCACTGTTTCCTTTTTTCTCCTCTTTTCTTGCCACTCATCTTATATAACGAAACAGAAAACAAAAAGTCTGCAAGAAATTTAAAAATTTTTCTTAACCTGCAAAACTGCAATAGAAATATAGTGTTTTACCATAAAGTTCTCCGGAGCATTTTTCTCCAGCATCTCCACATGTTCTTTGTCCCAGGCAGACAAAACTGACGGCGACATTGAAGCCCCTACTCCTCTGCAGGCCCGCATCCTCCCATGCCATCCTTCTCTTGTAAATGGAATATCAATTCTAAACTGTTCCTGGGATAATAAATCAAAGCAGTTCAAGTACTGATCAGGTACCCAGACAGGATGAACCGTGTCGCCATGAGCAGTCCAGCTGGGGTTATGCTTTAAAATGATCTCTTCGCTTTTCCCGGCTATCAGATCTTCATAAGGAAGCCATCCCATGTAAAGAATCAGAAACTTACCGCCGCTCTTCAGCATTCTTGCAAAACTCGGAGCGGTTTTTTCATGGTCAAAGTACCATATACACTGACATGCAGTGATCACATCAAATGTATCATCGGGAAAAGAGACTTCTTCAGCCCTTGAAGTGAAGAAATCTATTTCCATTCCGGCTTCCTTAGCCAGCTCTTTTGCCTGGTTAATCTGGTTTTCGGCAATATCAGTTCCTGTCCATTTCGCACCATACTTATACATGTTTCTTGGAAGCACGCCGGTTCCGGTGCCAATATCAAGAACATTCTGCCCATCCTTACACAGTCCAAGATTCAGAATGTAGTCATAAAACTCCTGCGGATAAATATCCCTGTATTTCGCATAATCTTCAGATGTTTTACCCCAGTCAAAAGGCTTTCCTTTATCTATATCTTGAATTATCATACTTTTCTCCTTTTATAATGAAAAATTTATTTTCATTTCAAGCCAATCTTCGTATAAATATACAAGAACATTATATCCAAAACCTTAACAAGGAGATGATAAAAATGAGAAAATTAAGTTTAATTATAGCAGGAATTGCCTGTGCAGCAATCTTTGGTCTTTTTTCAACAAGTTTTAAGTCAGAGGCAGCATCGGAGACAGTACTTGGCGGATGGTCACTTGTGACTGATAATACTCCTGCCATGATGAGTGATGCAGACAGAACACGTATAGATGTAGCTCTGAAAGATAAAGGAACAAACTTCGATGTTATCGATCTCGTCGCAACACAGGTTGTATCCGGTACGAATTACAAGGCTCTTTGCATAGGCAATGATCAGAACCTTTATGTAGTAACCTGGTACAAGGATTTACAAGGCAATGCAAGACTGTCATCAGCAGAGTGCGTTAATATCAGTGCCTATTCCGGACGATAAACTAATCATTAACATAAGAATCCCACAGAAGGCAGGGTCCTCTGTGGGATTTATTTGTCAAACAGTCTTTAATCTTATCTTTCCCGATATCTGTCTTGGAGTTTCCATGTCATCAAACTTGATGGTGTAACTCTCCTCATCATAGTTATAATCAAGCACTGTCCCTGCACCAAGAATGGCATGTTCTACCCTGGTTCCAGGCTCCAGCAGATCAGTTTTTACAGCTCCCTTAAGGTGTCTTGATTCATTTTCGATGAATCTGCGCACCGCTTTCATCATATCCGCATCGGGTTTCTCGGTAAACTCCAGCTTATCCTCGTCGATGTCCAAAATGAACCTCGAAGGATACCTGGGGATGCCTTCAAAATTTCTGCCGCCTGCCTCTGATAAAAAGAGCCTCTTCTGCGCTCTTGTCATAGCTACGAATGCAAGCCGCCTCTCCTCCTCCATTCCCTCCAGGGTATGGATCTTTCTTGAGGGGAATATTCCCTCATTCATTCCGCACAGGAAAACATACGGAAATTCAAGGCCCTTCGCGGCATGTACAGTCATAAGGCGCACCTTATCTTCACTGCCGGCATCGGAGTCTGCATTTGTGAAAAGAGCTATATGTTTCAGATAATCTTCGAGAGTAGTCTCTTCACCGCAGGTGGTCTCGTATTCGAAAACTGCCTGCTTGAGCTCTGCCAGGTTATCCAGCCTGTCCTGGGCTCCCTCTTTCCTGAGCATCTCCTCATAACCGCTCTTTTCCAGGATTTTGGTAAGCACCTCAGATGCGCTCTGCCCCTGATAGTTCTGACTAAATTCCTCTATCAGGTCCAGAAATTCTTTTGCCCCGGTGCCTTTTATGAGTTCATTATCAAGGTTCTCGTTTAAGGCCATGTAAAGAGAGCATTTGTTGTCTTTTGCATACTGCTCCAAAAAGACCATACGCTTTTTACCGATGTTTCTTTTGGGCGTATTGACTATCCTGCGAAAAGAGATGTCGTCCTTGTAGACCAGCATCCGTAAATAACTAAGGGCATCCTTGATCTCCATTCTCCCGAAAAACTGAACGCCGGAATAGATGGCATAAGGAATCTTCTCACGTATGAGGCCCTCTTCAATGGTTCTGGTCACGTAGTGAGCTCTGTAAAGAACAGCCATTTGTCTGTAGGGGATCCCCTTGCCCTTCATTACGAGCATCTCGCCCGTGATCCAGTCTGCCTCATCAGCCGTATTAGGCGCAAAATGACAAAGCACACTCTCACCGTCAGGATTTATCGCTTTCAGGTCCTTTTTAATTCTCTGTGTGTTCTTATCTATAAGTGAATTTACAGCTCCCAGAATCTGAGGTGTAGAGCGGTAATTCTCATTCATCATTATCGTTTTCAGTCCAGGATGGCCCTTGTCAAAATTCAACAGAAAACCTACATTTGCTCCTCTCCAGGTGTAGATTGTCTGATCCGGGTCCCCCACTATGAAAAGATTCTTGTGATATCCGGCAAGGACTTCCATTAGTTTATACTGCAGATCATCGATATCCTGAAATTCATCAATCATTATATACTCAAGACGTTTCTGCCACTTCAGCCTGATCTCGGGATTTTCTTTAAATATATAGAGAACAAACTTGATCAGGTCGTTATAATCAAGCCCAAAACACTTCTTTTCCTGATAGAGATAGCCGTAAAAAAGGATATCCCTAACCTCTGTGGCACTGTCATATTTTTCCTTCAGTGCCTCCGCGGACATCGCGATCATGTCCTCATAGTAATCAGGGTCTTCTTTGGTCTTTCGTATCTCGAACATATCCCTGGCATTGGAATATGTCATATCCCGCATGTTAAGGCCCCGCTCCTCGTAGATTATCTCGAGGATATCGTCGATATCCGAATTGTCCAGGACCATAAAGCTCTTGGGATAATTTACAGCACTGCTGTCTTCCTGAAGGACGGATACGCAGAACCCGTGAAAGGTGTTGATATATCCCGTGTCATTGTCCCCTGTCAGATAGTGTATCCTCTGTCGCATCTCATTTGCAGCCTTGTTGGTAAAGGTAACGCAAAGAATGTGACCCGGCATAATGCCAAGTCCCATAACAAGATACGCAAACCTGTGAGAAAGAGCTCTTGTCTTGCCACTTCCTGCACCGGCTATAACCCTTACATAACCTTCTGTAGTTGTCACAGCCTCTCTCTGAGACTGATTAAGTCCTTCTAATAACTCCATAAAAGAGCCCTTCGTTTATCCAAAATCCCCAACATCATCTTAATTTAATACTTATACCGGCTTTTTTACAGCCATCTCACCTGCCATATTGATGGAATAGTAATCACGAATTTCCGTGGGGTCATCTGTCATTCCAAGTATCCACATGAGCTTGGTAATGGCAGCTTCGCAGGTCATGTCACGTGCTTCAAGGGCGCCGATGTCCAGCGTTCTCTTACCCGTTTCATACACGTCCATTTTTGTGCCTTCATATCGACACTGTGTACCAACTACTACTGTTATGCCATCTTTGATCAGTTTATCAAGCACGCTAATGAAATCATATTTTATAAATGGTATTCCACCTATTCCGTAAGCTTCGATATAGAGTCCCTTATACCCCTGATCTGCAAGTGCTTCAATGTACGAGGGGTGCATACCCGGAAACATCTTGATTATACACACTTTATCAGAATACTCATTAGAAAGCTTAAATATCCCGCTCCTCTCAGGCACAACGCTATCGTTGATCTTCATTCCCAAAGAACTTATCGTTGCAATGTCCGGATAGTTTATGCTCTCAAATGCATCAAAGCTTAGAGATCTTACTTTTGAAGTCCGGCATCCAAGCATTACTTTTCTGTTAAAAGCCACAAAAACGCCGGGAGTCTGGCTTGCAGCCATATGTATGGCACATCTGCAGTTCTCCATCGCATCCGCAACAGGATTTACGATAGACAACTGTGAGCCGGTTATGACTACCGGGATACCTATGTTCCTTAGCATAAAAGAAAGCATAGAAGACGTATAAGCAAGAGTATCAGTGCCATGTATAACCACTATTCCGTCATAGCTGTTTCTGCAGTCACTGATACGCTTTGCGAGCGCGCACCAATCTTCCGGAAAGATATTTGCACTGTCCAGCGAGCAGAAATCTTCTATCTCTATATCTGTATCTCCCGATACTATTTTCAATTCTTTCTGCATGTCATAGATAGAAAGGCCCGGAATAAGACCATTACTCTTCATTACCGCAGAAAGTGTTCCACCCGTGTTGATTATCAGAATCTTTTTGCTCATCTCTTTTTCCCATAACGTCGTGTATAGTATCTATAGAGTTAATGCTTTTGCTATTAAGAATAATATCTATCCAATACAACGGAGTCAAATATAAAGCCCATACATCGCGACTCCCAAAACCGCCGAAACAATTATAAGAGTAATAGGAGACATTTTCTTCTTCAGTACTCCTCGCGAGCCAAAATATAGTATTGCCAGGATTACCGTTATAACAATCGGCCTTATATCCGAAGTTTCCTGAGACAGCTGCAGAATACTGTTATTCAGAATCATGTGGAAACCTGTTGCAGCTATAATTCCGATGATACACGGCTTTAGTCCCCCAAGAATTGCCTGGAAATACTTATTTCCAAGAATTGTTCTTAACAGAACCATTATCAGCAATATGATGAAGAATGCCGGAATTATGACGGCTAACGTTGCCAGTATTCCACCCAATAATCCCCCTTTGCTACTTCCTACATATGTTGCAAGGTTGACCATGATTGGGCCTGGGGTGCTCTCTCCTATAGCAATCATGGTTATTAAAGTATCTTCATCCAGCCAACCATATGAAAGAACTACATCCCTAATAAGCGGAATTGCAGCATATGCTCCACCAAATGAAAATAACCCAACCGTAAGAAATCCGATAAAAAGTTCAATATAAATCATCGCTTTTCACCGCCCTTCTCTGATGGTGCACCCTGAATTATAAAGATAACCAAGCTGACAACCGCAGCGATCAGCATAAGAAGTATTGACGAGAAGCTCCATGAAAAAATGCTGATTAGCATCATTGCAACAAAGGAGCATACCATGATAGCACAGGGAATAACCTTCTTTTTCATCTTAATGAACATATTAATCCCCGCATCAAGGATAAGAATTCCGACAGCAATTCGTATGCCCTTAAATGCATTTGCAATCCAGGTAATCTCCAAAAAGTTATCTAAAAATACAGATATAAGATAAATAATGATAAATGACGGCAAAGTAACACCAAATGTGGCTGCTATGGCGCCCCGTATCCCCATCTTCTTGTAGCCGACATACGTTGCACAGTTGATTGCTATTGGCCCGGGTGTAGATTCTGCAATCACTGTAACATCCATCATTTCATCATGTGTAATCCATTTCTTTTGTTCTACACATATATTCTCTATTAGCGAGATCATTGCGTATCCACCTCCAAAGGTGAATAGCCCAATCTTTGCAAATGTAAGAAATAAAGTCAGTATCATAATACGTCTACCATTACATCTTTCGATTTAAGAAACTTTTGAATCTTCTCGTATCGCTCATTCATTGCCCGCTGGGCAGGATCAGGAATCCAGCTCCCATTGTGATGGTGCACAGTATAACTCAATTCTGTGTTATAGATGATTCCTGTATCAAAGCTCTTGCCAGTAAGCACCTCGAATGGATATACGGTGATATCTTCAACGAACTGGAAGCCTCCGTCCTTTTTTAGGCCATGCTTTTCTATGACCTGGGTGTAACGTACCGGGCAGGTGGAATTATCCCATGTTCCATCAGCTTTAAGGTATGGCCTGTTCTCATAGCTTTCACAAATCTCCTGTATGATGGGATGCCCTGGTCTTGCTCCCATTCCGGAGCCGCACTCAATCCTGTCCAGGGATTCGAAGCTCATGTAGGCATCGTTATACAACAGATCATCGATGGGACGAAGCATCTCCACATCAAGGTCCATATAAATACCGCCGTATCTGCGAAGCAGATCTGCCCTGGCATAATCCGATGCAAAAGCCCAGTTCCTATGCTCTATTGCTTGCTCGAAAAAAAGGCAATGATCTGGTTTATATGTCTCCATATTCCAGATTTTTATCGCATAATCAGGAGCATACTTTTTCCATGACTCAAGGCATTTTAGATACAGCTCAGGCATAGGATCACCCGAAAACCAGATTGCATGGATGATTTTGGGAATCACCGGTCTGTCATGCTTTCGATAGTTTAAAGGCGGCTTGTTAGCTGATAAAAGAAGTATATCTTCATAAAGAGATTCCAGATAAATTGACGGAACAGCTTCAAACTTGGACAAACGGGCATCTGATCCCAGCTGGGTAAGTATCTCATCATATCCGGCAACAGCAATCATAATGATCGTCTTATCGCTGTCCATATCCGCCAACTCTTCTTTTCCGAACGTGTCGTAGATATGTCCTAAAATCTCAACCGTCTCTTTATCTGAAGTCCTCACAAATCCCTTTAGGTTTTCAATCAAACCGCTATTGCATAAAAAAGGGCAAGTGATGTTTCTAAAATGTTTCCCACCGCCCCAGCATATAATATCTTTAGTTTTTAGGATTTCAAAGTATTCAGTAATTTTCATAAAACTTCGCTGCGGAATACTACCTGCCAATAACAGTCAAAGTATTCATCATATAATCAAAAAGATGTCCAAATCCCTCGGCGGCTTCGATGCTATAATGCGCAGTTGCTACCACAGTACCGTCACCTGCAGGGATGAAATAAACCTTCTGAAGCTGCCTTGGCATATCAGCGCCGTCCACACCGACTGATGCATCAACTACCGTGCAGTTTCCTGCGCCGTCAAGCTCATATGTATCTGTATATAGCTCATACTTTTTTGAAAGCTCCTCACTTATAGAGGATATAACAGCATCAGTAGGCCATGACATCTGATATGGCTAATCGATTTTGGTCATATCATCCCTGTTTTCTGCTCAGCCTTCAAAGTGTTCGGCTACCTTCTTGAGATTCTCTATTATTGGCAGATGCTGCGGGCATACTCCCTCACACTGGCCACATGCAATGCAGTCGCTGGCTTTTCCAAAGCCACTTGCCACAAGAGTTCCGTAATTAGAATAATTGATGGTCCAGCCTTTCTTGGCCATGTCTTCACGCATATTCTCGTTATATAGTGAGAAATACTTAGGTATGGCTATCTTCATAGGGCAGCCTTCTGTACAGTATGAGCAGGCTGTGCATGGAATTGCAATCTGACTGTTGATAATCTCAGCCGCTTTAAAGCACAGAGCTTTCTCCTCTTCTGTGAGGGGCTTAAAGTCTTTCATATAGGATGTGTTGTTATCCATCTGCTCAAGGCTGCTCATTCCGGAAAGAACAATCATTACGTTATCCAGGCTTGCAGCAAATCTGATTGCCCAGCTGGAAACTGACATGTCAGGATCCCTGTCTTTAAAAAGTTTCTCTGCAGCTTCCGGGAGGTTCGCAAGTGTCCCGCCCTTTACTGGCTCCATAACAATGACGGGCTTACCGTGCTTAACCGCAACCTCATAACAGGCCCTTGAATGAACCCACTCACTCTCCCAGTCCAGATAGTTGATCTGCAGCTGAACGAATTCCATCTCCGGATGCCTTGTGAGAATATCATCCAGTATTTCAGGGGTATCATGGAAAGAGAAACCTGCATGGCGAACCAGACCAGATTTCTTTTTCTCAAGAAGCCAGTTGAAGCAGTCAAGCTCCTCATATTTCTGAAGCATACCGCCCTCTATGCCATGGATCAGATAGTAGTCAAAATATCCTGCCCCTGTCTTTTCCAACTGCTGATTAAAGATCTTATCCCTGTCCTCTTTAGATTCTATGAACCCGCAATGAAGCTTGGTAGAGAGTGTGAAGCTCTCACGGGTATGTCTTTCAACCAGGGCTTTTCTGGCAACATTCTCGCTGTTGAAGCCGTTATACATCCAGGCCGTGTCAAAATATGTATACCCTCTTTCAAGGAACATATCCACCATTTTGGAAACCTGCTCCACGTCGACATCCGCAGGATTATTAGCATCGTTCAGCGGCATTCTCATAAGGCCGAAGCCAAGTTTCTGTTTGGGTCTGAAATCCATAAGGTACCTCCTTTTCACGATCTGAAAAATCACTGTCTTGATTAATTATAACGCTTTTGCATAAAAATACTTGTTTAACTTCGGATTTTTATCTTCTCTGATAAATTCCAAAGAATATCCTATGTTTCAGATATTCTCTTTATTATCATTCTCCTTCAACTCCTATGTTATTCTGCGAGATCTCATGTTTTCGTGTTGAGTAAACTGTCTAGATCATACTCTTTTGACTTAAGGAGTATGCACTTATCTGTGTATATTTCGCTGCAAATCCTAAGTTCCAGATCCTGCCTGTGCTGCAAATGCCTGATAAGTTCATCCTCGCCGGAGACGTCATGCTTTTTTGCATAAGGAGACTCATTGAAATATCCAAGCATAAGAGGAAACCAGAGTTCATTTCCATTGTCATCAGATCGCTCTTTTCTTATTACATCGATATTTTTCTGAATATCTTCTGTCTCAAGGTAAAAGATTTGGTAGCTCTTTCCTTCAAGAGTTCTTTTCACCTCTTTGTAAAAAGCTAATATCTCTTCATCGGACATTACCCTGAACAGGATCATGTCCTCAACAGTATTCTGTAACAGAGAACACTCAAAGATAGTTTTATCTCCGCTCCAGTTGCTATATCTGTTCAAGACTATTTTCTTAAACTCATCGTAATCTCTGCGCCCATTGTATATTTCATACTGTTCAAGGTCTTTGTGGAAGCCCGGAATATCAGTGATGATCTGCGTATAACAGACAATCATCATTCCGTTCTCTTCGTGGCTCTTCTGTTCTATATCTGACCTTATGTCGTTGTATTTTTCCAATATTTCAGCGTACTTTTCAGGGCTGACATAAGCACA
>JAEEGL012378698.1_pt1 | contig 33857 bp, 15 predicted proteins | sample 9134231 | NCBI WGS metagenome assembly JAEEGL01 (sample SAMN16246548, study PRJNA631951) | gut metagenome | biome: gut microbiome; feature: rumen; material: fiber-attached | host: Bos | place: Iran: Karaj | collected 2018-10 | reverse complement strand
GATACTTTGATCCATTTCTCAAGACACAACCAGCCGTCATTTCTATTGTCAGAAAAACTTCTGCCAAGGGGCTTTGGAAGCCCTGTTTATGCAGGCGAAAGGATGGAGAAGTAAATGAACCGATATACTCTTGTCTACGATATGGAAGATATTTATGACTCCTTTTTTGTGCAGAAGCAGGTGCCGACACTGAGCCGCAAACATGAGCTACATGAGCTTGTCAATGACATGGGTGCAAAAGCCCAGAGTGATCTGACAAAGATTACAGGTCTTACTGCCAAAACGGATGAATGGGACAGCTGTATTTTCTACAACGACAAAAAAGCACTTTTGGGTTATATGCTTCTTAAGAAAAAGGACAACGCCTGTGTGATCAGCGATATTTTTGTTGAAGAGGCTGATTCCTGGAGAGATGCATTTTTAATAATGCTATCCAGGGCAATAAGGGATATGGATCTGGGCAGCGGATTTGGGAAGCAGCTGCACATTGAGCTTGGGAATTCAGATATGTACTACCTGTGTCTGGAGTTTTTGGGAGAGGGAACAGTACTTTTGTAATAGTAGTAAAACAGCTCTATTAAAAAAGATAATGATCCAAGGAGGTGGCAAATTTGGGTATAAATCATATGATGGGCGGCAAAGAGAAGAAAAACGACCAGGTAGAGATGCAGAATCTGCAGAAGCAGGATCAGCAGAATAAAGACCAGTCTCAGAACGCCGTGGTAAGTCCTCTGATGGATCCGAATTATCAGGAAAAGAGAAAGCAGACCAAAAAGACCGAAGAAGCTTTGAAACAGCGCCGTAAGATGGATGAAGAGGCCTGGAAGAGCATCAGGGAGTACAGAAAGACCGGAGCTGATCTGGCGGCTGGAAACTATGATGAGAACTGGGATGCATATAATTTCGAAGAGCTTATGGATATCCTTGAGGTGAGGTCAAACACCAGGTCCAAGAGCTTCCATGTGATGAAAAACGCCCTGAATGACCTGAGAAATCTTGCCAACTCCGGTGGACTTAAGCAGGATCCGGGCAGCAATCAGGTGCCTCATGATCCGGCGCAGTTTGCCAGCTTCCAGGACGCATTTTACAGGGCTAAGATTGCCACAGCGAATTTTGTCTTCAAACACAACAGTATATTCAATACTTTCCAGGCTGAAAACAACACAAGGTATCAGGTGGCGCTCCGTATAGACCGCATGTTAAACGACATGCAGAAGGAGGTGAAGATTGCCCAGGCAGCCCTTGAGGTAAAGATAAAAGAGGAAGAATCTGCCCCTAAAACTGATGAGGAGACCCTTAAGATCCTGAACAATATGGAGAATATCAAGGAAGCCAGGCAGATGGCTATTGTGCTGCATTGCGATAAAAACAGCGAGAAAACCCTGGGTATCCCTGCGCTTTCCCATGAACTTAAGAGCTATCTTGAAAATGCCCTTAAGGAGGATCCTCTAATGTCCGGCGGAGAACTTGCAGATTTTCAGGCAAAGCTGGATAGTTTGACCCAAAACTACCTAAATGAAAATAAAGACAGACTGGAGAGTATAAACCAGCGTAAGAAAGTCATGAAGTTGGCTCTGGACCCAGAGGGCGAGATGACTGATGGCATGTTTGAGCTGGAAGAAGTTACCGAAATGCTCCTTGAATATTCCGAGGATGAATTAAATGAGGAGTTTGTTAATCTGTATAATGCCAAGATTCAGAATGACAACCTGATATCATCTCTGGTCAAGGAAAGAGTTTCTGTTATATTTCAGAATGAAATCACATCAAAAGTTAAGTCCATGCTGGGTGCAGCAAGGATCTTTTCGAGTGTAAACGATATAATCGATATGGCTGGCGCTGCGCTGGATGTGGTGCTGTTCTCAAATTCTACGGCAGCGCTTTCCGAGCAGCGCCGTAATATTATGATGTACCAGGCAGGCATTGGAGAAACCTACAGGGACGCCTTTGCTTTGTACTATAGGAATAATATTCACAATGTGAATGAAGAAAAGCTAACCGATGGCTTTAAGCGACAGGTAGTGAACAATGAGCAGCTTGCAGATAGTATTCTTAAAAAGAAAAAGCTTACTGCCGAGGGTTGGAGGAATGTGGAAAAACTCCTTAGATTCTGTGGAGCATTTCCCTCTCAGGAATTTAATCAGAAGCTCAACACCCTTCTGGATAAAAATAAGCCTAAGCAGGGAGAAAGAACAATGCTCAGGAAAGAATATATTCTGGGTCAGGATACAGCTCCCACCAAAAACTATGTGGCCCGCTCGGAGGATCGCCTAAGGGGTGAGCTGCTGTTAGGGTCAGCTGAGATAAAGAAGGTGCTCTCGGCTTCTCAGATAACTCTTTTGCAAAAGAATCTCACATCTATTGTGCTTAGCCATCTGACAGAAAATGAGGGTGCAACAACACTCGGGGTACTTGACAAGCTCTCGCCAAGAGAGCTTAAGATGCTTGCCAATCTGCTGAAGCGCGATATCCTTGCAAATGCGGAAAAGGTAAATGCCCTTGAGGGTGAGATCAAGGATCGTATGCTTCTTAAAATTGCCAGAGGCGGTGTGGGATCAGATGAAGATTTTAATAATAAACTTCAGGAGGAAACCGATCTTCTTCAGAAGGAGTCGGAGAGAGCAAAGAACAGGCTTTATGCCCATTTAGGAGATAATCCTGGTAATGTTTTCAAAATCAAGGATGCCTTAAAGAGTACTAAAGATCTTTCTGAAGTAGAGAAGGAGAAAGTCGAGAACTATAACTTCAATGTATATGGAGTGCGAAACAGAGAAGAGCTGTTTAAATATTTATCGAAGGTGATCAATGACAAAGAATTTAAGACAAGGTCGCAAGAGGTAGCAACACGGTTCCAAAGACAGAAAGATCTGCTTAAGACTACTTTGAATGAGCGCTACAGCAAATATGTGGATTACCTTTGCGAGATTCCTGAAGTTGTTGATGCCATGGTGGATCCTGACGAAGGAAGCTTTGAAACATACTGCAGGCAGACACTTGATGTAAAGCTTAAGGACTTCGTTACTGCCTTTGAAAAGACTAATGAATCCGAGCTCCACAAAAAGATTTACCTGGATCAGAACTTCCACGACATATATGTGGGAGAAAAGAAGAGTGACAACTGGGAACAGGATATATCGGATTTCTGTCAGCGTGAGTTTGCAAAACAGCAGGAATTTGCAGAGGATACTGCATGGGACCGCGTATGGAAGTGGACCTATAAAATGCTGGGGTGGGAGACAAAGCAGTCAAGAGAGGATATCTTAGACAAGGCACGGGATAAAGTCAAGGACATGATCTGGAAGACCTATGGCAGAGATGCCCGCTTCGGTATGCTGGACAAGGCCTTCGTTTACTGGAACAACCTGATGAATTCCAGTAAGGAAGAGGATCAGAAGGCTTTTTCATCTGTAGACGAACTTGCCAGACTCGGATTCCTTGGTATTACCAACCATGAGACCAACCAGAAGGCAGCCCTTGACTTTATCACCAAAAAAGTTGATGAAAACACTGAACTCAAGGCACTGATCAAGGCAGATGATGTCAAGGATGGCAAAAAGAATCTTGGACTGTTTCAGGCGCAGTTTGCCAACTATGTAAGCAAAGATGCAATCATTCTTGGCGCCGGGGACTTCGAAAAGAATCTGGGAAAAAATGTAGATGAGTTCCTGGTATATTATAAGGCAACTCTTAAGAAAATGGAGAGCAGCGTAAGGAGCGAGCAGGAACTTAAGGAGTTTAATGAGGCCAATGAAAAGGCTATAGATAAGATAGAGAATAAGAAGAAAAAGGGCAGGGGAGTCAAGAACGAATTCTTTGGCCTTGATGTCAATGCCATAAATTCTGTCATTGAGGGAAAGACCCTTGTTGGCGATTCCGATGAGATGGTAATAAGAAGGGGACGCAGGGAATACGAATGGCAGAGACTTTCTGACTTTGCCGAGAGGAATCTTCCGGAGATTGTAAAGAGCTGTGTGGTTGAGCGTAGTCTTAGTTATCATCTCTCAGACGGAGATTTTGCGCGGCACCTGTCTCACCTGGATTATATTTACAAGAATATTTCCGACCATATCGGCTGGGATGAGGAGAAACTCTCCGATGATGAGAAGGGGCTTCTGACAGTTTTCTTATACAAGCAGTCAGATAACCTGGAATTCTTTAAGGGAGATGAATTACCTGATCTTGATGAGCTTGTCAGGAAACCTCTTTTCAAACAGTTCAGGGAAAACTATAAAGTTCTCCGAAACTTCGAGGCCATAGAAACAAAAGACCCCGGTGCAAATCAGGAGAAGCACTTCCTGTCAAAGAATCTTCGCGTCCTTATAGCCCATGGAACAGGACTTCTTGATAAGAATGGTGTGCCCTTCGATCTTGCATTAAAGGGCCTGGGGGATATGGACAGTGCCTGTCAGGAATATGGCACTCTTTTCAGGGATGCAGTTCAGAAACATATGGACTACCTGACATACAAGAATGAAGCCTATGCTTTCATTGAGGAGAAACTTAAGGCCTGGAAGCCGATGTCTGACTACGCCTATGAGCGCTACCTCTATGCTCTCAGGGAATACTACCAGTTTGACATCGTCAAGGACTGCCATGATAAAAAAGCTTTTTCCAGGCAGGACTGGGATAAGCGTCTTTCTGATGACTTTAACGATGAAGCCCTCATGAGAAACATCCGCGGTAAGGACGGAGCAAGGGAAGGACTTCCTGATGAGTTTGGAAGAGATTCCTCGCTGGATGACGGCTATACTATGGCGGACATCGAGAAGTTCATCTATGATAAATCCTTCATGCCGGGCATGAGCAATAAGTTCAGAAGACTGGATCATGACCAGAAGCGCCTGTTTGTGCTTGCGCTGATGATGATGGACAAGAGCGCCATCGGAAGAGGTATAAAGGGCTCCAACGAAGTTCTGAACTCCCCGGATGGGCAGAAGGATAAGAAGATTGCCGCCAACAAGGCTCTGGCCGAGTACCTTCAGGGAAAAGAGATGTCCATAACCCTGGACTACCAGGATGCCCTCAGCAAGCTTATGAATCTTGGAGAGTATTATACGTTCAGCGGCAGTGAAACTATCTCGGAGACTGCCTATAATGACGCCATGCAGTTCGCTATGGATATGAAACTGCAAAAGACCTATAATTCTGACCGCGACCTTCAGAGGGTAGGGGATGGAAACACCAGCGTAATGGAGGCTGCAAGACTCTTTGGCAAGCCTCAGTTTGAGATCGTCAAAAAACTTGGCAGCAGGATAAATACCATCGCTGATGTGAAAAATGAGCTCTTTGATATGGCTGTGAAAGAGAATGCCTCGGAGATTGCAGGCCGAATCGGCAACATGAACGAGAGAGATTTAAGACTCTTTATAAAGATTTTGCAGAACAGGACTCTTTTGGACAACACCACAATGAAAACTCCAAACGGAGAGAGAATATGTGTCGATGAAGAGGCACGTCAGGATCTGATAGATGCCCTTGTGGGTGAAGAGACCAGGGCAGCAGTGCTATCTGATGTTACGGAACCCGACAGTTGTCTCAAAGCTCTGACCACAGCTTACAGCTTCCAGATCCGTGACGATATCACCAGGAAGGACACGCATCTCACCAAGGAGCACTTTGATCAGAAGTCCATCAGCCGCACGACTCTGATTGACTGGAAACTGATAAACAAGGCCTACAACCTTATGGTTGAGATCAAGCAGAAGCAGGTACAGGCTCATATGCTGCGCCACGCTTCAGAGCACATTGAGGAATCCGGCAATCAGGAAGCTATAAAGGAATATAAGAAGCTTAAGAAGCAGCAGGGGGAGAAGAAAGATACAACTCTGAAGCAGTTCGAGGATTACATTTTAAAGAACGCACAGTCCGATGAGATAAAACGTGTAGTGGCAGGCTACATGTCTTTTACCGACGCACAGAAAAGACTCTTTATCAAGGCGCTGGGAAGAAGAGATATTCTGGATATCTCCAAGAAAAACTACTACAGCAATTTCTTTACAGGTGCAGAGAGAGATTATGTGAACAAGGCTGACCGCTATGCACTAATCGATGAATTTATCACCGGTTCAAAGCTGGGCGGAAGCGGAGTTGCGCTGGAGAAAGGTGCGCACTATGACGCGCTCTGCAGCCTCTTCTCAACCCAGATGTCCGATACAGAGGGAATCAAAGCCTACGGCGGTGCACAAGACAAGATGTCAGGGGAGAAGATGATCTATATGCAGAGGAGTACAGCCATTGACTGGAAGCTGTTTACCAGGGCTGTCAGCTTTGTAAACAGAGCCAGCAAGGAGCTTGAGTACGCGGAAGGCAATCAGGAGCTGTACCGCTCTGCCGGAAATATCACCGAAAACGGTGAGCTGCAGATGGATTACTCACTGCTTAGAAAGAACTACCATCAGACTGGAAGCGGAACACTTCGGTTCATCTCAAGAAATGTTTTTGGAAGGGTGATCTCCACGTATAGTCTGAGTACAGCAGTAGGTGGCGCCTTCATGGGGGCAGAATGGGTAGATAAAACTCTTTTAGACGATATGTTTGAAAGTGAGCTGAAAAAGGCAAGCCCTCTTAAGGACATAAAAAAAGTAAAGAATTTAAAAGCAGAAAAAATAGGCAAAGTAAAACTTTCTAAAACCAAGAAGAAGGTCAAAGAACCAGCCTATAACTTTGATGTTCTAAAAAAGAACATTGACAAAATAATAGACGGAAAGAAATCACTTGAAGAAGTTATGTCGGCTGTTGCGGATAACATTAAGATCTATGGTTATTTCCCTAAGGATGGAAAATCCATGAAAGTTAAGAAGGGCAAGGACTTTTTGGATCTTTCCAAGGCACCTGAAGGAATAAGTAAAACAGATTATACATATGGCGACATAAGGGATTACAAGTACATAGCTGTAAGGGATTTCAAGTACATAGCTGACTATACCGGAATGGTTGCAGGTTTTATGTACAACTATGCATATAGCCAGATGATGGCTGTTTACGGGGCGGGGATCCTAAAAGATAAGTTAGTTGAATCTTATCTGTCTAAGGGGGATTTTGCATATGCGCAGTTACTTACGGAGAAGATCCTCAAGGAGCGCTTTGATAAAGCCCTGGTTGATAAGATCGGTAAGGAAGAGACCAGGAAACTTCTTAAGGATACAAAAAATCTTAAAGAAAATGCTGAGAGCATGAGTGAAGTACTCTCAACTGCCATGAAGGGGTACTACTATGCAAATAAATGTCTTGGCAATGTGAACAGTATCATTGAGGCAGCCGGTAAGTATTCATCACTAAATGCCGCAGAGAAATTTGCAGGAGATAAACTTACCACCGATGAGAACAGATTAAAGAATGCCGGGAAGTATCAGACAGATGCTCAGAAGGAACTGACAAAAAAGACAGTGGAGAGCCAGGAAAAGCTCATGAAGCTGGGGGTTGATCTCTCCAAGATCGATCAGGCAGAAAAGATATCGGCGTCTATGCTGAACATCATCGTAGACACCGTAAGCCTCAACAAGATTGTAGTATCCGGAGGAGAAAAGGTCATTTCCGAGACCATAAACGGGGCTGTTCAGCTGTGTCTGTACATGACGACACTGGCTCTGGACAAGGGCAGACTGGCTGATTATTACAGAAACAGCCAGGACGGAAAGCAGACTGTGCAAAGGCTGCTTACAGGTCTTAAAGCGGTCTATGCCTCAGATCCCCAAAAGTATGATGCGCTGGAGAAATCCTATAATGACGGTACCATGTCAGACAGCACTCTCCTTACGATTGTCAGGGATGGCCTCGGTTATCAGAACGATGATGAACTGATTTCCGACACCTGTATGAAGGTGGCTCAGAACGTGGTATTCTGCGCCAGCAAATACAATCCCATGGAGAGCAACAAGGTAATGGCGAAGGCAGTGATGGCGGCCATGGGACTTTCTGATTCCATCGGTGATACATCGCCGGCTACTGCAGAGAAGCTGTACAAAAAGATGAATAAGGTCGAATAACCGGATAGTGAAAGGAGCTTTTTATGATCAGCCGTTTTGATAATGAAAATCTGAAAAAAAGCAATGGAATGAATATGGAAAATCCATTGCAGAAGGATGAAGAAAAGCTCCAAAGCAACGCAATGGGTATGCAGCAGGAAATACTGCTGCAGGACCCGGTGGCGATGAATCAGGAACTAAAGATCAATACCAGGGATAGTAGACAGGAGATCTTTGAAAAATATAGCAAGGCCTGTTCTGATTACAATGCCCTGAATAAGAAAAAGGACAATGAAGGCGATATTTCAAAGGTTGAGGAAGGTATCAATTTTGATAAGGCTGAAGAGTTCCTTGGCTCTTTCCAAGAACCTGACATTTCCACTGATGAGGCTCTGATCGAAAACTATGCTCTTCTGAAGGACGCTGAAAAGATGCTGAAAAAGATGCAGTCGATCCCTGCATTTATGGGCAGCAGCTTTTTGGATGCAAATCTTAAGAACAGGTATGAAAGGCTGTGCCTTATTACTGAGTATGCCAATGCCAGGTTTGCATGTATTGATAATAATCTGTTTGCGAACCTTAAATCCAAGGACCTTGAGTTTGTTGAAAACTCAGAGACTATAGAAGATCTCATTCAAAGTGGTTTTCTAAGAGAGCATGATATGCTCATTTCATCAGAGAAAGATCTGAAGGAGTTCTTTGACAGTCTAAAAAAAGCCAGGTCGCTAAAAAAACAGCTAAATGACAAGAAGAACATAGTTGCGGATCAGAATGAAGGCGATGATGAACTTTTACAAGTTATCCCTGAGGAACTGAATGATTCATTCTTTGTAAATGATGATGAGATTTTTGAGGACAAGGCCCTTTTAAAGGAACTGGATAACCCGGAAAAAGAGAAGGAGAGGATTGCCGGTACCTTTGAACAGGTGCGCCTTATGAATGACTGCAATTATGTGCGAAAAAACTTTGCTTATTCTGCGCTGATGAATCACAAGCGCAAGAACAATAAGGCTGATGGAGCAGAGATGGAGCTTGTAAAGGGATGGCTCAAAACGCTCTATCAGTTTTCTACCACGGCTTTAAGGACTCCGTCACAGATGAACGCCATATATGACGAGTTGATAAAGAGCCTGAATTCTTATGTGGAATCCCATGATGTGTTCTACAAGGCAGTATCGGACGAGGGAAAAGAGCGCCTTGGCCTGGTGAAGGAAGCACTGACGCGGGCGCAGATGGAAAAGGCCCAGCTTTACAGGCTTTATCCTTATCTCCAATATAACAATACTGAAAACTTATTGGAGAAAGAAGATTCACCCAATATCTATGCAAAGATATCAATGGGTATTGACATGGCCCTGGCAGTAAAGAAGAAGGTAACAGAGGAATGCCAGGATGAGAATAAAAAGAAAGACAAGATAGGTCTTTTTGCAGGACTGTTCTATCAGGCAGATAAGCTTGCAAAGCTTGACGGCGGACGATACATGCTTATGGATGTAAATGGTGGCACTGTATCTGAACTTTTTGATACCTTTGCAGATGACGAAATGCTAAGGAAATTCTATGGCGAAAAAGACAAGCTGCTAAGGAGGCTTGCTGTCAGATATAACACCTGTAAGCGCCACGCTGTACCGATGGTATTTCTTCAGGATAAGAATGCTGATCCAAGAAGCGAAGAACTCAGGAGTAACTATGCCCTTTTGCGCGTCATGCATGATGATACATTCCGCCAGCTGCTGGGAATGAACATCATTGAGGAGAAACTAAGGCGCAGGGATGGTCAAAGGCTGCAGGCGCTCAAAACGCGTCGTGAGAACGCCTATAACAATGATGAGAAGAGCCTGATAGATAAAGGGGCAGGTCTCTTTAACCGACTAAATAACTTTGCAAAGCTTGACCTGGCTGATTTTGCAGGAAACTTCCCTGGACTTGATGCAGGAGAGGTGGCTTTTGTGCGCTTTGAAGAGCGCAATGAGGTGAAGAAAGCCATGAAGGATTATGGCCTTTCGGCTGAGCAGACAGGCGAAGAGACCACCAATGAGCTGAAGGAAGAGTTTGTGGTACTCAACCCGCAGTTTTCAGACGTCCAGATAGCAGACCTCAATAAGGACAGGGTCTTTGAGGAAGAAGTAAAGATTAAAAAGGGTGAAGAGAGAACCGACAGACGCTTAGCGCAGTCCGGTATTGCACCCGGCAGCACCATGAAAAAGAGAGCGCTTCTGACCGGAGTTATGGCAAATTTCCTGGGCATGGGAGAACTGGTATCACAGGATATATATGGGGAGAAGCAGGAAGGCGACAAAAAGATCAGGGGCATTTACAAGGAAGCTCCGATGGATAAAGCCCTGGTATATCATCCATATGGCGAGATGAGCAGCAATGTCAAAGCCCAGATGGCAAAGCTGGTTTTCCTTAATATGATCTGTGGCCAAATGAACCTGGATTCTGCAATGCTGACCGCCGTGGACGGCAAATATGAAAACGGCAGCATGAAGTACATCATAGAAAAGATCCGCCTTGATAACTATACCGAGTACTCCTTCGGAAACCTTAAGGGCGAACAGATCCTTGAGGCCTATAAGAATGGGCGGCATGCAGAACTTCTTGGAAAACTGGACGATGAAACAAAAGAAGCGATCAGAAATCTGACGCCTATTTTCCTTGAACAGAACTTTGGAGAGTTCCTGACAAAAGAGGAGATGGAGGCCTTAAAGGACCGTGTCGCTGTGGTTCAGCGTTTTCTTGATGCTGCACCTGTTCCAAAGAACAAGGATAAAGACGTATACGAGCCTGACAGGGAGTTTATAACAAAGGATGAGGAAATGAGCTTTGAAAAGGTGAAGGACTATCTGGCTCTGCCTGAATCCCAGAAAACCAAAAGGCGCGCTATAAATTACCGTGATATGAATATTGATTCAATAAGCAGCAAGCATTCAAGAGAATTTATGAAAAAATACAAAGATCGTCTGCAAAAAGAGACCGGCCTTTCAGAAGATCAGCTTAAAAATATTTTTCATGGAGGTATTCACCATGGAAGGATTAGAGTTACAAGCAATTTAGACGGAAACCGTTTTGGCAACACCCTCTATTATCTTGGAACACAGGATAACCTTAATGATGAGGATTATTATCAGATCATGAAAGGGCTTTTCGCCGAACCCTTATCCCAATATACCCATGAGACCAAGGAGACCGTTAAGCAGGAATTTGATCTGGCCATTGAAAAGGTAAAGGACCTGGCAGTTGATCGATTTGGAAGATTTATTGAAAAGTACGGCGATCTTGCAGCACTGCTCAATCCGGATGATCTTCTGGTGGTGATGAATAGTTTTGAGTGCAGGGCTGCCGTCATCATGAGTCAGGACATTAATCAGCTTATAGATGAGGTGACGGATGGTACAAAAAAGGGAAGCCTTTTTGACATAAACAATCCCCGTGATGCAAAGCTTCTTGAAATGAGGAATTATATAAATGCACTGCTTGAATTATACCTTATATATCAGACAGATGCCGGTTTATATAATCAGGATCAGAATATAGAATTTGAACCCTATGATGAGAGCGTTGAATACCTGCCTGGAATAATAGAAAAATCGACGAAAATTGAAACCGGGGTTTACAGGAAAGCAGCGATGAAAATGATAGGAGTAGCAAGGAAGCTTGGTAAAGGTCCTTCCATGTCTCTGGAGGAATATGACGCATATATTGTTGACTGTGAGAGACGATTTAAGGAAAGACCTCTGGCCCTTAGATACCTGGAAGTTCAAAAAGAACTCTTCGCAGGCCACAACTTCGTAAAGAAAGAAAAGCCCATTCCTGAGGATAACTCTGACTATGTGGCAAGGGTCGAGGAACTTAGAAAGCAGAAGAACACCTCCGTCACTGTAGAAGGCCTGAAGATGAGGGATAAGTATCTAAAGGCTGATACTGACAAGAGGCGGGAAGTAAATGAGTTCTTACTTGAACATAATATTGATAGAAAGGATTTCGAAAAGGTTTTTGATGCCCGAAGTCCCAGAATGTTCCTTTTAAGCTATGAGAGAGATGAAAACGGAAGGCCTGCAAATGAGCTTGCCAGAAAGATCCATGAGCAGAACCGTGATTTTCTTACTGCACTTTTTACCGGTGACAGGTTGAGACTTCGTATCCATATAAACAGACTCATTTCCAGATTCTTAAGATATGACATCTCAGTTGAACAACTGAAGGACAAAAACTGGATACTCAGACATCCTGAGACGTTTGAATATATTAATATGGGTGGCTATCTTGCGGATTGTATGGAGAGCAACGAAGAATTTGCCTGGTATTTCGAAGAACTTGTTCCTGATACTCTGGCACTTATCCGTGCAAAGTGTAAATATATCGGGACATTCGGTGGCATATTACAGAGCAGCTATTTGAACCCTGTTCTCGGCTTTAAGACTTCATCAACAGACATGGAAATCTATATGGGTGATACTGCAGAGGCTACCTGCATGACAGAGGAGGCTGGACGGACCGCGCTGCAGGACGCGCTAACAGAAGATGAAGTGGATAAAAAACAAAATAACGAGGAATATGTATATACCGACTACGAGGTGATACTTACCCAGCGCGATGATTATGCGCAAAGACAAGCTGCAATTACGCGTTATGCGGATGACTATAGGAATATCAGAAGCGGACGCACTCAGAGCACAACGAATAAGCTGGCTGAGATGGATGCGTTCTACAAAAAATATGCTAAGAATTTTGCGGACAAAAAAGCTTTTAAATCATCTTCAGGCAGTGTTGTAAGGCTACTTAAAGAAAAGATAAATGAAAACTCATCAATAGAGCAGACAGGCGAGATACTTACTCAGAATTTCAGTGAGCTGGTAAAGTCTTCACCTGCCGGTAAAGAGGATGTGAAGATAAGAAGCATCAGAAGTTCTATGAAAGATGTTTCAGCAAGAGGAAACGCGCGTATCAACATGCTTGTGGATGATGAGCAAAAGAGAGCGCAGTTTAAAGAAATAATTGCCCTTCTTCCTGATGAGTTAAAACAAAGAGCAAAGGGACAGTTTGACCGTTTCTATTCATTCTTCCTCTCAAACGCTGTCCTTCTTGAAAAGAATATAGTTGCCGGAAATCTTGAGTTTGTCATAAGGAACTACTTTGGTGATGAGGGTGGCAGAAAGATTGCACTGGATGTCATCACTCAGGATATCCTGACCTACGCCCTTGATAAAACAAACTTTGATGAAAAGAAGTTACAGGGCAGTAGTGGTCTTGTCATGGCAAGAATGGCTAAAGACTACAATGAAATGCTCAGGCAAAGCCCCGATTACGTTAAGTATTTGAAGAGTACAACCGACCCTGCTACAGGTAAGACCTATGCCAGGATCGTGGGAGAAGCCCTTGATATCATCAGGGCCTGTGGCTCTTATGCGAGAATATACAATACCCTTTCAAAGGATCCTGCCTATGCTTCCAGCAACGCAGGCTTCCTTGCCGCGCCTGTATCAGCTTACGACAGTTATCACATAAAACGAGCCAAGGCCACCATCAGCACCCTTGATGAAATGGCTGATAAGATACAAAGGGGCGAATATCTGAAGGCTGAGATCGATAATTTTGACCTTATTGATGAAGAGGAAAAGAGGGTTGACGGCATATGTGCAAAATTCAATGAGCCTGTGGGAAAAGAGTACGAGGCAATGTCCGATATAAGCCGTGGGCTCAGGGAAAAGACAGATGCTATAGAAGATCCCCAAAAGAAGGTAATGGAGCTGACAAGGCTTCTGAGTTCTCTGTCTGCCATGCAGGATAATTTTGGGTGGGAAGAGGACGAAGTCGTTACTTCAGTTATAAAGGAGATTATTGGTGAAAGCCCAAAGGAGCTTAAGAAGGCTGCAGTTCTTTTAAGGGACAAGTTGTATAAAGAACTGGAGGCAGATTATCAGCGTTTTCTTAATCAGGATGTTCCGGATTTTCTGGTGGATATCGGATATACGGGAGATAAACAGCTGCAGAAAAAGAATGCTGCGATTTTGATGCTCACAACCACCATACCTTATCGCAGGATCAAAGGCCTGGAGAAACTCCTTGCCGTGATGGAGCTTTCTCCCTATGAAGGTGAAAATGGAGCTCTCTACTACATGGCCGAAATGTCTTTTGCCGGCGCTTTTGAGCCTGAGGGTCTGTCAAAGGAAGGCGTATTTGAACTGCGGGATCATGTAAAGCGCATAAATTTGCGGGGTGCCAAAGCTTTTCTGTCTAAGTATACTTCCTCAGATAATGTTGGCTTCATGGAGCGCAACCCCATTACACAGGAGGAGATACAGGAATGGTTTAAGAATGTGCCAAAACAGGAGGATAAAGCTGTAAAGGCACCTATAGTACAGGTGGATCCAAAGCTCCTTAGTGCTGCTAATGAAATCCTTCCGGGGATACAGAAAGAATATTCAAAAAAGATTACTGCAGAACATGTAGTTATTTTGGAGGGCTATAAAAAACAGACTAAAGAGGTGTCTCAAGTAGTAAATGGTTATAAGAGAAAGTGGTTAAAGAATCCTGATAAAGAATATGGAATAGACGGCAGGGATTATGCGTTCTACCAGGTGGAAAATGATGGAGAAAGCCTTGAAGTCTTATTTGAAGAGGAACCGGAAATACGGGAGATATATTTGGATTCTTACATCAGGACACTGATGAATTTTGAAGTGTCTCCTGACAATCTGAGTATTGAATGGCTTTTATCTCATCTGAATGAGTTCAACTATTTTATTAATATGGGGACATATATCCAGAATATGGTAAAGGATAATCCGGATTATTTTAAGAGAATGTCAGGGGAGTTTTATGAATTGCTTAGAGTTAAAGCGCTCATGATTGGATTCTGCAGTACGCTCATCGGTTTTGTACACTCATTACAGGATATGTCGATTCCAAAGAAGAGTTATTCTAAAAGTGAAGACTCATCTGATAGCCCGAGTTTTGTCGAGCAGATGACAGGCACATTTGCATTTACAAAGAATGCGTATATGAAAGAAAGACAACATATGTTGTGGCTATGCAGAAATAAAGTAATTGAAAATGTTAAGGGTATCGAGAAATACCGGAAACTTTGCTCTGAAATAAACAGCGTAGCATACAGCATAAAAAGGCTTTCAATAAATGATTATAAAAAGCCACAGGAAGCAGACCCGGATGTGATAGTCGACAAGGAGCAGATGAAAGAATTTGCAAGAAATATAAGTGATGGGAACAAGACAAGCCATAATCTTATTGAGGAGGCACAGAAAATTATTCCGAAGGAGCTGGAGAAAGATCTGCAAGAGAAAGATTATAGAATTCTCTACTCAATGTATCCTTATATATTAAGCAAATTTAGTAAACCTAAGATTGCCGAAGAAGAATTTATAAAGCTTTGCCTGCGTCTTGCAGGAAAGGAAGAAAATCCTTCAGAGGAAGAAGCTGCACAGCAGAGGAAGGCAGCACTGGACAGCATTGCAGAATACATATTGCTGTTCTCCATAGATGATCCTTCGATTATTGAGACAGATGAAGATCTGGCAGACAATTCCGAAACTTTGGAAAGACTATCGCTGGCTGTAGAAGCTATGCGGATTGCAATGAATGACAATAAAAATTCAGCCTGGATGGAGGAAAAGAGCAGTAAGTTCATAGCCTCCGGTAAGACTGAGGGTGAGATTCTCAGTGAGCATATGACTGTTCTGGAGGAACTGATAAAGGACTATAAAGCAAGAAAAGCAGTGATCATCGCAAATTCACAGTAAAGAGGATAAGCCTATGTTAGGACATATGGACCATGAACAGCAAAAAAAGAAAACAGTATTTACAACGAGGATTTTCTTTTGCAGAGTGAATCCATGTATGACAACCTTTTGCTGGATCAGCCTGAGGGCATGAAGCAACAGGACTCATCAAAGAAAGATGAAAAGAAGGAGCTTATCCTGCCTCCAGGACCATAGATCTGGACGCCATGATGAAACTCTCTGTTCCCAGCCTTGAAGAAGCAATAGATAAGGAACGGACTTCCTACAGATACTTATTCAGTTGTCACACTGACAGCAGGGTCTGAGGACTATGACAGACAAATGGCGGCTCATCAGTAGTAATAGACCTGTTGTATTGAATCTCTTTTGTGAAGAGCCGTGAAGCCATAGCTTTCTATTATTCTGGCGATTGGGGCATTGGCTGCATGGACGGTAACTACGGTTCCTCCCGGCATATCGCAGAACCTGCTCACCAGGCAGTCGATCATGCTGTCCATGCCAGGCTTGTTGGAGCCATCACGCCAGAGATAATCAATGGAAAGTTCATTACCGGAGACAGAGACTAAAAGTGCTGCCTCCGGTTTTTCATTTCTTCCCACCACAAACATACTCAGATCGTTGTCATAATCGGATCTTTTCAGGTAATAGGGAAAGATTCTTCTGCTGCCGTCGGTGCGCTTTTTTCTGATGATGTCGGTAAAATCATTCCAGGATCTTGAAGGGAGTTCTCCAAGTGAAACTATCCTGCCACCGGCTGTAGCCTATTATGGATTGACTGGATTTTGATGTGATCAGATCTATCAAATCTTTCTACTCAGATTATTACGTCCTTAGTTCCATTTTTGAAAATCTGACTACTGCTAGATTTTTCGGTTACATCTTTATTTTTAAAATATTAAAAAAGGATGTTACAAGCAGCTATGATTATGAAGATTCATAGATATAATTTGGCTAAACTTACATCTTTATTTGCAATAATCAATAATTGCGCGTATCAAATCCAGGAGTGTTGGCGTAAAATTTGAAAAATGATATGTGTTGTTACATCCATATAAGAAATAATGAAAAATTAGCCGTATTGTCAAAAAAGTAACATAGTCAAAAGAAAAAATCTGAAAAAGTAGATGTAAATTCGATGAATATTTGCCTTCCCCACTATTTCCCTGAAATTCATTTAAAAAGTCTATTTCTAAGGTTATAATCGATATTAAGAGAATAATGATTTTTTTCTTCGCTTGATAAATTATCAAAAATCCTAATTATTACAGCAACAACTTTAACATTTCATTTAGTATCAACTATTTCCAACACACTTTCGGAGGAACCGGATGCCGGAAAAAGGTAAGAAGATAAAGCTCATACATGGAGGTCTTCAGGGCAAGATTTTCAGACTGTGCATTATGCTTGTGCTGACGGCCAGCATAGGCTTTGCCGTGCTGGGAATAATTGAGCTTCGAAACCTCCGGAAGAAAGCTGAAGAATCAGGTCTGAAGCAGGCAGATGTCGTCTCAGAGCTCTCAGAGAGCTCCATGATGAAAGTTACAAACGAGAATATGCAAAAGCTGGCTGCCCAGACATCCTACAATGCCTATTGGGAAATATGGATCATGCAGCATGATACTGTAACCCTGGCCAAGCAGGTACAGGACGTGCTGGAGCACCAGGAGAAATATCTGGAGAGGGAGGTACTGACTCCACAGAAAAAAAACGATGGAGAGCTGGTGCTGCAGTTTTTGATGCCAAAGGATGCAAATCCATCTGAGGAAGACATGGTTTTGGTCAGGAAGCTTGCAGGCCTCGCACCATTGATGCAGGAAATGATCAGGGACAACAATTATGCCACGCTGGATCTGGTCATAGCACTTCCAAACGGACTTGCCCTAAATATGGACAAGCTATCAGGTCATAAGCTGGATCAGGATGGAAATCCTGTTTCTTTTGATCCCAGAGAGCGCCAGTGGTGGAAGGGGGCAGTGGAGACAGAGGACTGTTATATGACTCCGCCCACCTACAGTAAACTCCTGGGAACCTCTGATCTGGAGTTTGGAGTTCCGATATATGTTGATGGTGAGCTGGCAGCAGTTGTTGAGGGCTCCATCAGCATGGAAGTTATACAGAAAGTGCTGTCCGAAGCATCTTATGGTGAGACAGGTTTCTTTGTGGTTATAAGTCAGGACGGAACCCTTATCTATTCCCCCCGGGAGAGCGGGGAACTTAAGATGGACAACACCTTCCAGACCAGCATAAATGTCAGGGAATCAGGTAATGCCGGACTTATTGATGTGCTGGATAGGGACTTTGCAGATGAAATTGGATTTGAAGACATCGTAATTGACGGCGAGAACTACTATGTTGCCTATGGATATGGAATAACGCCGGAATGGGCGATATTCATGTTTGTCAGCAGAACGGAACTGGAAAAGCCTACAGATGAGCTCCTGCAGGCCATGGACAAGACAACGCAGGATACTCTTTTGGGATTTGAAAAGAGCTTTAGGCGCTCCTCCTGGATAATCATGCTTGTCATCGCCATCCTGGTCTTCATTGCAGTACTGACAGCCCTGATGTTCTCAGGAAGACTCACCGGTCCCATCAACCATATGACGGAAAGCGTGCGTGGTATTTCCGGAGACAGCTTCAGCTTTGAGATGGATGACATCTACAGAACCGGTGATGAGATCGAGGTTCTGGCTGGAACCTTTGAGGAACTCTCAGTCAGGACCAGAAAATACATCCGTGAGATCACCGAAATCACAGCAGAAAAAGAGAGAATCGGGGCGGAGCTTAATGTCGCTGCCAAGATTCAGGCGGACATGCTTCCCAAGAACTTCCCGATATTCCCTGACAGAACAGAATTTGATCTATATGCCACCATGACTCCTGCAAAAGAGGTGGGCGGTGATTTCTATGATATGTTCCTTATCGATGACGATCATCTGTGCATGGTTGTGGGCGACGTATCCGGGAAAGGTGTTCCGGCAGCTCTCTTCATGGTTATATCCAAGACCATGATCAAGAATCGTGCCCAGAATGGAGGAAAGCCGTCTGAGATACTCCGGGATGTAAACAACAGTCTTTGTGAGGGCAATGAAGAGAAGATGTTTGTCACAGTCTGGCTTGGCATCCTGACCATCTCCACGGGTGAACTGATCCAGGCCAGTGCAGGGCATGAGTATCCCCTCGTCCAGAGAAAGGGTGAGGGCTATCAGCTTGTCAAGACGCAGAACGGCCTCGTCATGGGAGTAATGACGAAGATCAGATACAAGGACCTGACTTTCAACCTGTCAGAGGGCGACGCACTGTTCATGTATACCGACGGACTTCCGGAGGCAACTAATGCGCAGGGTAAGCGCTTAGAGATAGATGGCATGATGTGTGCCATCAACAGGCATAAAGATGTTGACACCCATGAGCTTCTAAAGTCCATGAAACAGGAGGTGGATGATTTTGTAAAAGAGGCGCCGCAATTCGATGACCTGACAATGCTGATAATTCGGTATTTTGGTACTCAAAAATGATATAATAGTATCAGATTTATTGCCTGGACAGGATAGATTTTCGTATAAAGATACATACAAATGAAGAAAGGAGATCTGCAATGACGCCTGAAAATATGAAAAATTCTATTGAAAATAAGATGATTCCCAATGATGTGCTTGATCAGGTATCCGGAGGTTCCGATCCTGATGTAATAATTGAGCCTGATCCATTTGGATCATCGAATGAACCAATGGATCCGCTTGGCTCCGTAAAAATTCAGCATGAGCTTCCACACTCAACTATCAAGGGACCTCGTGGACCACGCAGGCAATGTTAACACGTTGACTGGATAATATTGCTGCTATCAACTAAAATATTATGAAAAACGGTTCAATCCCGGATTTTAGCCGGAATTGAACCGTTATTTTTTCCTTTATTAAAGTCCTTTATATCGCCTTGCCAGATAGCGGGAGAGGATCACCAGTCCCAAAGTCTCTGTAAAGTGGTAGATAAGGGATGTCCACACAATTCCAATCTCTCTTCCCATCAGATACACAGTCTGCATCTGCATTACACCGAAAGCTACAAGGAACATGGTGAGCACTGCCAGAGATCCCAGCTTTAAGTATCTGTCATTTAAAAAGATTCCCGTCATCACAACCCCCAGCAGGATCGCCGCCAGGATCTCCAGATACTTAAAACCGTGGGTCATGTTGTAGAGCATCACGAAGGTTCCGTCAGTCATGCCGCCGCCCTGGGAGAGGGCATCCATAAGTATGGCAATAAAGCGTCTGTACATGGTGGAGGTGAAGACGTAGATGAGTTCTGCAGCTATAAAGATTACAGCCCAAAGCTGCAGGAGTCTGTTTACGGATGAAACCGACAGCGATGCGATGTTTTCGCCCAGAAACTCTTTCTGCAGATCAGCCATGCCTTTCTGGTCTTCAACAGGGACCACTGACATATAGTGATTAAGTTTTTTCCATGTCAGATAGAATATTACCGTGGTGATGATGATCTGGATCATGGATATGGCCAGTTCAACGCGCCACAGGGTTATATCGAGCATATCCGGACTCTGACGGGAGGCCTTCTGCAATACCACTCTGATCACAGCTTCAAGAAAGGCTGCAAGAATCTTGACCAGGGCCACCATCATTAGAGCTCCCGAGAGTATGTGTTTTTTTACATTAATATACATATTTTCCTCGTGCCCATAAGTTTTGGTGTATCAAAAAATTAATTTTACTATTACTAATAATACCATAAACATGACAGAAAATTCATAGTTTGGTTCCTAATAAGTCACATAATGAAACAATGAATTATTAAAAAAATATAAAGTTTTGGCATTGACTGACGAGCTTCGTATAAAAATCATAAAGATGCATTATTTGTTTATAATTTTATTACAAATTGAATAAATTTTTTTGTAAATTTAATTATTTAGTGTGTTAACATAGTAAGAGGGACACTATATGTAGTGCAAGATGCCAAGACTATATCAGGGGGTTAAAAAATGGCCAGCAATCAGGTTTATCCATTCGAACGAAATCGTTATTATCCCGGAAAAATGCTTACAACTGCAGACTTTCAGGCTGAACAGAGCTACCACATCAACAAGCTCAGATTTATGAACAGCCTCATGTACGGCGCCGGTATTGTGTGCGGATGCGGAGTTGTCAATCTTGACGATCTGTCCATTCTCATAGAGAGCGGTGTTGTCATAGACGGAAGCGGAAGGGAGATCATTATTGATTCTTCCCTTGTTAAGAAGCTGTCTGCAATTGAAGGTTTTGATGACCTGGGCAGCGATACAGCGTGCCTTTGCGTCAGGTTCAAGGAGAAGGACATCCACTCCGTATATGCAGTTTCCCACAGGGAATCTGATCAGGAGTATGAGTTCAACCGCATCAGTGAGGGCTACGAGATATTCCTGGTGGACAAGGAAGAATTTGACGAGGGCTTCGAGATGGAGTCTGAATTCCTGCAGAGTGAGACACTGTTCAGAGGTGCCAACTATACAGGAACAATTACCATGCCTACCATCGTATGTAAGGGCCGCAATGTAAAGGCTAAGCTCGAGATAAGAAAGACTACTGATGTTGATTCAAGGCTCTCTTATAAGGGCATAATTGACATACCTAATTTCACTGCACCGGACGGCTCTCAGCAGATAGAGGTCAATATTGATGATATTGAACTGACAGAGGGAAGCGTGTATTCACAGGATCTGTGGATGGCAGTCCAGAATCAGGCCGGCATTGAGGCCAATGTTATCCTTCGAAGCGGATCTGCTGCAGCCTTTGAAGACGACAAGGCAATTCAGGCCGAGAACAGCTTTGCCATGAAGGTAAGGCTTTCAGAAGATACCCCTACATCCCTGATAAGAAGAGAAATAGGTAAAATGTCCCTGGAGATGAGACAGGCTGTCACAGCTTCTGCAATCAAGCTGGCAGAGGTTGACCTGATGAGGACCGACAGCGCCTATGTTATAGAGAATATAAGAGAGACAAGGAAAAACCAGTATATTGAGCTTCCTGCCCAGAACGGCATCAAGAACGATTATCTGGAATTCTTTACCAAGGAGAATGACATCCGTAAATCCAAGGAAGCACCTGTCATGGCGCCTGTTTCTGCACCTCCTGTATCCTACTCAGGTGGAGACCTCAAGAACGTTGCAACCGGAATCCTTGAGATACCTCTTGGAAGAGATGCAAGGGAAGGCGATATCAGATATTCAGGTGAGATAACCCACGGCCTGGGCTCAGGCAATGTATATGTATCCATAGGATACGAGTATCTGTCACCTGATCAGACCCTTGGCGCCAGTGCCAAGAGCACCGTTTACGGAAACCCCGAGTTGTTCTCAAGACAGTCACAGCAGCTTGTTGATGCTGAGACAGCTGTCAGAGTTCTCAATGATAAGGGCAGTTTTGTTGTTGCAGCAAGGCTTCTTAGGGATGTTGAGTTCCTGGTTCTCACCTACAGGTGGGTAGCCATCAAGTTCCCGTCAGGAGAAGAGCTTGAAGCAGCCGATTACTACGGCAAGTCCATAACAGCCAAGACTCCTACCGTTGTCATGAGACCCAGAGAGAACTACTACTTTGGCGTTCAGTTCAACAACATGGATGCCTGCAGCATAACTTATGAGCTCACAGCACCCGGTAGCGGTGAAGTCACCACTGACGGTGTCTACACAGCTCCTTCCAAGGAAGGTGTCTATGAGATCCGCATTTACTGCTCAGATATGCCCATGGTATGCACCTATGCATATGCCATCGTCAAGTCCACTGCAACATCAGATGATGCCGGCAGCATAGAAGAACAGGATAAGGAACCGATAGTTAAGATCCCGGATATAAATCTTTGAGAGGAGCCTTAAATGATATACGAATCAGGCAAAATGCGGCTTCTTGTGGTTGCGACTAAAAGTGTTGGGGAGGTCAACGACTGCTATATCTGCAGGGATCTGTTGTCTCCGGGGGGAATCCTGTACACCGTGATCGTTGTTCATCAACACGAAGTGGTAAGGGATATTCTTTCGCTCTTTAGTCTTTCCGGAAGAAAGGGAGATCAGATACTTATTGATGATTTCTCTGCCGGGGACAAGCATGTCTATGTTTTTCCATATCACAAGGAAAGGCCATTATTTGACTTTTATGAGGGGGATTTACTGACTCTGGCACAGTGTGAGGATATCTGCATCAGCACTATCCTGGCCTGTATCACATCAGATCTCCCGTATCCAATTTTATATCTGCTTCTCAAGAATGATAAGCTCAACCTTGCCAGTGACATGTCTGTCTTCTTCAGCTATGAGATGGACTTAAAGGACCTGGATCTGAATATAGGTGAGAGCGAGTGCACCGATGAGTGCGCATCAATTCTTTTGAAGCTCCTGGAACCCAAGTCGGGACAAAAGGCTACCAGCTACTACCTTCTTGAGAAAAAGACTGCCAACGGAAGCTATAACAGGTTCACGGACCTCTACAGGGACATAACCATTGCGGCAGTGACCAAAAAGAAAATAACCCCATGGTTTGTTTTCAAGCTTTGGCTCAAGAGAAATGCTGATACCATTATAGGAATACTTTTCTGGATATGTCTGATACTCGCGGTGTTTGCCCTGAGTATCCTGATTTCAAGGTTATTCCTGGGAGGTAATTCCTGGTTCAGGCTTCTTTTTAATACATTCAAAAAGATTGGCACAGAGAGTCTGGTTCAGTAGGAATAGGAAGGCGGAGGAGTGATGGCATCCTTAAGTTTACGCAAGAGACTTATAATTATTCTTTATATAATCAGCTTTACTATATCCATATTCATCTTTGCTTATATCATGGGCAGGGTTTCAGTGGATGTGGAATGTACTTCCCACAACCAGTACGTGGTTGACGGAGGCAATATTTATTTTGTTCAGAACAACAGAAAAGAAGGATTTCTTTTCACCATGAACACCAAAGGCCGTGTCTCTGAAATGTTCATATCCAGGGGACAGGACAACGGAAGGATTCTTTCCCTCTCAGTTAACGAGGGCAAGATATATATTGTGCAGCAGACCTTTATAGAGCAGAAATCCACCGAGGACGAGGATGCCATCGTAAGCATCCCGGCTTACAGGCTGACCTGTCTTGATAACAAGCTTAACCTTGAGAGCCAGTCTCCCAAGTTTGTGATCGACGACAGTGAGATATTGACAGGATTTTCTGCCGAGGCCACAGGTCTTTTTATGACATTCCTCACATCTGACGGGATGATTGCCAAGGTTTATTCCGTGGCACCCGAAGTTTTAAAAGACCCCAAGGAACCCCAGGGAGCTGACGTGAGCCTTGAAGGTGTAAGGAGCAAAAAGTGCGAGGAGGGAAGATATTACTCAGATGCCCTCTACTCCCACGGACAGCTCTACGTCAGGACGGATAAGAGCACTCCCGAGGGAATATTTGCCATAGACCCCGTAGTTAACAAAATCGTATCAGGAATGAAGCTCAGCATTGGCCAGATCCTCGCAGTATATTCCACATACATCATCTGGTACATTGCAGCACTTATTGTTTGGTTCATAGTTCTTTACCTGATCATCAGAGTCATGGAGGACAGGAACAGAAGCTTCTATTATATTGTGATAGCTGAGGTAGTTCTCTTTATCATCGTGGGTGCAGCTGTACTTACAGTCAGCGAATCACACGTAAGATCCAGAAAGACCGAGCATTCAAGATTTGCAGTTACCTCCCTGATAGGACTCATGGATGCGGCAGGTATCAACGAGTATACAGATTACAACGACGATGCTTTTTATGATTCTACAAGATATAGAGAGATCGCAAACAGCCTGACTGAGTTTGTAAGGAGAGCAGGCAATAACGACATCTTCTACGATGTTCTGGTAATAAGACTCAGTGACAATGTGGTCTGTGCCAGCGCCAGCGGCAAGAACAAGGAGTCAATAACTGACGTATACGGAAGCGACATGGAGAACATCTCCCTGCAGATAGCCCGCGGTGAGAGATATGTGGGTGTGGATACCAAGATCCAGGGTCAGGACTACAGGGCAGTGGTAGTGGCTGATGCGCCGGTATCAGCGGACTACGCCATTGTCGGAATAATAAATGTCATCACTACAGATGCATCTGTTTTCGTAGATAACTTAGGCGTGTTCGTTCTCTTCCTGGTGGTATTTGCAGTTGCAAGTGCACTGGTAGTACTGGTCTGGTTCCTTCATATGAGAGACCTGACAGTATTGGAGCAGGCGCTTTCAGACACAGCAATGGGAAAAGAACTCCCGGAGAGACCTGCAGTCCTTGGAAGAGATGTCAAGGATATGTGGGATTCACTGGTGGAGATCAACAAGAGAGTAGAGGAGATCCAGTACTCCAAGGTAAGGATTCTGGAAGCCTACTACAGATTCGCACCAAAGAACGTGGAGAAGGTTCTTGGCAAGAACTCCATTGTGGAGGTCACAACCGGAGACAGCAAGATCGTAGCCGGAACAATATGTACCTTCAGCATCAATCTCTCAGGCGGCAAGAAGCTTAAGAGACTGGACAGCCTGGTGGGTTCCATCGGCGAATATCAGAAGAATCACGAGTCGGTTATCATAGGCAAGGCGCCTGATATGTCAGCGCTGCAGATCCTGTTCTCAGAGAATGAGTACGACTCAACCAATACCTTCATCGAGATGTTCGGAAGGAACAATAAGAACGGAACAGACTTGGAATTCTCAGTACTTTTGAACTATGATTCCTGTGTATTCGGCGTAACGGGTAACGAGGATGAGACCTCAACTTACATGTACACAGAGAACAGAGAGACTATCAGAGCAATGTCGGCATTTACCATAAGCGTCGGTCTGGGTCTTGTCATCAGTGAGAGTGTACTTGACAGAGAAAAGATATCCAGCAAGGTTCGTTTTATCGGATATGGCGGCTACGATAAGGACGGCAAGATGATTGGACTCTATGAAGTCTTAGATGCATGTCCTGCCAGGATCAGAAACGAGAGACTGGCAACCCTGTCCAAGTACCAGGAAGCTTTGGATCTTTATTATGAGAAGGACTTCTACCTGGCAAGAACCAAGTTCTCAGACATCCTCAAGGAAACTCCCAGCGACAAGCTGGCAAGATGGTATGTCTTTGAAAGTGACAGATATCTCAATGAAAATGCAGAAGGTGAAAAATTTAAGATCCTTCACATCTAGTCATTCGTATAAGTTTATAGCAGCATGAATCAGAAGGGAAAAAGATCATGGGCGGTGGAGATCTTCTTACTATCTTAATACAGACAATCAAGTCCAAGATGACCGGTATTGTCACCAAGTTCAAGCTCTGGACCAACTGGAACTTCATTAAGAATAAGATCATAGTCAAGATCCGTGATTTCTTTTCAAATCTTCTTGGAGTCAAACCCAGAGACAAGAACGATTACTACACCATCGGCAACTGGATGCTGTCCAAGCGTCTTCTGTACGCTGCAGTAATCATAATCGGAGTTATAAGTATCTGGTACATATCCACGGAGACTTCGCTCTTTAAGCGCTTTGGCCAGGAGGGCGTAAGGACCTACAAGTACGATTCATTACGACTTCGTACAGCAAAGGGACATGTAAAGATAACCGGAAAGAGTGGGTATCTCGCCTATGACGGCACAGTAGAGGATGGATACGTCAAGGGAAACGGCACCCTGTATAACAAAGCCGGAAATGTGGTATATACCGGAGAGTTTGACCGGAACATGTACGAGGGTACCGGCACAGCCAATTATGACAGTGGTAACAAAAAATATTACGGAACCTTCCATGAGAATCTATATGAGGGTAATGGAACCTATTACAGAGAAGATGGGACCATGATCTACAACGGTGCCTTTTCCAAAGGCCTTAGAAACGGCGAGGGAACCCTGTATGATACCGGAGAAAACGAGATATTTTCCGGCATGTTTGCCAACGGAGATATTGTCTACAGTGAACTTCTTGGCAAGAGCGTCACAGAGGTCAACGAACACTACAAGGGACACAGGGATCTCTTTACCAGAAGCAATGAGTCCGTAGCCATTATGGACAGCATTGGAGCCCTGTACCATGCCCAGAGCGACGAGGATGCGCTGGACGACGATGAGATTGTTGATGCTGTTTACGTTCTCAACGATTACTTTAAGAACGCCGGTGCCCAGGTGAATACTGTTTCTGACCTGAAGGACGTTTTCGGAGACCCTATATATGAGGGCAATTCCAATGTTATTCTCCCGGAGGCAGTGGCTATCAATTTGTTAAATCAGACCCAGAGTGCCTTAAACGGCAAGGTTAAGATGGAACTCGAGCAGACCTTTACCGATGTGGCAGAGGTTCAGAGCTTTGACATGGAATACGTTGTTTATATCACTTCCTTCCAGAGAGGGGATATTATTTATTCCTTCGTTTCGGGAGCAAATGATGATATGTTCAGTTTTTATTACATAACAAGCGGAGAAGATGATGGTAGTGAGGCAAGTGCATGATGCCAAACTGAATATCGCAAAGAGAGTACTGGCCGCCATACTGGCAGTATCCTGCACCATGACTGCTTCAATAGCCATGGCACCGCCCATTACGGCCCAGGCCGCAAGGACCAAGAAGCTCACACTTAAGGCTGCCAGATCCCTTGCCCTGGAGAACTCCACGGACTATGAGGCTGCTGAGGACAAGATTATCGCCAAGCAGGCTGCCTACGAGAGTGCGGTTAAATCCATCAATCTGAAAAAGAAAAGTATGTCCACCTTCAGGTGGTCACCGCTTCTTAGTTTCAAATTCCCTACCACACCGGATTTCGGTGAGGCCTCGGAATTCAGTTACAAGCCTACATCACTGGCCTATGATGTAAAGGTTGCCCAGCATAACATGCAGGACAAGGTTTTCGAGATAAACGAGAAGGTCAACAACCTATACGTTGAGATCGTGGTCCTGCAGGAGACCATAGCTTTTAATGAGAAGAGGGCGGAGTCCTACAAGACAGGACTTGCCAAGAACGAGGCCAAGCTTAGGATTGGTGAGGCCAATAAGGCCGACGTGGATAAGATCGAGAAAAAGCTTGAGACCACCAACAACAAGATAGCTTCCGACAGGAGGACTCTAGAGGCAGATCTCACCAAGCTGAGCAAGATGATAGGGATGGATGTATCCACAGGCTATTCCTTTGAAAAGCCCTTTGTGGAGGCCATGATCGAGAGGTCAATGCTGGACGCTCTCATAGAGTATACAGAGGACCGTGATGAGACCTACTACGAGGCCTGCACCAATGAGGTTAAAGCCAAGGCGGAGCTCAGCATCAATTCAGGACTTGTAAAAAGTAAGTACGGCCGTGATTATAACATGATCTCTTCTTATGTCAATGCCGCACTTAAGGGAGAACCTGTAAATAAGAAGGCCTTCAGTAAGGCCTATAAGGATTTCCTCAAGAAAATCGACAGCTATTGGGAAGGCAAAAAGAGGATCCTGTTCTTCAAATTCCCCAAGATCTGGTTTAAGGGAGATATGGACGGAACCAGATATATTGAAGATGACCCCAGTGCCCTGCAGACCAACGTTTTGGACTATGCATCAGCCCTCACGGAGAAACGCTCTGCCAAGGAAGAACTGGACCAGAGTGTGACAGACAGTTTTAATAATTACATTTCTGTTCGTAATTCGTATAAACAGTATATAAAGGATGTGGATGCAGCGGATAAGGAGCTCAAGAAGGCAGAACTTTTGAACAAAAACGGAGAACTTACCTTCGAGGAGTATGATTCTCAGATGGAGAGCTACGAGGAACTCCAGAACAGCATGCTTGACGCCATGAAGCTCTACACCACCACCCTTTACAGCTTTGACAGGCTCACCTGTGGCGGAATCAGCGCAATTCTTTCCGGCACAGATGCCGACATGAAGACAGCAGTAGTGGGCGAGAGTTATCCGGAGAAGAATACGGCTGAGGGTGCTTACTACACCTTAAGGCCTATAATCCAGAGTCAGGAATTTGAGCTCACTGTAGTAATCCCAGATGATTTTGAGATTGAAGTATCGGACTATGAACTGTGGGTTGACAATATCCTGATCGGTGAGCGCAAGAGTACCGACAAGAAACTCAGACATCTGATGCTGACTGTGGACGGAGTCACAGAAGCCAAGATAAGACTCTACAACGGGGATGAATTCATAGATGACTGTGAGATAGACCCCACGGTTGAGTCAGGACCCCTGACCATAACCACAGGATACGACATCAAGAGAATAGATCCGAATCAGATAGGAACATACAACGTGACTCTCAACGACACCACAGGAATCATTGAAGTCAAGTTTACCATGGATGATTCGGCAATCATGAAATACAAGGTACTGACAGAAGATGGAAAGGCCATGAGTGGTCAGGAACCTGTTGAGATCGACAAAGTTTTCAAGCACCTGAGACTGGTTCAGCAGTCTTTGTCAGAGCTTAAGCTTGAGTTCTACGACAAGGACGGAGGCGTATTATACAAAGCAAGATTTGATGTGGCAAACAGTGCAATTTTAAAAGAGGATGAAGAAGAATGAGATTTAAACTTCCCCGAAATTTCATACTGAGAGCCGTTTCAGTGGTACTTTGTGTCACTGTCCTGGGCACAGTCCTGGGTAAACCTATAAAGACACAGGCCCTTTTTGATCCGGACAAGGCCATAAATTACAGGACCTTCGCATCCAGGACAACGGTTGAGGACTCGGTGCTTTTCATAGGTACCTATATCATCCACAAGGATGCCCTCAGCGAGGACCTGTATCAGAAGGCAGTAGATTCGGGAAGTGAATCGGGACAATCTGAGATCTACTATAAATCCGAAATCTCTGACGGCCAGTGGTTTGAGACAGGAAATATTGATAACGGCGTAAGAGGCATTTCCGTGGAGGGGCTTCCGGTGTCGATAGATACCATCAACCCTCTGTATGTTACCTACTATGTAGGCGCTGACGGAATACTAAGGGATGCCAAGACAATGGCTGCCATAAATCCCTTTGATCTGCCTGACCCCTATGACCTGGCGGGACTTCCTGAACTGGATCCCATCAGATCCCAGTACACCAGCTCCAACTCAGCCACAACGATCTCCCAGGATGATTTCCTTGCTAACAGGAATTCCACGGATACCGGCAATGTCAGGAGTGATGTGTACCTATACCAGCTGCTGTCATCTTTCTTTTCACTGGATCTTCGTGATTCCCAGACCGACAAGCTTGATCAGCAGTTAAAGGACCTTAACAGTGTATACATATCTCTGAAGGGAGCAGGACAGGACGAGGAAGCACAACTGGTATACGACCTGATGGCCAAGATCGATGCCAGCAGAAGAGCCATCGTAATGGAGAAGCTCTCAGAGCTGGACGACAACCTGCTGAACTCACTGTATGAGCTCTGCAGCGGCAGTAACTACACTCCTTACGGAGACTTTAAGAATTCCAGTAACGACAAGAATGCAGCAGGTAGGGATGAGAACATCATAAAGATGGAGGATTCCACCAGACACAACTTCATTTCAACCAGTAATGTCAATCCTTTGATTGCAAAGTGGTTCAAACTTCTTAATGTTCAAACCAGCAATGGATGGTGGACAGTTATTGAAAAGGATGAATTTGACAGGCAGAACAGAGCAGAGGAAGCCAACAAGGAAAATGAGGATTACGTCTACGATAAAGCTCCCAAGGAGAATCCCTTCAACGCAGATTCAGCTCTTTTGGATGCCATAGGTACAGCAATTTCAAACTGTGGAAACAGCTATACCACTTATCTGTCCCAGGCGCTGGTTGATTCGGAAGACCTTTTGGGACATGTAATATATGACTACAGCATGCAGGTTATAGATCAGTCATCAGGCGGGGGCCTTGGCGGTCCGGTATCATTTTTGAAGCACGCCACCAATATAAGAGATGACGTTATAAGCGATAAAGAGGGTGAGCTGGCCCTTCTCAAGTCATCACTTCTCTCAATGGGAAGCTCAAGATACACCCAGGCTGCAACGGCAGGTACCAATTCCGATTATGCCTCTTTAAGTTCCGAGGGAGCCAAAAAGAGTTCACTGGAGGATCAGAAGACCGAGGAAGAGGGCAAGAGGGCCATGTTCCAGTACCTGATAGAGGCCATGAGGCAGAGGAGCGATGCTCCCAGCGCACTGGAATATGTCAACGAGAGAATAAACATCACAGAAGAGCTCCTTAATCAGATTCCTTCTGATGAGTTCAAGACCTACTCCACCTCATCAGTTCAGGCTCATCTGGTATGGCTCAAGGAAGAGGCCCAGAAGATCATAGACTCCGATGAGAGCCTGAAGAGCAAGCTGGATCAGCTCAAGGAGAAGAAGGAAGAGCTCCAGAAAAAGAGGGACCAGTGTCTTGACAACAATGACCTGGCAGGTGCCAAGGCCTACGACGCCAAGATAGCAGCGGTGGATCAGGACATTGACAAAGAAAACCAGAATCTCATAAAAGATGATCTGGACGATCTCAATAAAAAGAAAAACGACGCTCTGGCCAAAGGAGACAAGGACGCAGCGTCAAAGATAGATTCCGATATTGATGCATTAAAGAACAACGCAGATGCAAACAGCCTCACTGATGGTCTTGTGGACAAGGCCATGAGCAAGCTGGCAGATGATCAGGACGCTGACCTCTCAGGTCTGGCGCAGGCTCTTGCAGATGTGGGAGCTTCCGACAAGCTTGATGAGCTTGCAGACAAGGCAGCAGGCAGCGGAGCATCAGCCGATACTCTCGCAGGTATCCAGAATGCCAAGGACTCCATGAAGGATAAAAATGCTCAGGCAAGCGCAGATGATATTCTGGCAGAGCTTGAGGGGCTTATGGGTGAAAACCTGGAAGATATGAACGATGCTGACAAGGCCAAGGCAGATGCAGTACTTTCCAAGCTGGCCAAGTCCGGTGGAGACGGCGATGGCTCAGGTTCAGGAGCAGCCGGCGACAAAGCCAAGGAGCTCACCAATGAGCTTTTGAACGAAGCCAACAAATACCTGTACAGGCAGCTGGATGGAGACAAGTCAACAGAGTTCATAAATCTGTTCACCATTTCCAATATCACAGGCTTCAGGTATTTCTACGATGACACCAAAGCCATAGGATCCATGACTCAGGGGACCAAGATCTATATCTTCAACCGCGGAAGCGATGAGATGCACAAGCAGAGCACTACCGCGGATCCCGAGACCATGAAGAAAGCAGCAACATTCCAGAATTACCTGTACATCACAGAGGATGATGCAGAAAACTATTTTGGATGTAAGGCTGAATACATTAAAGGTACTGATTATGCAGTATGTCTGACACCCACAATGCAGACCGATGTGGAACAGCTTGTGGAGCAGATGCAGGAGTACTTACAGCAGTAAGCATGAAAGGACAGACAGATGGCAGATTATCCGATAATTGCAGATGTAAGTCAGTTTATTGTTGAGACTTTGAGAAAAAAGATGTGTCCCGAACCCATCCCGTCTCCCAACAATATCGAGATATCCTCTCCTGCATCCCAGGACGTGGATTATCTGGTAGGACTCTACCTGTACGATATCAAGGAGAACATGGAGGTGTCCCAGCCAAGATTCATCCAAAAGGGAAGGGCACAACTTGCAAAGCCGCCAAGACCATATGATCTGTATTATATGGTATTTATAAACGGATCCGGCCAGATGGGCCTTAAGGATCCGGATATGCAAAAGATCATCGGGAAAATAGCGCAGATAGTGAACGATAACAGTTCAGTAAGACCCAATGATCTACAGCCATGGTTAGAAGCACAGGAACCTCCGATAGTACTGTCTCAGGCGAAGATAGGTCTGGAGGAAAAAGAGCGGGTATGGCGGATGGTAAACAAACCTTACCAGGTAAGCCTTTTCTACAGGGCAGCACCCGTTTATCTGTCCAGCGCAGAGGTTATTGATACTCCTCGCGTTACAGATGCAAGCTTCGAACTTGGCATAACAGGCGAGGAAGGGGGTAATTAGTTAAGTGACAACAGTGATTACAGCGCGCCTTAGTCTGGCAGTCAGGCTTGTTGATACCACAATGGGAAGGGAACTGTCAGAAAACAACATCAGGTTCTTCATTGGAAATGACCTTGTTCATCCCATGAAGAAGGGATCAGGCACCTACGTTTTCGTAAACATGAGCAAAGAAGACTTTCTTATGCGGATATGTGCTTACGGATTTGACGACTATGAACTTGATGTGAAATTTGAAACGCTGGATCCAAGGCTTCCTATAATCGATGTTTTCCTGATGCCATCAGAGAAAAATCGGGTAGGAGGAACGGTACTACAGATTAATGGAACCCTTCAGAAGCTCGAATACCTTGAGGCGATTGACTTAAATCACCCCATAGGCGCCTTCCAGAGTGCGGTCACCAAGAAGGAAGTCACAAAAATGACTGTTCTGCCAATGACCACCGGAGGCGGAGTGGTGCTGGACACCATTGACTATGCGATCCTCACTAAAGACCAGCAGCGCTATGAGGTCTTTACAGTAAAGGAGCAGGACACATCCAGCAGCGTCATTCTGAAATCGGCTCTTAAATTTGAGCACGAGCTTAATGACAGGATCTTCCGTATAGTTTACGGAAGAGCAGGCCCAAAGGGAGCTTTTTCTTTGAAGGTCAGAGATGATTCAAGCACCTTAAACTACCTGCTGCATTTTAAGGCAGGTGACACAGAGTATATAAGGCCAATTGATTTTCATCAGGAGACCGGAGAGATTAAACTCAAAGCGGGCGCAACTAAAATAATTGCCTTGGAAGAGAAGGAAGAAGAGAAGGAAAAAGAGAAGAAAGATGAGTGAACTGGTTACAGCAACAGCATCATGCATGTGCACCATGGGAACAGCACCGGCACCTCTTAAGGTAACCACCAATGCCAAGGTTTTGGCAGGAGGCAAGCCCTGTGGAACCATCTCAGATTTTTCGGCGCTGGTGAATGTAGGTCCCTTCGGGATGTGTACATCACTGGCCAATCCCCAGGTTGCAGCAGCTACGGCAGCCGCAATGGGAGTTCTGACTCCACAGCCCTGTATCCCACAGCCGGCGGGGGCATGGATCCCCACCAAGCCTAAGGTCCTCATAGGCGGCAAGCCCTGTCTTGCCTCGGACTGCAAGGGCATGTGCGCATACGCAGGCTC
>JAEEGL015760989.1_pt1 | contig 33865 bp, 28 predicted proteins | sample 9134231 | NCBI WGS metagenome assembly JAEEGL01 (sample SAMN16246548, study PRJNA631951) | gut metagenome | biome: gut microbiome; feature: rumen; material: fiber-attached | host: Bos | place: Iran: Karaj | collected 2018-10 | reverse complement strand
CATTTCGTTCCATCTTATCCATGAACATGTACTATAATCCTTACAGTAAAATGAAGTGATGGTAAATTAGTTACAGAAAGAGTAGATAAAGAAATAAAAGCATTAGAATACCATTCAATGGAAATAAACAATATCAGACCTGTAGATATCTTACCTATTATATGACAAGTAGAATCATGAGATAGAAACGTATATGATCATATAGAACATTTAAGAATAGCAGAGGCTACTAGAATTAGAGACATGATGAAAAAATATGGTGCGGGTAATCATTCTCCTGCTGAATATCAACAATTAATGTCTAGACTCAACCCTTGAATGTTATTTGAAACTCCAGCTGGCTATAACAATTTCGAAGTAATTTGATGATGAACAGAGACTCCAAGCGATCATGCTCGCTGTGAATGGCACATACTAAACACAATAATACCTGAAGCTAATTATAAAATCATCAACCAAGAACCAAATAAAACACGAGCAAATGTATTGTTAGAATATTTAACAAACCATCCAAACAGTATAAATATTGTTTGAAATTCATCATATGCTGATGCAAGCAACAAATCAAATTATAACCAACGAATCTACGATAATGATGTTATAAATTTATGTAATAAGAATAATATAATAGTATTTGCCGCCGGAACCAACATCCATTACAATGGATGAACTTTAAGAAACAAAATTTACAATTGAGATTACGACGCAGATGAGAATTGATGGTACTCCTTAGCCTCAATGAGTAATTCAAAGAAAAATTCAAAGCCGAATTCCCACCTTCTAGTTACAATTGCCACTGACGCTGATGGAAACATTGATCAAACCGGAGAAACATATGAAAGTACAAAATATCCTGTATGATTTGCAGACAATGTCTTATTTTCTGGTCGCTGATTTCCACAACTCCGTAATTCTAAGATTTACTGACCTTCATGAAAATATACAACATCCGATACCAACTACCTAAATGTTGCATTAACTTGCTTAATATTTCAATTACACGCAGATGCTAGTAATGTAAACGAATTATTAGAAATGATAAGATCAAGTTCCTTAAAAGATTATATAAAATTAAACTGAGAAACACAAGAGTTACAACTAATAGACCCCTCATGATTTTTCAAAAAATATTGTATGCCTAATCTACCAACTCAAATTAGCTCATGAGAAACCATTTCTCTAAATAAATGATATTACAAATGAGTAATATTTGATATACCTTGAGCTGAAGTAAAGATTAATTGACAATGGATAGCTTATAACGATGCTAATAAATCAGTAATTAAATCTCAAAACCCTATGAATTTACAATGGAGATTAAATTGAAACCTTTGTACTAAAATGTGATACAAATGAAAAACTATAAACTGAAAGATAATCGCTGTAGATGATAATTGGAATGGATTAAATATTAGTAACACTACAACTATAAGCCTTCAATAAAACAAATTAAATTTATAAAATTCTTTCAATTGTATTTAAATCTAAATACACTGTTTTACTTAACTTTACAATTACATCATTCAGTTGTTCTACCTACATAATTTCAATTATATACAAAATCACACGATTCTATAAAATATCAGTTATCACTATTTCAAGGATACTTTTGTATTCCTTGAAAACACTGTTCAAGAATATCATCATCCGTTCGACTTACGCCACAATTATTAGGAGTATAATGATGTGGTTGAAAATGGAAAACATACATATTATTAGCCCAATAAAACCCTCTCCAAGAGTCATCATCACCATCATTACAAGAGAATTTACTCAATTCATCTGGATGAGGCCATGCAGAAACAAAAGAACCATTTGGATTAACAACATCACCGCAACATGTACGCTGTGATCAATTATAACTGTTTGCATTTGCTACAGTACACATACTATTAATATACTCACTTGTTTGTGGCTGAGCACAGTATTCAGCATATTGTTTACAAACAGTGCCATCCCGTACAAAACCTATAGGACAATCACATTCATATTTACAGCTTATTCTTTCATCCATTTTATTAACACATTCCCAAGTATTAGTTTCTGGATTAAATGAAGAACCAGATCAAACAATACAAGATCATATACTAGTTCAACATTTTGGTTGACTCGGACAATCTCCCACATACTCAATTGAAGAATCCTCAAAGTTAACTGCTCATAAACTATCGATATACGTTGTCCACGCATAACCATCGTAATAACCCCGAGGATTTCAATATAGATAGTCACATCTAGCCAAAACTCCATCATCATGACTCTCAGCATATTCCAAACAATAAGGATCATCAGATAATGAAGTAGCATTACAATATCCATTACCACAGCTTTGAACATAATTACATGTTGCATAAAGTATCTGAGCACCATGTTGTTGCATAATTTTTACAATAAGTTGCTGATCAACTCCAAAACCACCTCCATTAGAAGATCTAAATGAAACGCTTGTTATCTGCTGTGACATATTACCACAAGTTCAATATTCCACATCTCTACATACCTTTTCTGTACTACTTGGATTGTCATTTGGTGCCCTACAATGCGTATCTCAACACCACCATTCATAATCACCATTATTATCAAATCATGTAGAAGTTCCTGGAACCCACTCCTCATTTTCTCCCTGACACTGATATAACATATCTATTCCACCACATGAATAATGCGATCTTCTACATAGCATATCTCCACCTACAGTATTTTCTACATATCCTGATTTACACTCAAAACATCATAAATCATTCTCACCATTACCTTTTCAAAGACAATCCCATATATACCATCCATCAGGATCTTCATTTCTATCATTTTTAATTCAAGAAGCACATTCATAGTGTTTAGTTCCACACTTTCCATCCTCATTTTTATCACACCTTAACGTTTCATTATTTCATGTTACATAAGAAGTTTCTTCATCACATTTATGACACCAATTATTCTGACATGTCCATATAGCTCCAGAACCATCTCCGTTATTATCTCTTGGTATCATCGTAGCTCCAGAATCTGCACATGTATAAGGTTGGTCTCCACAGTCACCCGGTATAGGCTCACAAGATCTACCATCTGAACTTAATCTATATCAGCTATTACATTCCCAATTACAATTTGGAGTTACCCAATATCATGCATTCCGTGTTCAACTCCATGTCTTAAACCATGGTCCTGATCCACCTACATAATGTGAATTATCTGGTTTAGAACATGAATATGGTTGCTCGTTCGGTTCACACCATTGCATATTTTGAGTATGATTACCCTCCACACAACCAGTTAATTTATATTTTGTATCCCCAGTTATACATTGTGCATTTCCATCTGGATTATATTTAGTACATGAAGCATAATACGATAAATCTTTTCAAGTCTGATATATCTCTTCTGACAAATTAAATCAACTACATTTTTTCGCCTTTAGTGAACAAGATTTAGAAGGATAATCTGACTTATTATAAATTCATGTCCATGCTCAATCATTACATGTAAATACCTGTCATTCACAAACACCAGTACATGTTACTGAACCAGTTTTATAAAATACACCTGTACTACCATTCATTGAATCACCACACATCTTTTTACACTTTTGCGCTGATTCATCTCGAGTATAACCTGCCCTACATCCAGAGAAAAAGAAGTGAGCATCTCATGTATTACATGTTGTTTGACCTACTCCTCCATAATCTAGACAAACTTTGTATATTCATCTAGTTCAAGTAACCGTTGCTCTATCATGATAATTAGATGGAACACTATCTCCCAAAGCTTGGATATCAGTTAAAGTCAAACTATAAGTACCTGTATCACAACGATATCACAACATCTCACAACCTGTATGATAATATCCATTCTGAGCAACATTATTAGTATTTTTTATTTTCATAGTTCCATTATCACAAACCAATGTCTTTTTATAATCAGCACAAGTTTTATTTCACCTTCCATCATCACTAGAACAATTTACACTTCATGTTTCATATCAAACCCTTTCCTCTCCATGCTTTATATTCCTTTCTACTGTTCAATCGTACCATTGATACTCACAATCTTGTTTACACTGATATTCATACAAGTGGTATCCAGATTTACATTTATAATAACATACATTCTGACCACCATTTGGACACTGATCTTCAGAATCTATCAAACTAGTTTCAAAAAATACATTTTTATAAGAATCTAACGCTGTATTAGATACACATGGTTCTGCATTACCAGTACTTAATCCCGGTATAAAAATAACACATTGAGCTGAATGATCTGCCACCTCTAACTCTTCTATATTTTCATTATAAAGACATCTTGAAGAATTATTAGTACATACTTGAGCACATCTATTTCACTGATCTAACATTTCCCATCTTCATCATATATTCATTGATGTTTGAGTACATCATACTAAACATCAACTATATGCTCATTCAACTCATAAATTATCACCATCACAATATTTAGCATATATATCAATTTCTCCAAAACTAACTGCTCCTCCAACAGATAATCAATCAAATCTAGCAGTATTAATTCATACCCCACTCAACATATTTAAATAAAAAGCATTATTTGTTTCAGGTGAAAAATCTCCACTATTAGAATAAACAAACATGTTTGATTTCCCAGCTAGAGTAACTCCTAATCATCACACAATCAAGTTACCAAAATTCTCATCACTTCAAACATTATTTCAACTTCATCATAAAATAAAAGAATTTTTTGCTCCTAAAATAGCATTTGAATGTCATCAAATTATTGCATTACCTCACAAAGAAGAATCTAAAACATTTGAATCTCATCAAACAACAATATCAGAAATACCATGATTCTGATTCTCAGCAATTTGATTTGAGCCTCATCACAAAATCGAAAGATTATCATTTCATGATCCTACTTTATTTCATATTCATGCTATAATAGTTACATTATTCGAATATATTTCATTATCTTCTCATCACAAAATATGAGAATACACACCCGACTCTACTATATTTCTATCAGTAGAACTATCCCTAGGATTAACAATTACTGGATTTGGAGTAATATACAGACTCGAACCACTCATAAAAATATTATTCACAATCTTTTGTAAATCTAGTGGATCTACAAACTGCATACCATAAAGTACTTCTACTCTATTATCAACTTGAGAATTAAAATCAAACTCCGTAACTTCCTGTAAGCTTTCTTCTTCATCTGCTATTCCATTTCCATTTAAATCATGAATTGGTCTATAAGACACCTCAATTTCACTTGGAGAATCAGAACACACCCCTGATATTATCGATTGATCAATATCCATAAGAGTATAATTTGTAATATCTGGACTTGAAATATTATACGATGGCTGAAGATGTCCACATGCCTTTTTACTAGGACTGAGTTCCACTCAATCAACATTACGAACATATTTCACTATCACTTTATAATGATCTTCCAACTGTTGTCATTGACCTCAAAGATCTGGATCAACAAGACTTCCACCAGGTCAAGGAGTAAATCCTTCATCGTCGAACACAAAACCAGGATTTCAAAAACCTTGAGCTCATACGGAATGAGTTACCAACGATACAGATCACAAACATAGAACTAAAGACAGAACTAACAATAATATCGTCAAAGACTTTCCATCTAAATAACTTTTCTGTGGAAGTAAACTTTTTACCTTTCGTTTTTGTTTCATTTGATCATAAAGCATAATAAAATTAGATACTCAATTATACTCTAAAGATCAAATTTTGTCAAATTTTTTAGGACTTTTTTACAAAAAATAAACTCTTCTTAAATTTTTTTAGACATATATGTTCATTTTAATTCAAATCATAAATTTTTATAATACTCCCTTACTCAAACTCACGAAATAACAGAGAACTGACTATATCCAAAAAACTTTGAAAGTTTCTCTGCAAATAAAAGTAATCTCTTTCAGAGTCATGTATGTTGGGTTCACTTACCAGATTTTTCTCAAATTTTCTGTAATTCTCCATATACATGCAATTCTCTAATTATTGCTGTTCATTTCTCTAAACCTTCAACTCAAAGAACACTCTTATCACTCGGTAATAACAAACGTGTAAATCAATATAAATAACCTAACTCATCTTCAAATGAAATGAAACATTCCTGCCCTACCGATGATTCATACCAACGTAAAACCAAATTTAAAAAATCTGATTGCCCTTTTTCTGTTCTACTTCTAACTTCTCTAGATCTTGTATCCAAACAAACAAAATTACGAAAAGACTCCAAATCTGGTTTCTTTCAAATTATTTCTATACACTCTCATTTATCTAACTTAGAAACATTCCCAAAATATTCACCCTCACTTTTAAATAACTTATAATCTCAATATAAACGGCAATAAAATTTCCCAACATCAATCTTTCATTTCCCACAAAAACTATTTTTTATTTCATTCAACAAAGATTCGTGTGCCAACTGTGAAAGATTTGTAATATTAGATCATGCAACAATCTCCGTAGCAGGGATATCACGAATCAGCCTCTTAATCCTAGTATAAGGAGGAATTATATTCAAAAATGTCTCACGGATTTCGGACAATATTTGCTCTGTTGTTATCGGAGTATATTCTCATTCCTTATATAATTCATATAATTCAGTATTAGGAATGACAGATGTTGGATAAAACTTTATCTCATCTGGCTGAAAGGCTGAATCTGAATAAATATCTTTAAAACTCTGAATATCTTTTTCAAAATTTGAACCATAAAGTCATGGCATTAAATGAATTGAAATTTTCAATCAATACTGACGCATAACGTGTATAGCATCTTTTATTTTTTGAACATCATGCCCTCTCTTATTTAATTTCAAAATTTCATCATTGGTTGATTGAATCCCCATCTCTACCCTAGTTACTCCCAACTCACGCCAAAATCTACAATTTTCATGACTAACCAAATCAGGACGAGTTTCTATAGTCAATCCAATTATTCTGTTTTTAGCCGTTTCATTACGCTCAATCGCTTTTTCCAAAGAATCTGAATATTTAATTTCATCTAAATTTTCAATCTCAAAATGATATTTTGATATATCACTATTATCATCACCGAAATTTTGCCTAATTTTTAAATTTGAAAAAGTATTACATGCATCATAAAGCTGCTTAACAAAATCTATTTTGTAATCTTTTGGATAGGCATCCCATGATCATCAAAGCACTATCATTTCAATTTTATCTGTCTGATGCCCTGTCGTAGTCAATGATTGTAAACGATTATAAACCTGTTTCATTGGATCAAATTGATTCAACCATGCACGCATAGCTCCAGGTTCTGATTTTATATAACTCTTTGGCATTCATGGATCATTAGGACAAAATATACATTGCCCCGGACATGACCAAGGTTTAGTTAAAACCTGAACAGGCACAATTCATGAAAGCGAACGAATAGCCCTCTTACGAAGTAAAGTCTCAAAATCCTGACTTTTCTCTAATCTTCACTCATTTACTGCCTTAAAATATGATTGCAATATTTGAGATTTAGACGGCAAATCTTTCATTTTTTTTCCCTTTGCAAAAACACGCTGCATATCTTTAATCTCATCTGCAGTTATGTTAGGAATCTTATTATATATTGCTTCTACAAGTGGGAAAAAATCCATAAAAAAATATCACACATAAACTAAATCATAATAGTGATTCACTAATAAGTTTCAATTGTTTCTATTTATTCACACATAAAAACAAAACACAAATTTGACTTGCTTTTTTATATAAGAAAAACACACTATATTCATGCCATAATTTTTATTAAGTAATTCTGAATATGTTAAACAATTTAACTTTAATCCTAAGTTTCACTCTTGCTACCTTTGTGATAGCAATGATTATGTACCCTTTATATATAAAACTACTCAAAAAACGAAAAGCCTGAAAAACAATCCGTAATAATACTGCAACTGGAGAAAAATCTGAAATATTTACAAAATTACACGAACATAAAGCATGAACTCCAACTATGGGTTGATGATTATTTTTGTTAATGATGTTATTAATGATTTGAATTTCACGAATATTACAAAAAACATGAGTAACTAATTACTATCTATGGAATAGGCAAGAAACCTATATCATATTGTTTTGATTTTTTAGCATGTGATTAATTGGACTGATCGATGACATATTAAATATTCGTAATGTTGGAAAAGTAAAATGATTAAACATGAGAGCTAAAATGTTTGGATTAATCTTATTCTCAGCGTGGATTTCTTATCGGTTTTACTGGGTATTATGAATCGATTATATAAATCTTTCTCCATTTTTTGGTACAATCCACTTATGATGGTGATTCCCTATTCTAACGTTCATTGCTACAATATTCATAGTAAACGCTGTAAATATCACGGATTGACTTGATTGATTAGCTGGTTGATTAAATATTTTTGTACTACTAACATTTGCCGTCGCTCTATTTATTTCTCAAAGATACCTTGCTACAACAGTATTGTGAATTTGTATCTCAACTTTGGTGGCTTTTATGTTCTTCAATATAAATCCTGCGAAAGTATTTATGGGAGATAGTTGAGCATTCTGTTTATGATGATTGATTGCTGCTACTACATATTTACTTAATATGAGTATATGAATACTTATTCCTATGATTATAGTATTCCTAATTTTCATAATAGACCTTTGTACTAGTTGATTACAAATGTTTTGGAAAAAAGTATTTCATCACAAACTATTTCCAATTGCCCCTTTTCATCATTATTTAGAATACAAATGAATTAAAGAATATACAATAGTAATGTACATGTGGCTAATTCAAACAATACTAACTGTTGCTTCAATAATAATAATATTCCGACAATTCATGTAGTAAAACATAAAAAAAGAACAAATTAAAAAAACAACAAAAATCAGACATCCTCTTTTAGGTATTTTCTCAATTATCATGAAAAAACTTACATATCGATGGTCTAATATTTGTTCTAAACCATTAAATTATTGGATTAGTTTATTATGCAAGATTTTTGTAATATGACTGTTATTACAATTTTTCTTACAAACTTTTGTAACATTTAAATTATGACGAGACTGAAAGTTTTGGACACTACTTTGGATGTGGAAAGAATTTATATTACTATTATTTGTAGTAATACTCCTGTGGTATACATTATCAAATCTAAAATTATGGATTAAAACAATAAAAAACAAAGAAAATATCGACAAAATATCACGAAAATTACTACTAAAAAACACTCAATCAAAATTTGTTATCCAATTCATATTATACTTTCTAATCACTGTTTTTATTTTATTACTGCTTGCTGTAATATTTCAGCATGTTTGAATTAAAGCTTTTGTTTTAAGTGCCAAATATGATTTATTCTGATTTTTTATCTTCTGAATATGAATTTGTTTAGCTTTATTATTCTTCACAGAAAAAGATAAAGATTTATTAGAACTATATAATAAACTAATTATTTGGTCCTTACAACTTGGATTATGTTGGTGGTTCCTTGTACGATTAATGCCAAATGTTCTAAAGTACGTATGATACAATCCTCAAATTTACGAATGAACTGTATGACAAAATCCTCCTGCCGCATATTATACTTTAATAAACCAATGACACGTTAGAAACCAATTTCTATTCGAAAGACCTACAAGTTTTTGATTTTGGTTGATCGCCTTCTTCCCTGTATTTGTTCTATGATTTCTAAGAAACAAAAAAAGAAAAGATCAAATATTCTCAATAATCATATTTTGACTTTTGATTTTTTCTACTTGGTCTCGCGCATGAATAGTAGTTCGAGCATTAGAAGCTATTGTCTTATTCTTCATTGTATACCGAAAATCTGTTAAAAAATATTTTGTCCCATTAATAATCGTTGCTATAGTTTGACTATGATGACTCGCTTATTTATGAAGATGAATAATGGTAAGAGAGCATTCAAACACAGGGCATCTCCAATTAATGAAAGCTTGATGGAATATTGCTAAACAAAATATACTAATATGACGATGAGCATGATATTCATGACCAGCTTCTCACCAATTATGTTATACAGATGAACCTGTAAATATATATGAAGACATTGATTCTATTGATTTAGATAATGAACGCTGTGAATTACTAAGAAAAGAAAATGTTAAAAATCAAATTTCTACCTATGGTTTCAACCCTGAAAATCAATATTTACAAATTTTAATGGAATTTTGAATCATATGAATATTATTCCGGTTATGATTAAGTATTATTATTCTACGATATACCGCAAAAATGATTCAAATATATCACAAAAAAACAAAATCACCATACCAAGAATTATTATATTATTCATTATTATGATTTGGAATTTGATTTATATGATTATGTATTGAATGATTAGTACTACATTCATTAGTTGATAGAATGGTAGTTTATCCTTTCTTCTTATTATACTGAATAACAGTTTGATTGTGGGAGAAAGAAAAGAATAAACAATATATACCCCCAGAGCCTAAGAAAAGAAAGAAAGTCAAAAAAGTTAGTTCAAAACAGAGAAAACATTCGAAATAAAAAAGTATTGATTTTAAAAAATATTTATATATCATTTACCCTTGCACGGATAAGAAATCATTTCTATCCCATATATGCCCTAAGGGGACAAAACTCTCACATGTATCGATGTGAGAGTTTTTTTCTAATAAAAGCTTGCTTTTATTTATATTTCCAATAACTTAGAAATACTTTTTAATACAAATTAATAAAAATGCCAAACTGAATCCAACCTCTAATTATATGAACAATAGTATGATTAATTGTATGATTTATCGTTGCAAAACTTACTGTACATTCCGCCGTAAAATCTGCTCGTTCTTCATCAGTAAAACAAGCCCGTAAAGTAATACTCTGAGATGTAAATGAAAAACTTGCTCCTGCATTACCAGGATTTCCTTATGATTTTAAAGATATGGTGTTTATTTGAAAATGAATAGATTATCTAGTATTCGACTGACTAGCTTCTGGTCATCTTAGAAAAATTATCTTACTAGAAATTAAAAGCTGACAATCCTTATTGAATAGAAATGAATCTATGATTAAAAATGCTGTATGAAATTGACTTATTTCTTACGAAGTATTTAGAGTACATATATAATTTTATTTTATACCTAATTTAACCATGAAAACCGTTGTAATCACATCTTGATATTTTAACCCTATTCATCCATGACACATTGAATGTCTCGAACTTTGTAAAGAACTTTGAGACGAACTTCGAGTTATAGTAAACAGTGATTTACAAGCAAAATTAAAAACATGAAAGGAAAAAGTTTTTCAAGATGAAAATTTTAGAATGAAGATTGTTAGTTCTCTTAAGGTTGTTGATCAAGTATTTCTCTCTATAGATAAAGATGGTTCTGTTTGTGAAAGCATCAGAGAAATCTCAAAATTAATTAAAGAAAAATACTGAGATAATACAAAAATACTTTTCTGAAAATGATGAGATCGTTTCTCTTGAAACATCCCAGAAGTTCAAATCTGCCAAGAATTATGAATAGAAATCAAAGACTGATTATGAGCAAAGACTCATAATAGCAGTGATTATAGAGCTAAATCTTGAAAATAAACTACATACTTTCTACCGCCTCAATTCAAAGTAGATTCAATGCGTTTTTCATTACCTGAAGAATAGACTGAAGTAGATGTAAACGAGCTTTACTAAGTTCTACATTCGATTCATCTATAATTTTATAATTATGATAATATGAATTGAAAAGTTGAGCTACATCCAAACATCGTCTAGCCACATAATTTGGTTTGTATTCACCAGCAGCTTTCTGCACCTCTTCCTCAAATGAAGCTAGCTTTAATAATAAAGCCTTTTCTTCATCAGTATTGAGCAAACTGTAATCAACATCTCAATCAAGATCTCGTTGATTTTTTCTAAGAATTGAAGACATTCTCGCAGTTGTGTACTGCAAATATGGTCAAGTCTCTCCTTCAAAAGAAAGTGCGGTTTGCAAATCAAAAATGATTTTTTTCTCACTATCCTGTAAAAGCATTCCAAATTTCATTGCTCAAAAAGCGATTTTTCTAGCTGTTAATTTTTTCTCTTCTACAGGTATATCCCTATCTGCAACCATTGATTCAGCTTTTTCTAATAATTGATCACGGAAATCTTCATAAAGAATCACATTTCACGCACGAGACGACATTTTTCATTCTTTCAAATCAACTAATCCATGTGAAATATGTTGCAACTTATCACGTTCAATTCACATAATTTCTAAGGTTTTAAAAAGCTGATCAAAATGATGCTCTTGCTCCGATCCAACAACATAAAGAGATTTCGAATAATTTGGATAATCAGCCTGTTTCCTAAATGCTAATCAAATATCTTTTGTTGAATAAAGCGATGCTCAGTTTGACTTAAGCAATAAAAACCATCATAAATTATATTCTTCTAGATTTATAGCCAATGCTCACTCTGAAATGACAGCTTTTCATTCCTCTTGTAATTTACGAACCAACTGAATTCATGGTTTTTCCACTTCACTCTCAAAATATCGTCTATCAATTTCCTCACTTCAAAGTTCTGCAAAAATTTTCTTCATATCCTGTAAACAAAGCTCTCTAGTCTCTTTTCGAATCTTAACTAATTCTGGATCTCAATCTTCTAAATTTTTCTGTAAATCTGCTATTTCTGACTTATATACTTCAGGATTCTCATCAACTTTTTTAGTAGCTTCTGTATACAGAATTCAAACCCATTTTGTAAAATTTTCCTTTGGCATTTCTCATTGATAAAATTTTGTATAATACCAAATCCACTTAGCCACATGTGCCCCGATATCTCATGGATAACAACATTTTACCACATCATTTCAAGCATATTTCAAAATTCTAGAATTTGATTCACTTACTAAAGCATTTCTAATATGTCCGATATGAACTGCTTTATGAGTATTTGGTTGCCATCATTCAAGAAGATACTGTTTTCATGTAGACTCTCCTCTTCCAAAATCCTCCTTTTCCCTTTCTATTTTTTCAATCACTTTTTTTGCAAAACTTTCAGAGTTTAATACAGCATTCACATATGGTCAAACTGAAAGAATTTCAGAAAAAGAATCTGAAATCTGGATTTTATCCACAATTTCATTACTTATTTGAACAGGATTTTTTCATAAAACTTTAGCCCATTTAAAACAAGGAAACGCAAAATCTCATCTTACATTATCTGGGGCAATCACAACATCTGAAATAATTTCATCTACACCCACTCAAAGACCTGGAGCAATAAGAGATGCAAACTCATACATTAATCTTTGAATCATTAATGACTAATCATAATATAAATTATTAATTCATTCTACAAATCTGAAATAAATTTGCAAAAGTTTTATAAAAAATAAATAACTCAAAAAATATTATTAAAAATTTGACAAAAAAAACAAAATTGATTATAATAATATAACTATTTTAATTCAGTAATGTAATAACAATGTCTGACAAGTTTAACATTAACAATACTCCTAACGAATCCCCTCTCGAGAAAAAACAAAAATCTGATATATATAAAAACAACATAAAAAACACTCTAGAAAAACCTATGGATACTTTTCGTAAATCACGAGTTAATGATCATAAAAGATTTTTACTTGAAAAAGATCCTAAAGCTATTGAAAAAATAAAATCCCTTTTCAAAAACGTCAAAATCGAAAGAAGTTTCGATAAAAGAGTCATTACTCTAAATTTAAAAAATAAATATACAATAGTAGAACCTAATTTAGATAAGATTTCAGACGAAATATACAGCAAAGATGTAGATGTGTATAAAATCGAACCCGCATTTACTCATTATGTAAACACCCAATGAACACGTTGAAGCATCAACCAACGATCCAATAAACCGCTACAAGAATACGCAAAAAATATGAAGAATCTTTGATATAACATACCTACAAAAGATGAAACAAATAACATTTTCAAAGAAATTTGAGAAATGGTTAATCTTGATGATAAAATTTTAATGGATGTTTTCATTTGCCTAACTGGTTTAAGGGGAAATTATCTATTAAAATCATCAGAAAAAAATAAGACCTGAGAAAAGACATTAAGCCTTTGATCAATCAGCTGATATGAAAGTGTTGATTGAGACTACCCTATCAAACTATTTTTCTTAAAAAAATGATAAAACGACATTTTTGCATGTTGCAAAAAAATAACAGTTTTATATACTGACATTAGTTTTTATATTAAAAAAATAATATAGAAAATGCAAGTTCCTATCTGAGTTTCAAACAGACACATACATTTATCAAAATCTGATGCTGAAACACTTTTTTGAGAATGATTTGAATTAACTAAAAAAAATGATCTCTCTCAGCCATGACAATTTGCTGCTGAAGAGTGTGTAGTTTTAAAATGACCAAAATGAGAAATTGAAAGAGTGAGAATTCTCTGACCATACAGACCACAAACTCAAGTAGAGATTTTAGCAGCAGATCAATTTAAATTATGAGTTATGGCTCCAATTAGACTTTCTGGAGATTTAAAATGATCAGCATGAATTGATGTTTTAGCTCCAAATTGAAACCATCTTTCACTTGAAGAATGAATGATTATTGCTAAAAGACATGTTCATATGTTACCTTCAGATGCTGAAACTTATTGAGTACAAAACAACCAAATAGTAAAAATTAAATGTTGATGAGAAAGAGGATTAACGTTTGATGAAGTAGTTATCCGTGTAACTAATGAATCAAAATTAGATACACATATTGATACAGAAGAATGAAATGCTTCAAAATTAAAAACTTGAGATACAGCAGAAATTATAACAGATTGAGAAGTTAGATTTTATAGCAAAAATTAATATGAGAGTCCCTGTTTACATACAACCAAGACATATCCATTTAAGTCAAATAGATGCTGAAAAACTGTTTGGTAAAGGATATGTTTTTTGAATTAAAAAAAAGTTTACTCAACCTTGAGAATACTTTACAAAAGAAAAACTAACAATTAAATGACCTAAATGAGAAATTGAAAATGTAGATGTAATTATGCCATTTAGAAAATTTACCCAAATTGAAATTCCTCCATCCGACAACAATATATTATGAATTAATACAAAAGAAACTAAATCCTGAGATTTAAAAAAAGCTGAACCAATAAATATAATTTGACCAAAATCAACAATTTATTTAAACAACTGTGTAATTATTTCCGAAAAACATATTCATATGAGTGTGGCAGAGGCAAAAGATTTTTGATTTAGAAACAATCAAATTGTTAAATTAAAAACTCCATGAAAAAACGGGAAAATCATTGAAAATGTCAGAATTAGAAGTAATGATAAATTTGAATTCGACTTACATTTAAATAAAGATGAATGAAAAAAATATTGATTAGAAACTAACGATCGAGCTGAAATCATAAAATAACTCGCAGTAAAATAGATATAACACATTCCATAAATAATTTTATTGAATATTACAAACAAATACCTAATCCTATAATATAAACCTTTATTAAATTCTTTACCATTTTTATGAAACTACCTTTACGACGACCTCGAAAAAAAGATAAAAGAAAAATCTTAGTCATTTCATGATGATGAGCACGCTGAACATATGCCCTTTGAGTTTTAAAAGCAATTGAAGAATGTTGAATTGATAAAGAAATAGATGCAGTATACTGAGTAAGTATATGAGCTATAATTTGATCAACTCGATCAAATGGAATGAAAGCTGAAGAAATATTTAATCTTTTGACTATTCTTTCTATAAGAGATTTTTATTGAAAAGAAATATTTAAAAAATCATGAGGATTAATTTCAAACAAAAAAATTAAATCACTATTTGATGAATATTTACCAAAAGATTTTAAAAACCTAAAAATTCCATTCTATGCTGGATGTGTAGATACAAACAGCGCAGAATATAAATTATTTAATGAGTGAGATTTGCGTAAAATCGTACTATGAAGCATGGCCATTCCAGGAATATTCCCTGCCGTAAAATATTGAGACTATTCACTAGTAGATTGATGAGTTTTAAATAATTTTCCCGTAGATATCGCAAAAAAGCACTATCCAAACCACAAAATAATCTGAATAGCCCTTAATAAATTTCAAACTAATCAAAAAATTAAATCACCATTTGATAACCTACAAATCACCCTCGAAGTAATCATGAGATCAAAATTACTAGAAAATACAAAAACCGTCGATTACCTATTCTATAGAGATTTACCGATTTCAGTTTTATCATTAAACAAAAAACAAATGCACAAAGCATTTGCCTTATGATATGAAGATTGAATCAAAATGTTTAAAAAATCCTAACTAATATTTTTCACTCATTCATCCTTTCATTGAGCCATTGCATCCGAACCTCATCATCTAAGATTATATTTTTTTGCCAATTCTTTAGCTGACATAGAACCATCTGTAATTATTACATAATTTCATTCACCCGTATATAATAATATTGATTGATCTGATGGAAATACCTCTTTTACTATTCAAACCAATGTCTTAAAATTTGTACCCACAGGCAATTCAATAATTTTTGAAAAATCTGAATTTCAATGACCTTGAGCCGACTGTAAACTAACACGAATTGATGCAGTTTCTAATGATTCTACACGCTGCTGCAATTCAGAATTTTCTTTAGTATATTTAGAAATCTTTTCATTAATTTGTGCATAAGATTTTACATCTAATGTCTTTGATGCTCAATCTAAAATCTCCTCATAATTATGTAGTTTTTCAATAACCTTTGGTCATGTATATGCTGTAATCCTCTTAATTCACGATGCTACAGCTTCTTGTGAAACAATACTAAAAGCTCAAATATCTTTAGTATTACTAACATGAGTTCATCCACATAATTCAACTGAAATATTTTCATCTCAATCATGCACACGAATCACACGAACCTCATCTCCATATTTTTCTTCGAAAAAAGCTTTTGCTCATAATTTAACTCATTCTTCAAAACTAGTTTCAATCAAATCTACAGGGAACGCTTTATATATAGTCTGATTTATATCATTTTCAATAACACGAATCTGTTCTGAAGTAAGAAGATTATTAGCATAAAAATCAAACCTCAATAAATCTGAATCAACCAATGACCCAGCCTGTTTCGTATTCGGGAAAATTTTAGCAAGTTCCGCATGCAAAAGATGAGTAGCTGTATGAGCCCTCATTTTAGCATATCTCTGATCCATATCTATCGATAATCTCATCACTTATTAATCAACTTAATCTAAATTAATCAACTTGAATTGCATCTCATAAATCTCACTGTCTTACCATTTCAGTTTCTCCATTTTCAAGTTGAACCTGTACAGTTTGATCCATTTCATTATCCTCCTCATCACTTACTACAATTGGAGCATTCATACTATCAGGATTTTCTGGATCAATTTCAGGCAACACCAAAATCTCTTCTGATCAACTAATATTTTCAACCGCTCATGTATCTACTCATTCAATATTATCTCCTGCTTCTTGACTTGGAGAAAACATATACATTACATAAACTCAAATCAATGATACCACCATAAAAACCACACAAATCCAAATAACAATTCTAACTATTAAAGGTTTTTTCGCTCTCATTTAAATTAACAACATAAAATAAAAAATCTAAAAAGAATAGTATTTTTAGTTTATTCTTTTTCAAGGGATTTATAATTTGACTTTTTCGATAAAAAACATAAATTAAATCAAATGAAACAAAATACAAACAAAAAAATCTTGCTGTTATGAAAACATTACCCCTTTTATTGTCATCGATTTTAATCGTGGGTTTGGCATGTGCCAACCCGCAACAACATGAAAGGCCCATTGTACTCACCTACCAAGGATGTGAAAAAATTTTAATGGAAAATCCTAGGGACTCCGAATCTTTATCTCTCATAAAAGAAATGGAATCCCTTATCAGAAACGGAGAATTCCCAATTGTTATCGAACGTGATAAAAATGTTGCTTGGATCTATTTAAACGATCCTAACAACAGTAGAGATTATCCTGAGAATAATCTGAAATCAGATTATTTCGAGATAATTACAGACCTTTTCCCTATCAAAATAAATAAAACATTACAAAACAGTTTAAAAAGAGGGAATAAAGCCTTTTTCGAAACTTTAGGGATCAATTACTTCGTCAAAGAAGACGAAGTATTCTCAAAAATTAATTATGAAAAATTTGAGAAATTCGTATTCTAGACACACAAAAAGCTGACTGTTTTTCAGTCAGCTTATTTGAAAATAACTTTTTAATGTCCCTTAAATACCACTCCAAAGGTAGCAAAAATTACATACAGATCCATTGCTAATGACCAATTTTGAATATAATACAAATCCAATCTAGCTTCCTCTGAAAATGGCAAATTATCTCTTCCAAAAACCTGAGCATATCATGTAATTCAAGGCTTAATACTAAGCACTCTTCTTTCCCACTGTTCATACTGCTCTACCTCCTTTGGTAAATGAGGACGCGGTCAAACTAAAGACATACTTCACCATAAAACTTGAAATAACTGAGGCAATTCATCAAGTGATGTTTTACGTAAGAATTTTCCTACTTTTGTTACACGTGGATCATCCTTAATCTTTGGCAAAACTCACTTACGATTATTTGAATCTGATGCTATCAACTTTGCATATAATTCATCTGCTTTTTTTCATCCGTATCATACACACATCTCTGTTTTCATAGTACGAAACTTATAAAATGTGAATAATTTTCATCATTTTCAAACTCTTTTGGATTTATAAATCGCTGGTCACTTTGAATCTATCTTAATAATTATAGCAATAATTATCATCGGAATAGCGAATACTATCAAAGCAATTGTAGCTATCACAAGATCGAATATTCTCTTCCATATTAATGACCATCAATCTAGTTGTGAATGTGTATATTCCATTGCAACAATTGATCAGATTTTTTCTGGTTTATAAACTACATCTTCAAGGAAAAATCCCTCACTTACATGAAAAAATCTAGTATCATAAAATCTGATTTTTTCAAATATTTTCTGTAAAATTTCCTGTTTTACATTTCCAACTACAACTGCGATTGAATATTCTGATAAATCCACACTATCTACATCCTCACTCACAATAGCTTCAGTAGGGAATGAAAAGTTTCATCTCAATTTATCTAACAATTCAGAAGACTTATTTAAATTATCAGATATAATCAAAACTTTATTTCATTTTTTCTTCTGCAGTTTAAAATCCAAACGATACCAAATCTGATCAAATAAAAATAAAACTACATACACAATAATCGCAGAAATTAATATAATATATCTAGATATTCAGAAATTAAATATAAATCACTGACCAAAATATGAAACAAACGCACTCGAAATAAACCAATAAACTCGAACCTTTGATAATGTTTGAATATAATTTCATGTCTGCTTATTTAATTCATATAAATTTTTTATCAAACCAATTACAACAAATGCTCAAGCAGAAATTAAAGAGAATATCAATAATTCATGTTTATTAATCCATGGAGTTTCATGAAATATTTTTCACATAATATCGCCCCATAACCTAGATTTATACGCAACCCAAAATACTAATAAAATTAACAAAAAATGTAATACTGGTCTACATAAGCGAAAGATCTTTATTCTCCTTGAATTATTCATAAACCATTCTTATGAAATAAATCTATCTATAATATCCAGAAAAAAATAGTATTTTCAAGATTAGATTTTTTATTTTTTCTTCCTCAGCTCCCACATAAAAATAGCTGTACTTTGACCAACATTCATTGATTCTTTGATCCCTTGCATAGGAATCTCTACAACCACATCCACTTCCCTCAACGTTTTTTCCATAACACCATCAACTTCATTACCAAATATCACAGCAATTCAATTTTCAGATTTACAAACATATTCTCATAAAGGAACAGAATTTTTTGTAAGTTCCGCTGCAATAATTTCTAATCACATTTGTTTTGCTTCTTTTATTGCATCAATCGTAAAATCAAATTGTTTAAGTCAAACTGTATTTTCTGCTCAAAGTGAAGTCTTACATACTTTTATATTATCTAGAGGTGATGGAGTATATCAAACAATCCATATCTCCCATCATAATGAATCCGCCGTACGAATTATATTTCAAACATTATATGCTGAACGTATATTCTCTAAGATTATTATTCTTTTAGACATTATTGAATTCCATGTTAAATAGATACTTACTTATAAACAATAATCATCATAAATCAAAAGAAAGTATTCCATTTGACAATGTATTTTGTATTTCTATATTTAAAATGATAAATTATTTATACATAATTAAAAACTAATATTTATTTATAAATTCTCACAAATGAAATTAGTTTCTGTATTAATATGCACATATAATGCAGAGAAAACCATAGCACAAACACTTAAATCATGTTTAAATCAAACCTATAAAAATTTTGAAATACTTATTCATGATGACCAATCTACAGATAAGACAATAGAAGTAATCAATAATTTATGAGATAAAAGGATAAAAATAATAAGATCTTGAAAAAAACTATGACCATATAAAGGATTAAATTTCTTATTAAACCATGCTAAATGAGAATACATAGCAATACAAGATCACGACGATTTACGATATCCAGAAAAAACAGAGAAACAAATAAAATTCCTTGAAGAAAATAAAAAATATATATGATGTGGAACTAAAACACTTATGTGGTATGAATGAGATAATAAATGATTTGAATACTATCTATGAAAAGAAAACTACTACACTCTTCATCCTTCACTACTGTTTAGAAATGAATGATACCGCTATCCTAATAAGGTTTATATGAATGATGCCTATTTTCAAAAAAAGGTACTTTGTAAATGAAAGAATTTAATTTGAAATATCGATGAAACACTAACAATTCATCGCATCAAAAAATGAGCAGAAAATTATAGTTATAAACGATTTAAATATACCAAAGAAAACATAAAAACTATATTTGAATTACATCCGATCTGGTATTGAATTTTATGTTTATGATTTGAAACTCTAAGAAAAATAATTTATCCTATACTACATAAAATTAAGAAAGATCAATGGATTGATAATATGGAAAGATTCCCTTTTATACTACAATGATATAAAATTAAGAAAATTAGTAAAGAATTAACCCCTTTTCACAATTCTAGATAATGCCATTTTACTAAATCTCAACGGTAATAATAACAAGAATGCTGCTCACAACTTTAATATAATACTATCAAATAATGAATATTTAAAAGATTTTTTGAGATATCAAAAACATTGGTCTTTTTCTCATTTTTCTAAACACATCAACGCTAACATTACATTGTTTTGAGATAACTTATTCACAAATGTCTTTTTTGAAATCTTTCACAATTTATAATATTCTTCAATCAATACAGATAATTCTTTTAATAAATGAATATTTCATGCCGATAAATTTGATGGATGCCTACGATATAAAGTCAACGAATCGTCTATATAGTACACCTTATTTTCAGTTGCTACATTAAAACAAAAATCATAATCAGAAACAGCATAACCTTTATTTTGAGGAGATAACGATCTAATGTAATACTTCTCCAATATTCATCTTCTAACCATAACAGTACTTCGAGATATCACAGGTCACACACCAGCAGATACAAACTCATCACAATTTATTATTTGATTTTTATATGTTTTTATATGTCTAAATCAGAAAATATCTTTTTGTATAATCTTTCAACCAGTATTTATAAAATCAATATTATTATAAACTAGATTAACATCTGGATATTTTTCAAATATCATTAATTTTTCATTAATATAATTAGGTTTTAATACGTCATCTCATTCCAAAAACACAACAAAATCCGAATCTTTTGATATTTTATTTATCAAAAAATTCATATTATCAACTATTCATTTATTTGGGTTATGATGCCAAACCTTTATTTTATCAGTATATTTTTTTACATATTCTTGTATAATATCCCATGTATCATCATTTAAACTATCATCTCATATTAACAACTCCCAATTAGAAAATAATTGATTGGTTATAGATTCTATTGTATATCCAATAAAATCTTTATGATTATATGTAGTAAGAATGATTGAAACTTTTATCATTAATTTATCTCTTTTTAAAACAAATCTTATATAATTTTAAAACTATATTAAATAATCATAGTTTAATTAAAAATTTTTTTATATATGGAACAATATTGCAATTAAACCACCACATACCATTCATTTTTATAAAGAATATTTTAGTTGATATCGATAAAATGTACTGTTTTTTTAAAAACTTTGTTAAGTGTAGCAAATCTCTTGAAATTTTTCTATGAGGGCTCCATCAGTGATTGTCTGATTCACAAATTATAAGTTTAGGATTATCAATTATTGATATATAATCATTCTTTTTTAGATTTGAAAAACCGATTAAACTAAAATTAAAATAATGCTTATTTAAGAAAGTATTATCAATCTTTGACTTTAAATAATCATACGATTCTTGATAATGTTTTTTTTCAAAACAAAAAATTGAAATAAATGTAAAATAATTTACCTTATCATAATACAATATTTCTTTTTTTCATAATAAATCAAAAAAATTATTAGTTGTAATACTTATAATCTTAACTCAATCATCAGTGATTAAATTTTCCTCTCAATTTCAAAAACTAGTTTCAATTCTGCTAGACAAAATTAATTTAGGAGATTTTTTTATCGCATCCATAAGATAATGTAAAGATTTTTTATACATAAAATCATCACTTCCCATCAACCACAGATATTTCCCAGTTCATAAACCAAGAGCTTCTAAAAAAGCTGGACACATTCATATTTTTACTGGATTTCTATAATACTTAACCTTATCTCAATATTTTTTAATATAACTTTTTACTAAAGTTTCAGTATTATCTATACTTGGTCCATCATCAACAACTATTTCCACATCATCTGTATCTAAAAATTCCCTTTGACTTACGATACTATCTAATAATCTTTTTAAATATTTTTCCCTATTATAGGCAGGAATACATATTGAAAGTAATGGTTCTTTTTTAGGCATTAGATTTTATTTATTTTCTAAAAAGTTATTATATATCAATTGTAATCATGTTTTCAGATTGATTTTAGATTCCCATCACAACAATTTTGCTAAATTATTATTTAATTTCCTTCTTAACCTTCATTCCGGCTTAGTACTATCAAATATAATATCTCAATTATATCATACAATATCTTTTATCATATATGCTAAATCATGTATCGATATTTCATCTTCAGTTCAAATATTAATAAAGGGATTTCAATTTGTTCATTTATTCAAAAAATACAAACAGGCATCCGCCACATCATCAGCAAATATAAATTCTCTTAAAACTTTTCCTGTTCATCGTACTGAAACTTCCTTATCTCAACTTATTTTTGCACTATAAAATCTATTTATTAATGATCATATAACATGCGCTTTTACTCATTCAAAATGATCTCAAATTCAGTAAATATTAGTTGGAACAAGTGTAAAATAATTTTTACCATATTCCTTATCTATTTTTTCACATAATTTAATTCAAATTATTTTTGATAATCAATAAGATTCATGTAATAGATCTAAATCTCAATTTAATAAAGATTTTTCACCTATTGGTTGCTCACACTCTAAAGGATATATTGTACTACTTGCCAAAAACACTAAATCATTCACTCAGTACTTATTAGCAGAATTTATTACGTTACATTCAATTTGAATATTTTCATACAACATTTCATATGGATATTCTGAATTTGTTGCCACTCATCAAACCTTTGCAGCACATAATATCACAACATGAGGTTTTTCTTTTTCAAAAAAATCATTCACTTCATTTTGATTTAACAAATCCAGTTCAGAATGAGATTTTAGTAACAAATTATTATATCATTCTGATTTTAATAATCTCTCTACCGCACTACCTACAAGTCAATTATGTCAAGCAACATATATTTTTGAATCTCTATCAATCATCTAATATTTTTATTTTTTTAATAAAGAACACAATAATTCTATTTCTTCAGCCGTATATTCAGGGCTATTTCAAAAATAGAATCAATTATTATGAATATATTTTGCATTAGTTTCTTTATTTGATTCTCAATATAAATTTCTCCAAAAAATTGATTGAGTCAAGTCTCATCATACAATTGGTCTTACTTCTACTCATGCATCACTAAATTTTTTTAAATACCTTTCAAATATTTCTTTAGATTTGCAAACTACAGGTACAGAAAAATCCGAAACTATATCAATATGATCAAATTTTAATTGATAAAACTCATCATTTGAATTTAATGTTTTCGCAAATTTTCTGAAATTGTTTTGTCTTTTATTTACTATTTCATCTAAATATTTAATTTGCTGACTACCAATAAATCAACTAATATCGTTCGGTCTTAAATTATATCACAATGTGTAGAAGGTATATTTTGCATAAAATGGATTTAATTCATATTTTTCTCTTACCTCAGATTGAAGTTCTGAATCTAAATTTCTATCCCATCAATGAGCTCTCACCATATGGAGCATAACATATAATTCCTTATTATCCGTGCACACCATTCATCATTCGATTGTAGACATATGATGTCATACATATGTGGAAAATGTTGAAGCAAAAGAATAATTTCATAATTTTTTTCATTTATAAACCGTTCACATAGATTCGCAATTATCCTCTAACAACAAAATATCATTTTCATTACAATATTTTTTTATTTCATCTATATTATCACAAAATCATAATAAATTAGTTATAAATAAAACTTTAATATCGTTATTCGCTGTTGTTTCTTTAAACGTTTTTAAAGATATATTTAGTGTAGATAGTTCAACATCAACTGGAATCGGATTTAATCATAATTCAATAATTGGCATTACATTTGTCGCTCGTGTTAATGACGAAAATGCAACATTATCTCATTTCCTGATAGTTCAAATATTTAATAATGATTGCAATAAAGCAAGATTAGCCGAACTTCAACTATTGAAAAATACACAATATTTTCTTCATTGTCGTTCTGAATATTTTTTTTCAAAAAGTTTACAATATTTTCAAAAGCTAAACTGTGAAGAACCCTTTATAAACTCACAAAGTTTTTCTTTTTCCTCCTGTTCATTATAAAAAGAGGATTTAATTAATTTAATTACCATTATTTAATATATCTGAATTTAAAAGATCTTTTATCCTAATTTTTACTCTGTTATGTAACGTTTCATCATATATACTAAAAAATTTCATTTCATCATGTTGAGGATCATGTGGTTTAAAATTACATATTTCATTACTACCTAATAAATAGACATACGTTATTGTTATATTCTGTAATGTTGTTCCATCATATATTGATTCATCAAATATATCATCATATACATTAAGAAACATTAAACGATTAACTTCAATTCTATATCATAGCTCTTCATCCATTTTTCTCACAACTGCTTGCTTAATTGTTTCTCATTTTTCAATTCTACCTCATGGAAAATAATATATTCATTTTAATGGTTTATTATCTCTCAATCATAATAGAATTTCTTGTTTTTTGTTTATAAACATCACATCAATAGCAGGTATAATAGAATATTCCATTATTTCCTTAAATATTTTATCATCAAGAAACATCTTTCTAATCCTCATATTGTATTAAAACTTCATATCCATGTGATTTTAATAGCTCATCCTTTTTGAAATTCTCTAGATCTGTTTTGACCATTTCCTTACATAATTCCCTTACTGTATACTTCGGTTTCCATCATAATAGAGTTCTTGCTTTTGTAGCATCTCATAATAAATAATTTACCTCAGCTGGTCTAAAATACTGAGGATCTACTTCAACTAAACATTTTCAAGTTTCTACGTCATATCATTTTTCATCTACTCATGTTCATTTCCATTCTAATTTTATTCATACTTCTTCAAAGCTTCGGTTCACAAAATCTCTTACTGTATTTGATTCTCATGTAGCAATAACAAAATCATCTGGTTTATCTTGTTGCAATATTAACCACATAGCTTCCACATAATCTTTTGCATGCCCCCAATCTCTTTTTGCATCAAGATTTCATAAATATAATTTATCTTGTAATCATAATTTAATCTTTGCCACGGCCATAGTTATCTTCCTCGTAACAAAATTTTCACCTCTACGTGGCGACTCATGATTAAATAAAATTCAGTTACTACAGAACATTCAATAACTTTCTTTATAATTCCTTGCTATTCGCATAGCATATATTTTTGCACATCAGTAAGGACTTCTTGGATGCATTGGTGATTTTTCGTTATATCATTTTTCTGGTCTATTATAATCCATTCACCCAAACAATTCTGATGTTGATGCCTGATAAAATTTACAAGTTTTTTCTAATCATGCATTTCTAATTCATTCCAGAATTCTCAATGTTCATAATCAATCGTTATTACCAGTATATTCAGGCATTAAAAAACTAATATGCACATGAGATTGTGCCGCTAAATTATATATCTCATCAGGTTTCACTTCATTTATTAATGTAGTAATATTGAGAGAATCTGTCATATCTCCATAATGAAGTATGAATTTTCTATCTTTTTCATGTCTATCTTGTAGAAGATGATCAATTCTATCCGTATTAAAAATAGAAACTCTTCTTTTTAATCAGTGAACTTCATATCATTTTTCAAGAAGTAATTCGGCAAGATACGATCAATCTTGTCATGTAATTCATGTAATTAGGGCTCTTTTCATTAGATTCAGTAAAGGAGCTAAAGACAAGCGAATTTATAGTTAATTTAACATAATTCCATCTATATAATAATATGCCACTTTCAATGTAAAAAAATTTAAACTTTTAGCAAGAGAAAATACAAAAAATATCTCTTAAGATTAATTTAAGGTAAATAATTATATATTCCCTTTATAAGGGAATATTTTTCTTTCCTTTTATAAATTTTTATTGACTACAACCATGATTTTACTATCATTCAAATCGTTAAAAACTTACTAAAAACACCAAATTTACATCAACATACTAATATTATGAAAAAAGAAAATTTCTTTAAAAGACATCGACTAGCATTAACAGTAATTGCTCTAATTATTATTTGAGTATTATATAAACGGCAACCTTGGGTAGATAAGTCTCCAAAAACTAAAGTATTCTACGATATGGAAGCTACTGTACAAACATGAACTTTAGAAAATAGTTTAACTCTACAATGAACTACTCAATTTGCTGATTCTCAAAAATTAACATTTATGACTCAATGAAAAGTAACCGCAGTTTATGTAAAAGTTTGAGATTATGTAAAGAAAGGCCAAGTATTAGCGAGAATATCTACTGATGACTTAGATAATAATGTTGCTCAAGCTCAATTAGATATTGATACCCAAAAATCCAACTTACAGGACTTATTAGATGCAAAAAATATTGAATTAGAATATATTCAAGAAAAGGCTAATTATGATGCTCTTCTTTTACAAAAAGAAACTATTGATCAAGACCAAGAACTAGCAATGCAAGAACTACAACAAAAAATCAAAGACGCGGAAAAATCATATAATGATACATTAGCTGACTATCAGGAGTTATTAAGTTGAAGTAATAGTGCTAGCGCTGATTTAGCATTATCAAGTACAATCAGAAAAAGAAATCAGACCTTTGAAAACGCAATATTAGATCTAAAAACCATCATAAATGACATCAATTCAGCACTAGACAGTTATGATAAAAAAATGGTAGTTACCGATAAATATAAAGATGAAATCGCTGAGAATAATTATATTTGAGCTGAAAATCTTCCAGCAAAAAACAAATCAATAAAGTTGTTTAAACAAATCAGTCAAAATTTAAATATTCTGAAAGAAAAATACACAGCTCTAAACAATAAACCGACATCTGACTTATCAAATGAAGATATATTGGATGCTTATAATACCCTCAAAACATTATGAAATGAAATGGTAGAATGGTGAGAAACTAGCTACGATATGTTCAAAGCCAGTGTTACTAGTTCATCATATACATTAAGCAATATAGAAACAGATGCAAATACAGCACTATCAAACCAAAAACTATGATTATCATACATCCAAAAATATACATCAATGGTAAGCACTCTTGCTGATTTGGATGATGATACATCTCTTGAAGACACTAAATTAAAACTCGATAAAGCAAAAACAAATCTTGATAAACTAAATCTCCAAATAGATGTTTTAAAAGCTGAACAACAAAAGGACAAAGCAACACTAGAAGATAATATAGATACAGCACGTAGAAACCTAAATAAAATAGCATGATGAGAAAGTTTAAAAGAAAGCCAAATTAAACAAGCTCAAAATAAATTAAGTCAATTACAAAGAAGTTTAAGAAATACCCTTGATAAATATGAAAACTATGAATTAACTGCAAATTTTGACTGAGTAATCACCCAAATGGATATCCAAGTTGGAGATTCTATCAATCCATCTTCAAATAACAGTGATCCAAAATATATATATGTTGAAAGTAACAATATTTTAGAAATGACGTTTGATGTAGAACAAATTGATATAATTAAATTGAAAGTTTGAATGGATGCTGAAATATACTTAGATGCCTATCCTGACGAAGTTTACTACTGAAAAATTTCTGAAATAAACACCATCCCAAACACAAATTCAAACACAACTACATATCCTATGACTATTACATTTGAAAAAAATGACCCAGACGAAACAATTCTTGCATGAATGTGATGAAGTGCTAAAATTATTTTAAGCAAAACCGAAAATGTTCTAATTGTTCCATCTCAAGCCATAACAACAATATCGGGTGAAAATATGGTTATGCTTAAATCATGAGATGAATGGATTGAAACTTCAGTAGCAATCTGAGATTCTGATGAAACAAACACTGAAATATTAAATTGATTAAAAGCATGAGATGTAGTTAAATCAATGTTTTATAGCAACGAATGAATGATAAGTATGTGACTGGAAACTGAATCTCAAGCACTCGATAGAGATGCTATGGAAAAAACTATAAATGAAAACAGAGCAAATGCTATGAGGAATATGTGATGAGGTCCATGATGAATGTGAGGTTGAAACTCAAATAGAGGCAATTGATGATGATTCCCTTGATGAAGATAATATTTAATCTATGAAGAACTGTAGTTAATGAAAAATCCAATAGAAAACAATAATAAAGATACTCATCTTATCGAACTAGTAAATGTCGTAAAAACCTATTGAGTAGATGATCCTGAAAACTGAGTCGAAGCAGTTCACGCACTCAGATGAATAAATTTTTGGATTGATGAATGAGCTTTCATTTCAATCATGGGACCATCATGATGCGGAAAATCTACTCTTATGAATATCATAGGATTATTAGACAAACCAACTAGTTGAGATTATCTACTTAGATGAGAAAAGGTAAAAGCCATGACCGCTGATGAACGGTCTATGATCCGTAGAACAACAATTTGATTTGTTTTCCAATGATATAATTTATTAAAAAGAATGTCCGCACGAGAACAAGTTGCTTTACCTTTATCATACATGTGAGTTCCAAACAAAGAAAAAAAAGAAAGATGCGCAGCAGCACTTGAAATGGTATGATTATGAAATAGATTAAATGCACTTCCAAACCAACTTTCATGATGACAACAACAAAGAGTTTGTATAGCCCGTGCTTTAGTTTCAAATCCTTCTCTACTTCTCGCAGATGAACCCACAGGAGCATTAGACTCTGTAACATGAGAAGAAATTTTAGAATTGTTTCAAAAATTAAATCAAGAACAACATAAAACGGTTCTACTAATTACTCATGATCGTCATATTTGAGAATCTGCAAAAAAAATGATTAAGATGAAAGACTGATTGTTTGTCAATGACTAACATAAGAATAATTTAACACTATTTAATTACAACATATGAACTTTACAAGCTATATTAGAGATGCACGATGAAATCTAATATCCAACAAAATGAGATCTTTTTTAAGTGTTTTATGAATTGTAATATGACTTTTTGCTGTTATATTCTTAATGTCATTTGGGACAGGTGCTCAGCAATGAGTAAAAGATCAAATATGATCATTAATTACAAACAATATTACCATTTCTCCAAAATGATGATACACTCAACGGACAAGCGATGAAATACACTGATATGTAAAAGCTATAACCCTAACAACTGGTTTAATAAATGATATTGAATACTATTTCCCTGAACTAAGCTGAAAAGTAACATATAGTAATACAACTCAATGAAACTTTACAAATGAAGACGGTGATAGTACTATGTGACAATTTTTATGAGTACCCATCGATTATATAAATAAAATGTGACTCGATTGGAATTATTGAAGTGAGTTTTCTCAGTCTAATTTCGATAAAAATGAAGATGTTGCTATCGTAAACAAAAATATTATAGACGATTTATTTGATGAAGATTATGCAATATGAAAATATGTATATTATAATAGTAGAAAATTCAAAGTAATCTGAGTACTTGATGAAGAAAGTATGCTTGGTCAAGTTTTCATACCTATCACTACATATCAACAAAAAATTAACTCATCAACTAAAATCTCAAGTATTACCATTGTTTTAGGATATGATGATGACGTAGATGAACGAATGAATAAAATCAAATATTTCTTAATGAGAAAATATAACGTCAGTCACATTGATTTGGCATGATTCTCCGTTACATCTTTATCTGCGATTGGAGACGCAATTGATAATGCTATGTCAATTTTTACATATCTACTAGCTGCTATTTGATCAATTTCTTTACTTGTTGGTTGAATCTGAGTAATGAATATTATGCTAGTTTCAGTAACTGAAAGAACTAGAGAAATCTGAATCAGAAAAGCAATTTGAGCTTTAAACGGAGATATCATCACACAATTTCTAATAGAATCTGTAGTTGTAACTTCAATTGGATGAATCATTGCTATTATACTATCTCGGCTAGCTATCCAAGCAGTAAATACTTTTGATATAGAATGAATTCATGTCTCAATGACAACTGAAGTTGTAATTTTAGCAACTACCCTAACATTTATAATTTGAATTGTATCATGAATTGGACCCGCTAAAAAAGCAGCAGAATTACAACCAATTGATGCCCTCAGATTTGAATAATATTTACTTTTTTATAAAAAAGAAAAATCTCTTGATTTATCATTTTATTTTCCTATATTCACTTCCAGTCACGTTGATGGTCTCATAGCTCAGCTGAACAGAGCAACCGTGCATATACGCACAGAGTCCGGACTGTGTGAACACGGTAGGTCCGCGGTTTGAATCCGCGTGGGACCACTATAGAGCAAGATTATTTATACTTGCTCTTTTTTTTATTTATAAAAAACACAAAACTTAAAATATTTTTATCCAAAATAATAAAAACTAATCTACCAAAACAACCTCTGGATTTAATTGGACTCAAAATTTATCTTTAACTGATTTCTGAATATAATGCATAGCCTCTAGTACATCATCGGCATTTCATCATTCATTAACCAGAATTAACGCATGTTTTTCATAGGTTCACGTCATTCAATTTTCAATCCTCCATCATTTTAGTCCACACTGATCAATTAACTGCCCCGCTGAAAGTTTCATTTTTTTCTCACCGAACTCTAAACACTCATGATGAGATAAAATTGGAAAAGACTTTTCTAATTCTAACCATTCACCTAAAGTAATAATCGGATTCGAGAAAAAACTTCACGCTGTTCAAATTTTGTGCCAATCTGGAAGTTTATTGGTTCTAATTTCACGGACTATTCCAGCTACATCTTTTGGAGTTTTTGGTTCAATTCATTTAGATTCAATAAACTTTTGAATATCTGCATATCAAACATTTGGAATATAGTTATCATCCCGTATAGACAATAATAATCTAACTTTTACAACCAAAAAAGTCTCTTTTAAAGAATGTTTAAAAATACTTGTTCTATAAGCAAATTCACATTCATCTTTCTTAAAAATTTTCTTTTCTCATGAATTCAAATCTATTCATTCGACTTCATAAACTACATCAGAAACTTCAGTTCCATATGCTCAAATATTTGAAACTGGAGCCGTTCCTACATTTCATGGAATATCTATCAAATTTTCTATTCCACAGTAATTATTTTCACAACACCACTCAACAAAATCTGACCAATTCTCCCCCGCAGCGACTTCTATAAGAACCGCACCATTATCAGATTTTATTAATTCTTTTCCTTTTGTCCCAATTTTTACTACTATTCCATCAAAATCATGAGTAAATAATATATTAGAACCACCATTAAGAATACAGTGTCTTTCCTTTTTCCATAAATCAGTTTCCATTAACTCCAAAATATCATATTCACTCTCAACTATCGCGAAATACTTCGCATTCACTGGAATTTGTAATGTATTATATTGTTTTAAATCTACATTTTCTTCAATTTGCATGCTGACCTACAAAAATAAATAAAACACTTTAGAATAGTACTTAGAGTTTAATCGTTGTCGTATACACAGGAATAAAAATATTCATATATTCTAGAAATTCATTCGGATGTGTAATATTTTTTAATTTCTCTTGATCCAGAGCTTGAACTATAATTTCTACACAGTTATAATAATCATCCCCTTCTTCAAGATTTTTCTTAAATCAACTGATAGCATCACTTCAAGCCCCATCTTTTCAATACAATCCTCATCAAATAGCAGCATTACTATCATATTCTTTTCACAAATTCTCCTCACTAAATTTCAAAATTTTATCCTTAATATCCTTAGATGGCCTTAATGATAACAAATCATATCATAAACAATTACATCTAGCCAAATAATCACTCAATAAAGTTTCCTCAACATGTCAAATCTTACTACCATCTCACGCAAAAGCTGTAGAATGTCTAATCTTTAAAGGATCCGTTTGTATAAGAATTGCTGCATGTCAAAAATCAGTATCATAATCTGCATCATATGCCTCAAGAAGTTTTGTTCAAATATCTTTTTTGACAACCTTCTTATTTAGTAAAATAATATCTCCTGCCTCCAAATTTTTTTTCAATAGTTCTTCGGCATCCGTTACCAAATTCTTTTTTTCCAAAAATTTATTTTTAACCGCACTTAATAAATAAGCAAACTTCAACTTTTTTTTTATGTCTGAGATATTATTAATCATTTTTTCAAACAATTTCATCAAGGACTTTAATTGTACTTCATCTTTTTTATCCAACTTTAAAGATTTTACATTTAAATTACCAAACTCACTGAATCAAATCTCATTTTTTTCTGAGATTAATCTTCATATCACTTTAAAAAGCTCAAAAATTGCTTTTCATCGTTTCTTGTTAGTTATAAAATCCCTTAATTTTTCAGATAACTGAAATACCGGACTATTTAGAATAAGCCATATCATTCTCTTTTCTTCTTCATCTAAATTATATTCTGATAAAATCTCACCATATATATTTCGTAAATCATAATACAAATCTGACAATTCATTCTCTTTTTTTTCATTTTCTTTTTCCATAGTTATAATCTACAAAATATATAAAAACACTTTAAAAAACATAAACACATGCAGTATAAAAAAAATGTATATCATATCAAGTCAACACGCCAAATAAAAAATCCTGTGCCATTCAACACAGGATTTTCAAGATTATTCTTAGTAGGTTAATACATTAGAAAGCATTTTCATCTACTACAGTTTCATCTTCTTCAGCCTCCTCTTTAGCTTCAGGTGTCTCTGCCTTTTCAGCTTTATTAAACATCTTTGTTGGATCTTCTTTTGCAAAATCAACTTTAATAGCTCTTCCTCGAACTTCTTTTCAATCCATTTCAGCTTTAGCCTTAGCTGCATCATCTGCATTAGCAAACTCTACGAATCCAAAT
>JAEEGL010570752.1_pt1 | contig 33865 bp, 29 predicted proteins | sample 9134231 | NCBI WGS metagenome assembly JAEEGL01 (sample SAMN16246548, study PRJNA631951) | gut metagenome | biome: gut microbiome; feature: rumen; material: fiber-attached | host: Bos | place: Iran: Karaj | collected 2018-10 | reverse complement strand
GATAGCTTCAGCAATTGCCTTGTGTCCCTCTGATGTGTTGTAGAGGTATGTAAGTGTAGGGAAGTCTGTGAACTGCTGTGTAGCCTCATCAAATGTGTAGTACTTCTTGAGAGTCTCAAGAGCAGCACCCCAGTTAGCTTCATAAGCATCCTCAGATACATCATAGTATCCTGCGAAGCTGTTTCCGCCTGCGTTCTCATAGAACTGTGATCCGTCAGCATCTGTAAGACCCATAGCTACGAATGAAGAAGCAGGAACCTGTCCACCCTGTGCTACGTCGTTTACGATGTAGTTTCTGTCGATGAGAAGTGCAAGTGCGTTACGAACTTCGTTCTCAGCAGCTGCCTTGTCAGCACCTGTAAGTGTGTTTGAAGCAGGAAGGATGTTCTCATTGATGTTCCAGCATACATAGTATGTTCCAAGCTGACCTGCTGTTACGAACTCATCAGGATATTTCTCCTTGAGGGAAGCGATCTCGTTGGTGGGAACGTCATCGATGAACTGCCAGTCGCCATTCTCGAAGTTAGCAAGCTGGTTGTTGGCATCATCTGAAAGGTAGAAATTGATCTCGTTCATTGTTATATCAGCGGCATCAACAAAGTTCTCGTTCTTTGTAAGAGTGATAACTGAGTTGTGATCCCATGCTGTCATGGTGTAAGCACCATTGTTTACATAAGTTGAAGGATCTGTAGCCCAGGACTCGTTGGAAACAACATCCTCACGTACAGGCATGTATGTAGGGAATGCAAGAAGCTCATTCCAGTAAGCAACTGTGTTGATAAGTGTTACCTCAAGAGTCTTGTCATCAACTGCAGTAACGTTAAGCTTCTCATCGCCTGTAGCGCCATCAGCCCAGATATCTGCATATCCGTCAACAACCTCGAACATATAACCATAGTCAGCAGCAAGAGCCTGGCTTGCAGCACGGTTCCATGCGAATACGAAATCACCTGCTGTTACAGGCTGTCCGTCTGACCATGTAAGTCCGTCCTTAAGTGTATAAGTGTAAGTAACTGTTCCGTCTTCGTTTACAACACCTTCTACAAGCTCCTGAGCGCAGTCGGGCTGAAGCTCAAGATTACCGTTTGCATCAAGTCCCCATTTAGCAAGACCTGAGAAAAGGTGTGTGATAAGTGTAGCACCGTCAACTGCTGAGTTAAGAGCAGGATCAAGTGTTGCGGGCTCAGAAGCAAGGCATACATTGATGACCTGATCTCCAACGGGCTCAGCGGGAGCCTCATCTGTAGCTGCCTGCTCTGCAGGAGCAGCTGTGTCTGTTGAAGTCTCGGCTGTCTGTGCCTGCTGATCACCTGTAGCTGCAGGTGCAGGTGCCTCAGAGCTTCCGCATGCAGCAAGTGAAAGTACCATGCTTGTTGCAAGAACCAAAGAAACTAACTTCTTTTTCATAACTTTCCTCCTTAGTATGAAGTTTTTTATATCAAAGATATGATATAACTATACAATATCTAGTATATCACATTTTTGAACAACACAAGTATTTTTGTATACAATCCTTTAATCATTTATTTCTTCTGTGCGGTGGCATGCAACAAAGTGTCCCTTAGACACCTCCTTGAACTCAGGCATGCACTCGGCACATTCGGGCTTTGCATACTGACACCTGGTCCTGAAGGGACATCCTGAAGGTGCGTTTAATGGGCTTGGAATGTCTCCTGAGAGAACAATTCGCTTGTTGGCCCTTGCCACCTTGGGATCCGGAACAGGTACAGCAGAAAGGAGCGATTTACTGTAGGGATGCATGGGATGATTGTAGATCTCATCTGCATCAGCCAGCTCCACCATCTTGCCCAGGTACATAACAGCAATCCTGTTACTGATATGTCTAACTACCAGAAGATCATGGGCGATAAAAAGATATGTAAGTCCCAGTCTGTCCTGCAGCTCATCAAACATATTGATGACCTGTGCCTGGATTGAAACATCAAGAGCAGAAACAGGCTCATCGCAGACTATGAACTCGGGATTAACCGCAAGGCTTCTTGCGATACCGATACGCTGACGCTGTCCTCCGGAGAACTCATGGGCATATCTTGATGCATGCTCTGAGTTGAGTCCCACATATCCCATCAGCTCCAGGATACGGTCTCTTCTCTCCTGCTTGCTGTTGTAAAGCTCGTGAACATCCAGCGGCTCTGCAATGATATCTGAGACAGTCATCCTTGGGTTAAGTGATGAATAGGGATCCTGGAAAACCATGGTGGCTTTCTTGCGGAACTCCTTGATATCCTCCTTGGTCTTGATGAGCTTGCCGTCATACCAGATCTCACCATCGGTGGGCTTGTAGAGATTTAAGATCGTACGTCCCACGGTGGTCTTACCGCAGCCGGACTCTCCAACCAGTCCCAGTGTCTCACCCTTTTTGATGGAGAAAGAGACGTCATCGACAGCCTTAAGTGGTTTGGACTTAAAGAAGCCCACATTAACGTTGAAATATTCTTTTAAATGCTTTATGTCAACAAGGTTTTCCTTTGTCAGTAACTCGCTCATTACTTTTCACCGCCTTCCATCAGCTTTTTAACATTCATCCAGCAGCCGGCAGCATGATCATCATTGATCTGCATGCGCTCTGCTCTCTCACGAAGGCAGATCTTCATGGCATTGTCGCACCTGGGTGCGAAAGGACAGCCCTTTGGCATATTCAGAAGGTCAATGGGTGTACCACTGATAGGCTCCAGCTTCTTACCCTCCTTGCCCTCTGTGGGGATGGAACGAAGAAGACCCTTGGTGTACTCATGGCAGGGATTGTAGAAGATCTCATCAGCTGTTCCCTGCTCACATATGGAGCCTGCGTACATAACGATAACTTCGTCGCACATCTGTGCAACAACACCCAGGTCATGGGTGATCATGATGATGGCCATTCCAAGTTCCTTCTGAAGTGACTTCATAAGGTCAAGGATCTGTGCCTGAATAGTAACATCCAGCGCTGTGGTAGGTTCATCGGCTATAAGAATATCCGGCTCACAGGCCAGGGCCATGGCTATCATAACCCTCTGTCTCATACCGCCTGAGAACTCATGTGGATACTGATTCATTCTCTTTTCAGGCTCGTTTACGTTTACGAGCTTGAGCATCTCGATGGCTCTTTCTTTAGCCTGTTCCTTGTTGCGGTCTGTATGGAGAAGTATTGCCTCCATGAGCTGATGACCGATGGTATAGGTGGGGTTAAGGCTTGTCATGGGATCCTGGAAGATAATGGAGACCTTGTTGCCTCTTACGGTCTTCATGACTTTTTCTCCAGCGCCAACCAGCTCCTGTCCATCCAGCTTGATGGATCCTGATACGATCTTACCGGTTCCTGCAAGGATCTGCATGATGGAGTAGGCTGTTACAGACTTGCCGCTTCCCGACTCTCCAACTATTCCAAGAACCTTGCCCCTGTCCAGGTTAAAAGATATTCCGTTAACTGCCTTGACCTCACCGGCATCGGTAAAGAATGAGGTCCGCAGATCTCTGACTTCTAATAAATTCATCTTTATTTCTCCATTTACTATTTCGCTCAGCGATTACTTAAGTATCAAGCTTGGGATCGAATGCATCTCTGAGTCCGTCTCCGAAAAGGTTCAGGGAAAGAACTATAAGAGAGATTACGATGGCAGGAATGATCAGTCTGTAAGGATATGATGTGATTCCGTTAAGTGCATCTGAAGCAAGGGAGCCCAGTGAAGGCATGGGCGCGTTTACACCAAGTCCCAGGAAAGAAAGGTAGCTCTCAGTGAAGATAGCACTGGGAATCTGAAGTGCTGTTGAAATGATGATAACTGAAAAGCAGTTGGGGATAAGGTGCTTTAAGATGATCCACTTGCCCTTTGCTCCTGCTGCCTCAGCCGCAAGCACATACTCCTGCTCTCTTAAGGAGAGGATCTGACCTCTTATAAGTCTTGCCATGGAAACCCAGTAGAGAACTCCAAAGACTATGAACAGACTTATGATATTGGAACCGATCTTGGCCAGCACCGTTCCGTCAAGGGCACCTTCCATTACCACCTTAAGAACTGATGAAAGAAGGATGACCATCAGCATGTCAGGAAGTGAATAAATGATATCAACTATACGCATGATGACCAGGTCAACCGCACCGCCTGCATAACCTGCGATGGATCCGATGGTCATACCGATGGCGAGAACGATAAGGCTGGCAAAGAAGCCTACTGCCAGTGAGATACGTGTTCCGTAAACCACACGGATAAAGTAATCTCTTCCCTGAGAATCTGTACCGAAGATGTGAGGGATAACTGTCTCGCCGTTGGCCATTCTTGTGATCTCAGACTTGCCGTACTCAAAGGGCCGCAGGTCCTTGAAGCTGTTGTCCACAGGCTTACCGGGAGTCATACCAAGCATCTGGTCATAGGAATAGGGCCAGAACATGGGTACAAAGATCGCTGCAAGAGCGATGAAAACTATGATAAAAAAGCAAACGGTTGCAACCTTGTTCTTTAACAGTCTCTTAACTGAATCCTTAAAGAAGGTTGATGAAGGGCGCATCTGCACCATGTATTCTTTTTCTGCGTCGGTGGCAGGAATGAAATCATCCATATTGACCTGAGCGCTGAGTTTTGATATATCCATTTTATTTCTCCTTTTATTCCAGTGTGATCCTGGGATCTACTACCTTGTACATAATATCGCCTATCAGGTTCATGATGACGATCAGCGCCGCAAGGACGATGGTGGTACCCATAACAAGAGGATAATCACGACCTGTTATGCTGTTTACAAAGCTCCTTCCGATTCCGGGAACTGCAAAGATCTGCTCAACAACCAGTGAACCGGTAACAATGCCCGCAAGCATGGGGCCGAAATATGTGATTACCGGGATCAGCGAATTCTTAAGGGCATGTCCGAAGATGATCTTGACGCCTGAAACACCCTTGGCCTTGGCTGTCCTTATGTAGTCCTGACCTAAAACCTCCAGCATTGAAGATCTTGTAAGCCTTGTGATATATGCCATAGGATAAAGAGAAAGTGTGATGACCGGAAGAACAAGTCCGTTCTTGGATGCTCCGTTGGCCGGGAACCACTTCAGATTGATGGCGAAGGCTATCAGCAAAAGCGACCCCATGATAAAGGACGGCATGGATACGAATGCAGTTGTGATGATCATTATTATCCTGTCTATGATCCTGTTCCTGCGAAGAGCTGCAACAGAACCAAGGATAACTCCGGAAATAAGAGCAATGATCGCTGCGATGATACCCAGCTTTGCGGATGTCTTCATTCCGTCAAAGATGATGTCATTGACGCTTCTTCCCTTCTGTTTAAGTGAAGGTCCGAAATCAAATTTAGTTACGATATCGCCGAGATATGTCAGATACTGCACACCAAGAGGCTTATCAAGACCATACTTGGCCTCCATGGCAGCCATGACTGATTCGCTTACAGCTTTCTCACCGGTAAAAGGACCGCCGGGAACTGCATGCATTACAAAGAAGGTAACGGTGATAACCACCCAAATCGTGACAATTGCAAGAAAAACCCTCTTAACAACGTACATCAAAGTCTTAGTATTCATACTTGTCTCCAACCCATTTCTAAATAATAATCAAAGACTGCGTATCACCCCCACAAAGCGTTACCACTTTGCCGCGCTAAAACGCTGAATTATAACATAAAAAATGCAATCACATACTACTTGCCCGTACGTCATTGCACTTACGTATAATTTTGATATGCAAGTCTTGATATAGCTTATGATTTATATTACTTTATGTCAAGTATTCCACCTTAAAATCGCTACAATTGATTAATATACATCAAGAATATGTCAGCAAAAGACACTTGTCTTTGTATGGCGGACACATTTAAATAGTTGTTTTTATGTATACAATTCGAAAGAATTAGCCGGGAATATACACGTAGGAAAAGCAAAGCAATTTCTTATTGAATTAAAAAGACCCCACGCACGAATGATGTGCGCGGGATCCCTTTACATTTTCAGCAAAAGCATTACATGAACATACTCAGCTTCTGCTGCTCGTTATCTTCCATCTGTTTTTTCTGAAGCAGGTTCTGATATGCATCCAGCCCCTGCTGGGTTTTGAGCTTCTGATATGCCTCGATCACATTGTTTTCTTCCCTGTCCGCCTGGAAGCCGTCCAGCTCCAGCGCCGCATGGGAGTTGTAGGTCATTGCATAATCTACTGCATTGGTCTCTGCCCCTGTTTTGGTCCTTGCTCCGGTAACCTGATCAAGAGCCTTATCGATTTTGCTGATGTCAAAGTCCTTGGTAACATCGTAGTCTTCAAGTCCTAACGCTGCCACAGTAGAGTTGTGGGCGGAAATCTCTTTGGAAGAGCCCGATGAGTCTGTTGCAACGGACATTTTATCCTGGCTTCCATCCAGAAGCTTCTTGTCATTGTAGGAAGTTCCCTTTGCAATATCCTCTATGCCCTTAAGATACTGTTTGATCTGCTCCTGTATCGACTGCTTGTCCTCATCGGACAAGGTTCCGTTCATGGCCCTTACGGACTGCTCCTTGATAGACTGAAGATAGTCCTCAACTCCCGAGAGCGCTCCGTCTTCTATATTAAGAACGGATTTAGCCGAAGTTAAGTTTTCAGATCCGGCCTCAAGTCCGTTTACCTGTGACTTTGTCTTCTCCTGGATAGCCAGCTCAGCAGCTCCCGCAGAAGCCTTGTTTATCTGTCCGCCTCCGGCGATAGTCGAATAAGCAGAGTAGTCTGAATAACCTGATACCGATGAAACACTACTCATATGCCCTGTCCTCCTTGAAATTCCACAACCTGTAAACACATTAGATTTATCTAACTTTATAGTATTCGACGCTCAGGTAAAAAGTCTATAGAAAAATAAGGTTTTTTGAGGCAAAATGAAACAGAATTACAGTATTTATGCGGCTTTTGGAAAGTAAAAACCAATTATTCCGTTCTGTTTATTAAGTTTGTTTTTATTTTAGAATAGATTATATTTCTTTTAGAGTTCTGACACAAATTGTCCAAATTTACCCTTTATAGTAATACTCATCAGAAGGACACAACTTCTGAACCCCCAACAATACTTTTTTTCATACACGGGTTGTCCGGTTCCCCACCTGGCAACCCCTCCTCCCAAAAAAACACCACCTGAGATGTCAGGTGGTTTTCTTTTGTACATTATACTCTCAGCTCTCCTTCATGGGTCAGAAGGGAAATATTCTCAACGCATTCAAGGTCGTTAAGGCTCTTTAAAAGCTCCCTCTCCTTTTTAGTTGAAACCTCGATTATCATATCAAGGCCCCTCTTTTTAAGGTTCCTGGACTTGACGGTAAAGGACCTGCTGTTGTCTCCAACTCTCTTAAGAATCTCTTCCTCTGCGTCAAGGTCAGTGCAGTTGACGATGAGCACATAGGGCTTTTTGCTCACAGGCACAAACTCCAGTATGAATACCCCTGCCGTTACCATAAGTGCCACTATGACAGCCAGTTCGAAGAGTCCCGCTCCACAGATTATGCCCTCTCCTATGGACCAGAACAGGAAAAGAAGATCCATGGTATCCTTGATGGCGGTCCTGAATCTGACTATAGACAGTGCTCCCACCATACCCAGTGATATGACTATGCTGGACTGCATGGCAACTATTATCCCCGCCGTTATGACAGAGATCATGGCCATTGCCACATGAAAGCTGCGATTATAAAGGCTGGTCCGGTTCACCATCCTGTAGATAAAAAAGATGTAGACTCCCACCAGAAAAGCAAATGCAAGGATAACCACCATCTGGCTCACCGGGATGTCATTGGCCGTAAAGCCCTCCATTACTGATCTTTTTATTGCATCCTGAAAACTCATAAGCACTCTCCATTCTGTTCCCTGCATCTCCTTGCCAGTGTATATTTGGAAAAGGCCGTCCTTGCCAGAGAACCTGTATCTATTATCTTCCTGATATGATCAGGAAGGAACTCATCATATTTTACTTCCAGCACATGGGCCCCCTTCTCAAGAACAGGGATCGCATGTACATCCTTTTCAAAGAATCTCTCCACTTCCCGGGAGGCGCCGATGTTCCTGTCAAATGTGATCCTCACATTGCCTACCCGCTCAACAAAGGCCTCCCTCTCATACTCTACTATATTCACAGGGCGCAGCAGCCTGGTATTCATATAGGCGTAGAGCTTTCTGGAAAGAAATCCCTCTTCCTTCAAAAGATGCTCCGACAAAAGCGGTGCCCTGGCACAGTCACCTGCATCAGCAATAAGTCCTGCCACACATTCCCTTGTCATGACCTGTGAGTCCTTGTGGGTGAAGCCGTTCTTTTTGCTCTTTTCCTCAAGTCTTATAAAGGAATCATCAGCATCATAGCTCCTTATCCTGAACTTGCTTCGCTCGTCCACACCGGCCTCATTTTCAAGAAGGGCGCTGTCATCATAATCATCAAAATAGACGCTTCTGATAAGATATGTGCCTTCACGGGAGTGACTGTCCTTGTCCATCACCTGCAAAAGCTTCATCCTCAGATACGCGATCTGATCTTCATAGATGATATATTTATCCTCAACTCTGTAATACATCAGTCAGACCATTCTCCTTTTAGGAACATAAGCCTGTTTGCAATAAACTCTTTAAGGCTTAGGTATTCGCTGCGGTCCCCTGCAGTGTAGCCCTTCTCCAGGTACATATCGCTCCAGCGGACGCTGTCCATCTCTGCCGAGGCCGACAGCTCTTTTTCATAATTGTCTATGCCGCTTTCAAGCATCTGTTCAAGGCAGGGAAGCGCTTTTTCGTTAAAAGAATCCCTGACCAGTCCCATGAAAGTCTCATCCTTAACCAGTTCCCTGTAATATATGCTGGAGTGCTCTGAAAGATATAGCCTCGTGATGCCCGTGGCGTCCTCATCCGCATATTCCATCCAGTCCAGATAATTGCCCATGCACATGTCAAAGTCCCAGCCTGGTCCCGCAAAGATACGGCTGTCCACCTGATCAGTGTCCTTGTAATAAAAGGCGCTGCTCACTCCACCGTCGTAGTTCTTAAGCACCTCCTCCACCAGGTATCTTTTGGCAAAGGAATCCGTGTCAATGTATTCTGACAGGTCCCCTTCTCCGAAAACAGCTTTTTCTGCGCTGTTAAACCGCTCTGCTATGTAGCTTATCTCAGCCACTGTACAGTACCGGGGTGAGAGAACTATAAAGTGCTCTCCCCTGTCGGTAATAAAGCCGTTTTTAATGCTTGGGTACTCCAGGTCGTACCTGTCTGTGAACTCCCTCTCCACCAGATAACCACCGGAGATGTCTTCTAAAGAATCAGGGAGATTCCATCCCTTGAGGGAATCTGTCTCATAGACACTTATGGCATCGGGATTGAGCCTGTCCACGACCTTTGACTGGATCTCATCCATATCCGTGATGTCTATCCTGTCGGGCCCCACTTCAATACTGGGGCAGAGATAGTAATTGCCCAGGTACTCCCCGTTTATGTAAAGATCAGCAAATCTTCCTGTAGATGCATAGGGTATGCCCACCTGCATCTCCAGTCTTCTGGCTATCTCATTTCTTATAAGTGTGGCATCCGAGGCATTGGCTATAAGACAATAGTCGGTGCCGTATCCAAGATCAAGGAGCGAAGCTGTCTTGCCAAGCTTTATCTTGAAGGGCTTCTTATCCCAGTTGTTCCAGGAGTAATTGCCTCTCCCCTTTATGTAGTCCAGGCCTCCGGCATGCTCTCTTGTGCCATCGGGGTTTATCACCGTTATCTTGCCCGCCTCCTTGTACTCCTTGTCCGCAAGGACATTGTCCAGGGTCCCGGAGTTGGTGGTGATGAAAACAGCCGGAAGGTTCTCTGATCTGTACACTTTTATGTCGTGCTTTTTGGCCTCATGGGAGTACCCTATACTGCCATCGTCCGCAAAGGAAGGAAGAAAGAGGCAGTACTGCCCGTTAAGTGAAAGAATGTTTATCCTGACCCCACCTGTAGTGGCATACATGAAATGCGTCTCATCCAGATTCTTTCTCCGGATACTCAGGAGAGTCAGAAAATATACTATAGCCAGGCACATCAGCACAACTATCAGCTTGAAAAGAGCGCGATAGTTCTTTTTCATACTTAATACCTTTCTTAGAACATCCTATAGCCCCCAAAAAACAATACAATCCCCCCGCTTCACAGCACCTTGCCCGAAAGCGTCATGTACACAAGAATGAGAAGTCCCAGAAGCGACAATAGAACCCCTATCCATATTCCCACGGGCATAAAGGTCATGTCAACCACATGGGTCTGGCCCTGGGCGTCAATGGGAATATAGGTCAAAGAGTCGTATATAGCCACAGGCTTCACCATCCTGCCATCCACCATTACAGTCCATCCCTTCTCAAAGGGCACGGTCATAAATATGCCGTTGCAGTCACCTGTATTGACAATAAGGTGTGAGGAGGTTTTTTTGGTAACAGTGCAGCATTGGCTTTTCAGTTCATCATAGGCCTTCTTAAGAGCGCCCACATCCTCTGTTACAAAGACTGCCCTTCCGAAGTTGTCCTCCATGTTTTCTCCCTGAACCTTGACCCGGATGCTGTCCCCGGCCTTATGGTACCCAAGGTTCAGCACCTTTACGCAGGACGCATTGCCGTAGGAGGTTAGAAACTCCCCATCCACAAAGACAGACAGATTCTCCACTTCTCCGATAAGCCCGTCTATATACAGATACAGCTCGCCGTCAAGGGATGTCTCCACATCATAGTTGTAAACGAACTTGTCGCTCTCCTTCTGAAGATCTGATCTGTTCACATTGGCTGCCCTGAAGATGTCAACCTTCCTTCCAAGAAGCCTTGAGTACATCTCCTCCTGAAGTGCAAAAGCATCCAATGCAGGAACATGACTCATACCGGTATCAGGTCTGTTGTATTCCGGATCTGAGATCCCCTTAAGATCATAGTCCCGGGTCTGTATCGCAACAGTCAGGGGATAGGGATTCTCATAGACATCCCTTGCGCTGTCAAAGATCTTTTGGTAGTCGTGGTGGGACAGCGCCGTATCATCCGTCACATGATATTTAATTCCAAGAAGACTGTCTGCTGTCTCGGTGTTGTCCTTGCCGTAGCTGGTATAGAGAGTGTCATCGTTAAATCCAAGTCTCTGAAGGAAGTATCTTACGTAGATCATCCCCGCTGAGCTGTAGTGGGTGATACCGTTGTAGGCGTACTGCAACGAGTCGTTCTGCTGCCTTGGATGAAGGTTTTCCATCCTGTAAAAAGAGCTGTCAAGCTTCTTAACATGATCAACAGCCTCAAGGGTCTGCGAAACCGTGGAAGAATACTCTCCTGCCTTCTCGCTTAGCATGGCCTGATAGTGATAGGTATAAAGCGCATTGGCTGCAAGATCAGCACAATTGGCAAGAAGGATCAGCAAAAGAAGTACCGGTATCAGCTTTTTCTTTCGCCCTGCGCTTAATAGGAACAGGATAAATACTGCGGCGTAAAAAATGATAAGGGCATAGCTGGCCATAACAGAATAATCCGAGATATGGTCATACCTGCCAAGCCTTATGAAATAAAGTGTCACCACCATGACAGCAAAAGAGATCCCCATGGGCACCGGGCCGATGTCTCTGTCCATGGTCGAAAAGGCTCTGACCGAGCAGATTATCATCATGAACACAAAAAGATATGCCTGCCTGTAAGGATGTCCTGACGGCTCCATTCCCGCATGCCAGACAATATTCAGGATGTCCAGGCAGAAGGAGGCCATCAGCAGACTCATCAGTACCAGCATCCCGATCCGCTCACCACGCGCGATCCTGCGGTTCATAAAATACATAAGGGTAAGAAATACCAGCAGTATCCCGCAATAGATCTGAGGATAACCAAATCTTGCCTCAATATAGTCATAAGCAAGGGTAGGAAGCTTGGAAAAAACATCCAGCGGCGTCAGGTTCTTGCCTGTCAGGGTCAGTCCCAGCTGAGTTATGTCCTTGGGACTGTCCATCAGCTCCAGGCCAGTTGGCAAAAGAAGTGCTGCAGACATGGCTCCCGCCACAACACCGCAGAGTGCAACCCTGAATATCCTAATAAGCTTCCTGTCATAGCCGCACACTAATACTCTCATGACAGTCCAGAGCACGGTGAAAAGAATAACCTGAAAGGTTATGTAATAGTTGAGGATGAGCATGCACCATAAAAGCACTATGAAGGGCGCCCTGCGGTCATCCCTTATAAGCACCTCCAGGCAAAGAATGTAGATAGGAAGAAGCACCACCACATCCGTCCACATCAGATTCATGCTGTGGGCAAACAAAAATCCCGAAAAAGCCCAGGAGACAGCTCCCATATACAGGGCTGCAGATGTCAGATCCACAGGCAGAAGGCTCCTGGCCTTAACAATAAACCACTGAAGAAAACAGTCCATAAAAAAGGCTGCCAGCATAAGCTTAAGGCCTATGACAATGGTGATGCCGGTTGAGATGTGGGTCTGGTCAAAGAGCGACAACAGCACCAGAAAAGGGCTGGTGAGGTAATAGGCAAAAAATCCGATGGTCCCGGACCCCAGCGTCGTTGAAAAAGAGTAGCGGACATTGTTCTCTCCCCTGACCAGGGTCTTGTAGTAGGCATAATAGTCCACATATTGCCTCTTAAGATCAAACATCAGAAATGTTCCGTCCCCGAAAGGGGTGATCCCCGAAACAACCAGAACAGCCACAAAGATCAGGGCAACTATCCCGGCAGATATCACCCCATGTAAAATATTTAATTTTCCCTTGTTTTTGGTCTCTGCACACATATATAGCTATTGTATCACGAAGAAATATCATTATTTTATAAAATTTATGAAAATTTTAGTTTCTTTTTTCAGGAAAATGTTATATTATGTTTAAGTGCAGTTCTTGCACAACAAACAACCATATAAATGACGCTGATAAATAAAGGCCTAAGAAAGATTTTCTTTCTTAGGCCAGCGTTATTTTACGTATCTTTTTATAGTCTTTAGCTAAGTTTCAGTACCACTCCGTCAGTGGTTCCTGCCACTATGTTCTGATTTTCCCTGCCTGCAAGATCCTTGCCTACAAAATACTGGTACTCATGAAGTATATGGTCCTTCTGCATTCCTGAAATTGCCTGCTTCATATTCTTGGAAGCCAGGTTCATCTCCCCGAACAGATCCAGGGATGAATTGTCATACTGTCCAAATGAAATAGCAACGTTCTCAATCGAGGCATTCTCTCTTGAAGGGACCTCTACGGTGAGATCCATCACCTGCTTTTTCTCTTCCCGGGCCGGCGCCTTGGGTGCTTTGTCGGGAGAAGCTGCTGCCGGATTTATCTGCGAATTATCCTTAACAGAGGGAATATTATACGCATTGAACCCCGGCATGTAGCCATTTACATTCATAGCCATATCCTATTCCTCCTTTCATTTATTACACATATCTCATCTCAGAAAATATCGGCGCAATTTCAGTTTTCTATAACACCATTATAATAAACTTTTTCTAAAAAGTCCTTACTTTTATACAATTCCTGCCGCTTTTAACAGACTTTTCGTGTATTCTGCCCGGGGATTTCTGTACAGCTGCTTTGTACTGCCCTGTTCCACAACCCTGCCGTTTTTCATTATCAGCACATGATCACTTATCTTGTAGACCACACGAAGGTCGTGAGATATGAAAATAATGGATATCCCATGCTTCTTGTGGAGGTTCTCCAAAAGTTCAAGGATCTGGGACTGGATCGTCACATCCAGCGCAGATACCGGCTCGTCTGCAATAAGGAGCTTCGGGGATCTCATTAGAGCTATCCCGATGCAGACTCTCTGCCTCTGCCCACCCGACAGCTGTGAAGGATACCTATCCAAAAGACCTATGGGAAGCTCTACCTCTTCCATTATCTCAAAGACTCTTTTGTCAATCTCTTCAGCGGTCCACTTACGGCTCTTATCGACCCTGAGAGGCTCGGCCAAGAGCCATTCTACCTTTTTGGCGGGATTTAATGAACTGTAGGGATCCTGAAAAACCATCTGGGGCTGGCCGTACTTCTGCCAGATCTGCCCGGTGTAATCCTTGTTTATGCCCACTATTGCCCTTGCAAGGGTGGACTTGCCGCTTCCGGACTCACCTGCTATTGCCAGCACCTCTCCCTCCTGCATGGAGACATTTACATCAAAGAGGGCCTGTATTTTTTTATTCTTTGAAAAGAGCTTTCTCTTCCTGTTCTTATAAAAGACATTAAGATCAGTTACTCTTAAAACTTCGTTCTCACTCATGTTCAGTCCTTGTCCCCGGAAAGATCGATCCTGGGTATTGCTGCTATCAGATTCTTGGTATATGGATCTCTGGGCTTTCTGAATATCTCAGAGGTCTTTCCGGACTCCACTATATTGCCCTTGTGCATCACGATCACCCTCTGGCACAGCTGGCTCACAAGGCTCAGATCATGGGAGATAAAAATAATGGAAGTACCCTTTTCCCTGTTCAGCTCTTTTAACAGCTCCACAATCTGGGCCTGGACTGTGACATCAAGGGCCGTGGTGGGTTCATCTGCAATAAGTATCTGGGGATTACCTATCATGGCTGCTGCTATCATGGCTCTCTGCCTCATGCCGCCGGAGAGCTCATGGGGATACATGTTGTACACATCCTCAGCATTATCAAGGCCCACAGACTTAAGGGATGCTATTGCCCTTTTTTTGCGCTCCGCCTTGTCTATCTCCGGATGATGGATAAAAAGCGGTTCCTCAACCTGCCAGCCTATTCTTTTGACAGGATTAAGGCTGGTCATGGGCTCCTGAAAGATGATGCTTATCTCATCTCCCTGATAGGACCTCAAGGTCTTCCTGTCACAGGTAAGAAGGTCGTGGCCGTCAAACATTATCCTGCCGCTCTTGGTCAGACTCTTTCTGTTAAGGAGTCCGGCTATTGCCAGAGCGCTGAGACTCTTGCCGGATCCGGACTCTCCAACTATTCCCACTATCTCGCCCTTTCCCAGCATCAGGTCAAAGTCCTGCACCGCCACCTCGGCTTCAGCCCTGTCGTGAAATTCAATATGAAGATCAGTTACATCAAGTATTATTTCCATCTGCTGATCCCCTCTCCGAGAAATGCAAAGCCCAGAACCATAAGAACTATAACAAGCCCCGGACACAGTACATAGCTGGGGGTTGTAAACATATACTGCTGCGCATCGGACAGCATCCTGCCAAGACTTGCATAGGGAGGCTGGGATCCGACTCCCAGATAGCTAAGCCCCGCCTCTGCCAGCACAGCATTGTTAAAGCCTATAAGTATGGAAGAAGCCAGAACACCTCTGATATTTGGAAGTATATGGACAAATATCATCCTAAGGTCAGATACGCCCTGAAGTCTGGCATTCTCAACATAATCCATGTTTCTGCACCTCAAGACCTCTCCTCTGACGATCCTGGCAAAGCTTGGCACAAAGGCTATTCCCAGAGCTGCCAGAAGCTGACCCCAGCCTGTTCCAAATATACTTACGATGACAAGAGCAAGAAGAATGCTGGGAAAAGCAAACAGAGCATCCAGTATCCTCATCAGTACATCATCCAGAACGCCTCCAAAGTACCCGGTCAGGGCTCCTATAACAGTACCCACAAAAGCTCCTATGGTCACGGTTCCCATGGCAATTAGCAGGGTTATCCTGCTGCCGTACATAACGCGGCTCAGCACATCCCTTCCCATGTTATCCGTGCCCATGGGGTGTCTTAAGGAAATCCCCGATAGCTTTTCAGCGGAATTCATGGCCGTGGGCTCGTAGGGGGTCCAGAAGATCCCCAGGATTATCATAAAGAGGATCACCCCGGTTATGATCATCCCTGCCATAAGATATGGATTATTTCTGATATTCCGTTTTAAATCACTGCCAACCTTATTCATCCTCAAATCCTATCCTGGGATCCACAATTCTGTATATCACATCAACCATGAAATTCACTATGATGACGATCATGGCCATGCCCATAATGATGGCCTCAACCACAGGATAGTCCCTGTTGCTGATGCTGCTCATAAGGATCCTGCTGATACCCGGTATACTGAAAACCTGCTCAATAACGATACTGCCCGCCACCATATCCGCCAGCGTCATGCCTAAAAAGGTGATGACAGGAATAATGGCGTTTTTGAGGATATGCCTGTAAAGCACTCCATTGGTGTTATTGCCCCTGCTGTAGGCAGTTCTTGCATAGTCCTTGAGAGACTCATCGATGAGGCTCCCCCTTAGCATCTTGACTGTCATGGATATCTTGGGCAGTGCTATGGCAACTGACGGAAAAAAGAGATACCCCACAAATCTGCCAACATCCGAAGTGTAGTTCACAAAACCACCCGGGGTAAAGAGCTTTAATATCATGCCAAATATAAAGGTGATCAGGATTCCCGAAAAAAATGCAGGAACCGACATAATGATCTGATTGATAACGCTTATGAGCCTGTCAAGCTTTCCTCCCTCGTGCTTGGCTGTAAATATGCCAAGAGGAATAGAAACAAGAATAGTGATAAGAAAAGCCATGGCAGCCATTGTAAGGGTTATCGGGGTCTTACTCAGGATCATCCCCGCAACGGGAGTCTTGTAATAGAATGAGGTTCCAAAGTCCCCTCTCACGAAGTTAGAAAACCACCTGAAATATCTGACAGGCAACGGGTCCAGAAGTCCCATCTGGCGTCTTGTCTGCTCAACAAGCTCAGGGGATGCTTCAGTCCCCAGCATCCTCAGAGCCGGGTCTCCCGGAATAACACTAAAGGCGAGGAACAGACATATAGAAACAACCAGTAAAGTAGCTATCATCAATCCAAGCTTTTTAATGATGTATTTCATATATGAGTACCTCGCCTTTTGTCCCGCGGTGCACTACTTAGCGCATTCCGAAGGGCGATATGTTTATTTATTTTAATTCTTTATTCCTGTACAGGCTTGATCTTGGCTATATCCTGAACGTAGAGGGGATAGAATACATAGCCTGTATACTTTTTATTAAGAGCCACAAACTCAGGCAGATCCTGAATATATACGCTTGCAGCCTCCTCAGAGAGGATCCTCTCGCACTCCTGATAGTACCTGGTCTTTTCGCTGTCATCTGATGTTGCAACGGCAGATGCATAAGCGGTGTCATATGCCTCGCTCTTGAAGTTCACAAAATTCTTGGACGAGTCCGATGCATATCTTGCAAGAAGTGCCGATGCAGAAAGAGTTGAGGCATCAACACCTACAACTGTGGCCTGATAGTTCCTGTCAGTGTAGACATCCGAAAGCCAGGTATTCCACTCAATCTCCTGGATATTGGCTGTTATACCGACGGCTTTTAGCTGCTCCGATAAAACCTGAGCCGTGTCAACATGCTGAGGATAGTTGGAGGGAACCTTGATGGTGAACTCGAATCCGTCAGGATATCCCGCCTGAGCCAGCAGTACCTGGGCCTTGGACGAATCCTTGTTGTAAGTGTCATTGAGTTCAGGAAGGTAATACTTGCTGAAAGACGGGAACATTGCACTTCCTATCTCGGTTCCCGATCCATCAGACACAAAGTCCATGATCTCCTGAGGGTTGATTGCATAACACAGAGCCTGCCTGACTCTTACGTCATCAAAAGGCTTCTCTGCATTATTGATGTAAAGAGCCTGTACAAGGTTCATGGTGCCTTCATAGATAGTGAAGTCCTCCTCACCAAGCTGCTGCACCTGAGTAGTTGTAAGACGGGCATACATGTCAATAGAGCCCCCCTTCAGATCCATGACCAGTGCATCAGGGTTGGAAGAAACCTTAAAGGTTACATTCTCAATGTACGCAGGTTTCCCCCAGTAATCATCAAATCTTTTTAATACTATGCTCTCCTGAGGTGACCAGGACACAAACTTGTAGGGGCCTGTACCTATGGGCGTAGATTCAGGTGTAGCATTGGACTTGGGGATAATATCCACCGTAAGAAGAGGAAGGAAATCCGAATCTCCTTCTGAAAGCACAATGTCCACATGCTTGTCATCTACAATATTTACACTATCAATCTTGGAAAAAGCTGAGATCAGAGGCTCACTTCCGTCAGTGCCTGCGTTACGATCAATAGAATACTTGATATCCTCTACTGTAACAGCACTTCCGTCGTGGAACCTGATCCCATCTCTCAAAGTAAATGAATATACCTTGCTATCCTCTGAAATCTTGTACTCACTTGCTACAGCAGGAATAAGATTACCCTTTTCGTCCGGTTTGACCAGACCTTCAAACAGGTTAAACAGTACCTCTTTGGTTCCGGCCCCTGATATATTGTGGGGGTCAAGACCTGCAATATCCTGTGGTATACCTATCGTAATCTTAGAAGAACTGTCTCCTGCTGCCTTGTCACTTGAGCAGCCGCTCAATGCAACAGTCAGTGTCGTTAACACGATCATCAGAAGTCCGGAAACTCTCTTTTTAAAAACCCTTCTTCCTGTCATGCTAAATTCCTCCTAATTATTAAGTTAATACAGCCTTTAAAGCCGACACAAATCAATATACGTGTCGCTTTACAAAATGTCAAGAAAACGTACTAAACAAAACCCGGGAAGGACTCCTTCCCGGGGCAAAAACCTGATCATTTTTCCTTTAAGAGAGGGGTGCTCTTGTCAGTGGTGTCTGTAATGGTGCCATCAGCCTCCTTCTTGAGCACTGACTTGAGTTCATCCATAAAGGTATTTACATCCTTGAACTCTCTGTAAACAGATGCAAAGCGGACATACGCAACCGGATCCAGATTCTTCATCTTGTCCATGACGATCTCGCCGATGGCCCGGCTGGGGATCTCCTTCTGCTCCATGTTAAAGACCTCAGTCTCAACCGCATCCACAATCTTGGATATCTGCTCAGCACTAACCGGTCTCTTATGGCAAGCCCTCAATACTCCGGCCTCGATCTTGGCACGATCATAGGGTTCACGGACATCGCCCTTCTTGATGACTATAAGCGGAATGGTCTCTACCTTTTCATATGTGGTAAATCTCTTGCCGCAGGAGTCACATACTCTTCTGCGCCTGATGGATGTATTGTCATCAGCAGGCCTTGAATCAATAACTCTCGTGTCATCTTTTCCGCAAAATGGGCATTTCATGATTCATCCTCCACTTTTTATAATGTTATGTCCACTGTATATTGTGTAGACAATAAAAACATCACACTACCTATTGTATCATGGTTTTCCGCATTTTTCTATACAAATTGTTGATATAATGAAAAAGCCCTCCGCTTTTTGCGGAGGGCGAAAAATCAATTATTATTTCCTCTGAAGGAAATCAGGAATCTTGAGAGACTTGGGCTCTACTGTGCTCCTGATCTCTGAAGGCTTGTTCAGTGACAGAGGTCTTACAGTTGAAGCTGCAGACGCCTGTGTATCTGAAGCAGGAGTTCCAATAGTGGAAATTGTAGGTGTAACAGGTGTTATAGGAGTGATTGCAGGCTGTGGCTGAACTGTAGCGTTCTGATTGCCAATCTGACTCTGACGAACAGCTGCCTCTGCCTGAGCCTTGGCTGCCTGTGCTGCCTGAGCCTGAACCTGTGCAACTGCTGCGTTGTTATTGATCTTGTCCTCAATACCTGTTGCTATAACTGTAACGGTACATGTATCTGTCTTGCTCTCATCGTACATAGCACCGAAGATAACGTTAACATCGTCGCCTGCCAGCTGACGAACATACTCTGAAGCCTCGGAGGCATCTGTAAGAGTGATATCACCGGAAATATTGATGATGACATCTGTAGCTCCGTTGACCTGTGTCTCAAGAAGAGGACTGTCTACAGCCATCTTGACAGCGTCTGTAGCCTTGTCGTCGCCCTTGCCGTTACCGATACCGATATGTGCAATGCCTTTCTCCTTCATAACGGTAGAAACATCGGCGAAGTCAAGATTGATGATGGCAGGAACATTGATAAGATCAGTGATTCCCTGTACTGCCTGCTGAAGAACCTCATCAGCCTTCTTAAGGGCATCAGGCATTGTTGTACGTCTGTCAACAATCTCAAGAAGCTTCTCGTTGGGAATAACGATAAGCGTATCTACATGATGCTTGATATTCTCAATTCCCATAAGGGCGTTCTGCATACGAACCCTTGCCTCAAATCTGAAAGGCTTGGTAACAACGCCTACGGTAAGAATACCCATCTCCTTGGCAAGTCTGGCTACAACAGGAGCTGCACCTGTACCGGTTCCGCCACCCATACCACAGGTAACAAAAACCATATCTGCGCCCTTAAGAGCTGCAGATATCTCCTCAGCACTCTCTTCTGCTGCCTTCTGACCAACCTCAGGCTTGGCTCCTGCTCCGAGACCCTTTGTAAGCTTCTCACCGATCTGAAGAAGCTTGGGGGCTTTACAGAGCTGAAGTGCCTGTTTATCAGTATTAACACCGATGAACTCAACACCGGTTATGTTCTCATCAACCATTCTATTAACAGCATTGTTGCCTGCACCGCCAACCCCAACGACGATGATCTTGCAGGCATTCTCTGCCTCATTAGACTTAATCTCCAGCAAAACAACTCCTCCTTATATACCATAAACTCCTAATAGCTATGATACGATTTTTTAATCCAATTATCAACCCGTTTTTTTTAATAAAATATTCATATATTTTACGACAATTTATTGATTTTTCTCTTCAAATGTGACATTTTTGGTATCTTCGTCAAAATCTTTCATCTCCAAAATGCCAGTTTTACCTTCAAGTTTGGGTAAGATATATTGAAGTTGTATAATTTTTTCATCAATAAAACTGTCAGTGCCAAGGCTGGCCTCTATCCCGCCGAAAAACAGATAGACATTATACTCACTGTCGAAAAATATCCTGTCCGCCTTAAGCTCATATTTGGAGAGAAGCTGCGTAAGGTCCAATATTTCCTCAAAGACTTTCTCATTGTCTATGGGAAGCTTCTCATGCATTATGATGTAGTCAAAGGACAGTCCCATAACCTCCGGAACCTGATCCGAGGGCTCAAGGGAGCTCTCCACCACTATTCCGTCCCTGTCAAAGTAGATATAACGTCCAAGGTATGCCATATATCCCGCCACAGCCTTCTCATACACGTTTATCCTGATGGTATCCGGAGACATTATGTCCACGTCGATCTTCTCGATAAAGGGAATGTCCTTGATGCTCTTGTTGCTGTACTTGAAGTTAAGGTACAGTGAATTGTGGCTCAGTCGCCCCTGCAGCACCCTGTCTATGATCTCATCGTTGGAATAACGGGTGTTGCCGGTGACATAGATATTGGTAACCGTATAGTGGTCAAATACATATTTGATCCCTGCCGCAGCCACAACAATAACCGCCAGCAGTATCGCCGCAATGATATACAGGCTTCTGTGGGTAAAAAAAGAATCCTGTATCCTTACAAGCAGATTTTCTTTTGGCCTTCTTTTCTTTTTCTTAACCATATCAAAATCAGTCTCTGCCTATGTTTCTGGCCACGTTAAGGGTGATCCCCATCTCTGCCAGCTGAATGATAACCGCAGAACCTCCGTAGCTGATAAAGGGCAGTGTGATGCCCGTGTTGGGAATGGTGTTGGTAACCACCGCAATGTTCAGTATCACCTGGATAGCGATGTGAGCCATTACTCCCACAACAAGAAGCGCGCCGAACATATCAGGCGCATTATTGGCAATTATCATAAGTCTCCAGATCATGAGAAGGAACATGAGCATAACGGCTATTGCGCCGAAAAGCCCCAGCTCTTCACAGATGATGGAAAAGATCATATCATTCTGTGCTTCAGGGATAAAGCCCATCTTCTGCATGCTCTCTCCAAGGCCCTTTCCAAAAACACCGCCCGAGCCAATGGCATAAAGTGCCTGAAGAGTCTGGAAGCCTTTGCCTGAGGCGTGGGCTGCAGGATCAAGCCAGGCCAGCACACGCTCAAATCTGTAGTTCATGCCGCTGGTCTGCTCAGAGCTGGCAATTATCAGTACCAGAGCCGCCGCCAGTGCAAGAACCGCCACCACAAAGATGATATATCTCTTATATCCCGGTGTTGAAACAAACAGCATTATGATGGTGATACCCATGATGATAATGGCAGAGCTCAGGTTCCTGGTGATGATATATACCATTCCCGCCAGGATCGTGGGGAATATCAGCGCCGCAGCAAAGCCCCTGGGAGACATAAGGTTCTTTCGAAGCTTCATGATGATGGTCGCAGTAAACACGATAGCTGCAACCTTGGCTATCTCTGCAGGCTGGATGGACACACCCATTATGTAGATCCATCTCTTGGCGCCGTTGATGGTCTTTCCGAAGGGAATGATCATAAGAAGCATGGTAGCTGCAACAATATAAATTGGCATGGCAAGATTAGCCAGAACCCTGTAGGGGAAATAAGACATGATCATCATTGCCACAAGTCCCAAGAGCGTTGGAAAGAGCTGATGCTTAAAATAGTAAGCAGAATCTCCGAAATCCAGGCCCGCCTCATAGGAGCTGGTGGAATACAGCATGATAAGCCCAAAGGCAAGAAGAAACAGAATGATAAAAATCAGACTGTAATCGATATATGATTCCTCTCGGTGTCTTCTCAAAATCCCCGTTATTTCCAAACTTTTTCCCTCACTCAGAAATCTTATTTACAAATTCCTTGAACTTCCTGCCCCTGGTCTCGTAATTGGGGAACATATCCCAGCTTGCACAGGCAGGTGAAAGCAAAACCGCATCTCCGGATACGGCGCTGTCCCTGCAGAACTCCAGGGCCTCTTCAAAGGAATCCTTGAAAACATAGTTGTTAAAGCCATGCCTTGAAGCGCACTCTGCGATCTTGTCCCTGGTCTGTCCTATGAGCACCAGAAGCTTTACCTTATCTCCAAAGCACTCAATCCATTCATCGTACTCGCTGCCCTTGTCATACCCTCCTCCTATGAGGATAGTAGGCTTACTCATGGCCCTGATTCCCTGTATGGCAGCATCGGGATTGGTGCCCTTTGAGTCGTTGTAATAGTCAACACCGCGTTTTGTGGCCACAAACTCAATCCTGTGCTCCACAGCCTTGAAATCCCTTACGACCCTCAGAATGGTTGAAAGAGGAACTCCCATGGCCAGTGACATGGCAATAGCCGCCATCACATTCTCCACATTGCACAGCCCCACAAGGTTCATGTCATGAATGTTCATGATAGGAGTCGCTGTTCCCGCAATGCTCATGATTATGGTGTTGCCCTCAAGATAAAAGCCGTCCCTTAGCTTTTCATGAGTTGAGAAAAAGACAACCTTCGAAGGACATCTTTTGCCAAAATCACGGGTGTATTCGTTGTCATAGTTAAGAACGCAGGTATCATCCCCGGTCTGTCTGTTAGTGACATTTTCCTTCATGGAGGCGTAGCACTCCATGGTGTGATGCCTGTTGAGATGATCAGGTGTTATGTTCAGTATTGCACTGACTTTTGCATGGAAGTTTTCCACAGCCTCAAGCTGGAAGGAGCTTATCTCTCCCACTATCACTGTGTCATCCGTCATATCAAGGGCGCTTTCAGCAAAAGAGACACCGATATTGCCCACCACATAGACAGAGTCATAATACGCCTTCATGATCTCCCCCACCAAAGTGGTCGTAGTGGTCTTTCCATTGGTACCGGTGATTGCCACCATCCTGCCCTTCGAGAAATTATATGCCAGCTCTATCTCGCTCCATACAGGTATATTTTTGGCTTTGATCCTCATTATGGTAGGTGAATCAAGAGGAACTGCAGGGCTTGGAACAACCAGAGAAAGGCCGTCGATCACATCATCCGATATTTCTCCGATGATGATCTGCGTATTATCCCTGTCCTTCTCATGAAGCCTGTTCCTGATATCTGTTTCCGTCACCTTGGTATTTTCCTCAAGCATAACCGGAATTGCACCCACTCTGTCCAGAAGGTCAACGGATCCGACTCCGGAAAGCCCGGTACCTATAACAAGAACTCTTTTACCTTTTAAATCTGCATTCATCCCAATCTACCTCAATATCATATAAAAATCCATTATAGTCCTGCATAAGCGATAAGGCACAGAAGGACCGTAACAGTCGTAAACACGTTTACCACTCTTGTCTCAGACCAGCCGCCCTTTTCAAAATGATGATGTATGGGAGCCATTCTGAAGATTCTTTTGCCATGGGTTATCTTAAAATATGACACCTGAAGGATTACGGATATAACCTCAAAGGCGTAGATAAAGCCCACTATCACAATGAAAACCGGCATCTGCATCACGTATGCGATTCCGGTCACAAAGCCACCTATAGCAAGAGATCCGGTATCTCCCATCATAACCTTGCCGGGATAAACATTGTAAACCAGGTATCCAAGAAGAGCTCCCACCATAGCCGATGACATAACCTCAGCGCCTGTTGCTCCGTAATACATGCCCGCAACAGCAAAGAATCCGGCCACTACAGCTGTAACCGAAGCACACAGACCGTCAACGCCATCCGTAAAATTGGTGCCATTGGCTGTTCCGAGAGCTATAAAAAACATAATAGGTACATTTAAAATACCGAAATCAAGGGTTATCTGCGTAAAGGGTATGCGCATTCCCAGTGAAATATCAGTGAAATTAAGGACATAAACTGCAAAGAGCATAGTCACAGCAAACTGCCCAAGTATCTTCTGCCAGGCTCTAAGTCCCAGGTTGTGCTTTCTGACAACTTTGATGTAGTCGTCAAGAAAACCGATTATACCAAAGCCGATGGTCAGTATAAGGACCGGTATTACCTCCTTGTGGCTTGCTCCGTAAAATATGCCGATGACAATCACAGGCAAAAGAAAAATCACTCCACCCATCGTAGGAGTCCCAGTCTTTTTCTGGTGCGACTCAAGGCCCTCTTCCCTCTCTGTCTGTCCAGCCTTAAGCTTTTTAAGCATATTGATGACGCCGGGGCCGATAAGAACAGCGATCAAAAAAGATAAAAGTGCAGGAAGAAGTGTCCTAAGTACATACTCGTTCATAATTAATATCTCCAATAGGTCATTCCAATATTTTCATGACTGGTATGACTCTGCCATCAGTTGCCGCCCTCTGTGGAAGCCTCTTGCAAAGCCCCTTCAGGTGCAGTGCCCTCAAAATCCGGCAGATCGTCTCCGCCGTATTCATGTCCGGAAGCGGGGTCTATAAGATTACCAGTGTTCGGGTCAATATAATACCCCGTTGCAGCGTCCACGTCAAATGACTCCCAGATGGTGGAAGGTTCTGTCATCTCCTCGGAAGCCTCTTCTGAAGCTGCATCTTCGGCATTTTCACCCTCCTCAGTCTCCTCTGCAGTCTCCTCTTCCACAACAGCAGAAGTGATCATATCCTGTCTGAGCTGCTCCAGCTCTGCCTGCTCCTTTTCAGAAAGGGGCTCGGTCATAGGATAGTTGAGATAAGGAAGAGCCTCTGTAAGGACAGCTCTTACAATTCTTGTGGCAAACTTAGCATCGTCCTGGAACTGAGCATTTGGTCTGTCCACAACCACATAAACTGCAATGGCGGGATCATCTGCAGGAGCATAGCCCATGAAAGAAACAACGTACTGTCTGTTACCACGTGGAAGAGTCTGGGCGGTTCCGGTCTTGCCGCCGATCATGTATCCGGCAGGCCTTGCGGTCTTACCTGTACCGTTTTCTCCTGAAACAACCTTGTTACAGTACTGAACCACCTTATCTGAAGTACTCTGGGATATTACCTGTCTAAGTACTCTTGGCTCAATGCTCTTTATGGTAGCTCCGCTTGATGAAACGATCTTTTTGACCACATGGGGCTCATATATATATCCGCCGTTTATAAGTGAGCAGAAGCCTGTTATTGCTTCTATCATGTCTACGTTAAAGCCCTGCCCGAAGGAGTTGGTGGCAAGGTCAGTGGATGTCATATTGGCCGCGTTGTAGGTAAGACCTTCTGTCCTGGCCTCTCCCGCCAGATCCACGTTGGTCTTAAGTCCAAAGCCAAAGTCCTTCTGGAACTTGGTAAAAGTACTGACTCCCGTTGCCTGAGCTATGTGCATCATGGCAACGTTGCAGGAGATCTCGATTCCTCTTTCAACAGAAACCGCGCCGTCACCGTAGGTGTTATGGCATTTGATCCTCCATCCGCCAACTTCAAGAGCGCCCTGACAGTTGTATACCTCATCTCCTGTAATGGAGCCGCTCTCAAGGCCCATGGCCACCGTAAAGGGCTTGGCAACGGAACCGGGCTCGTAGGTATCTGCAATGCAGAAGTTTTTCCAGAGAGCGTTGTAATTCTGGTAGAGCTGCTCATCAGTAAAGCTCTCCAGCATCTCTTCCGTTATATATACTCCCGAATCAAAGGTGGACTCGCCCTTAAGCTTGTTACCTTTTTCATCCACCGCAGGCATTCCGATGAGCCTTGAAGGATCCCTGGGATTGTTCAAGTCAAAATCCGGATAGCTGGCCATAGCCAGGATCTCACCGGTGTTGACATCCATCATGATGCAGCCCACATTGTTGGCTCCGTTTCCATAGCGAACATTGTTGGCATAGGTATCATTGAATTCGTGAAGATGCTTCTCCACTATATTCTGAAGATTGCCGTCGATGGTAGTCACAATATTGTCACCATCCGTTGCAGGGATCGTGGTCCTCTCCAGATTGGAGTCCTCGTCCAGATATCCGTACTCTCTTCCCGCCGTTCCTGAGAGGGTGTCGTTATAGTACTCCTCAAGGCCGTACATACCTGCATTGTCACCTGAGGTAAAGCCCAGCACGTCGCAGGCAAGGGATCCGTTGGGATATTTCCTGATGTAGCTGGACTCAAACCAGATTCCCTGAATGTTGGAATCATATCCGTCCATGCCGGGAGTTATCATGTCCTGAAATTTCTTTATCTCATCATAAGGAAGCTTCTTGGCCAGGATATAGTATTGTGATGTGGGATGGTCCGACAGATACTGCCTTATCTCTCCCCCGTTAAGTCCAAACTCCCTGACGAGAGCTGTAATGGTGGGCTCAAGGAACTTCTCATCCCTCAAAAGGAGCTTGGCGTCAAGGACCACATTGTAGACCTTTTCGCTGTAGGCCAGAATCGTGCCGTTGGCATCCAGTATCTCCCCGCGCCTGAAGGGAAGCGTGGTGGAATCATACTGCTGCTGCGAAAGAACCTGTTTCTCATACTCCTCGCCGTTATTCTTGGTTATAAGAATGAGTCTGACCCCTAACCCAACGAAAGCCAGTAGCGCCAAGACAAACAGCACTACCAGCTTTTTCTTCATCCCTATAGTAAACTTCTGACTATTCTCGGATCTTCTTTTTTTCATTACCTGTTACTGCATTTCCTTCCAAAACTTCTCTTGGCAGAACTAATTTTTCTTATCTGCCTCCGGGATAGGTGCCAGCTGTCTGACATAGTCGTTGCCGCCGCCATCCGAATATCTAACGATCTGACCTTCTGAAGCATAGGTCATGCCGTATTCCTGGATTGCGATTCTCTTGATCTCATCCAGATCCACGTTACCATTGGCTCTATTATACGCCTCATCGTTGTCCTGTTTCAAATTATTTAACTGCTTTTCTAAAGTGGCGATATTCTTGACGCTTCCGGTTATCTGGGACTGAACCGAAAGGTAAAAAGCCAGAGTTCCCACCATAAGTGTCATTGCCAGCGAAAGAAAGAGCAGATACCCCAGACTCATGTGATGTCTTCTCTGCCTTGTAGGCTCCTGAACACGGAGTGTGCGGTTTGCGTGAACCCTATTTGGTTTTCTTACGGAAGTACCGCGGATATACTCACTTGCCATGTTCGCTCTCCTTTCATGTAACTGTTATTTCGTAGTCATTATGTCTTTTCAAAAACCCTTAGCTTGGCGCTCTGAGATCTCTTGTTCTCATTAAGCTCCTGCTCTCCGGGAAGGATCGGTTTTCTTGTGATCACCCTGCCTTTGGACTTCCTTCCGCAGGTGCATACCGGAAAGTCCGGCGGGCAGATACAAGGGTCTTCGTTGGTTCTGAAATTATTCTTGGTTATCCGATCCTCCAGGGAATGGAAGGTTATAACGCAGAGCCTTCCGCCCGGATTTAAAAAATCTATGAACCCGTCCAGTGAATTCTGAAGCACATCCAGTTCTCTGTTGAGAGCTATCCTTATGGCCTGATAGGTTCTCTTGGATGGGTGTCCGCTCTTTTCTCTCATCCTGGCAGGTATTGCTGCCTTTATGATCTCATTGAGCTGATAGGTAGTTTCTATAGGTGATCTCTGTCTCTCGATACAGATGTGTTTGGCTATGTTCTTGGCAAATTTGTCTTCGCCAAAATCCCTTATTATATGAAAGATTTCCGTCTCAGAATAGTCATTGACTATATCTCTTGCGGTAAGGGTCTGTCTCTGATCCATCCTCATATCCAGAGGAACATCTTCCTTGTAGGTAAATCCCCTGTCTGCGTTGTCCAGCTGATAGGAGGAGACCCCCAGGTCCAGTAGGATTCCGTCCACTCCCTTAACGCCAAGGTTTTTAAGTCTTGTTACGGCGTTTTCATAATTGTCTCTGATGATGGTGACCTTATCTCCAAAGCCTTTCAGTCTCTCAGAAGCTGCCTTTATAGCGTCCTCATCCTGATCTATTCCGTAGAGGTGGCCACTGCCGCTTAGTCTTTCTGCGATGTGAAAAGAATGACCGCCGCCGCCCAGAGTTCCGTCAAGATAAATCCCCTCAGGCCTGATATTCAGATTGTCTATGCACTCCTTCAGGAGCACCGAATAATGCTTGAATTCCATACATCAGATCCTCAGGCCATATTCGCTCATCCTTGCAGCGATCTCATTTATATCCTCAAAGGTGCTGGCCTTGTCCCAATCCGCCTTACTCCAGATCTCTGCTCTGTTTCCGACGCCTGCGACCACCGCTTCTTTCTCAATGTGTGCGTGTTGGAGGAGGTTGGCGGGTAAAAGAATCCTGCCCTGTTTATCAAGTTCTGCGTCTATTGCTCCTGAAAGAAAGAAGCGGCCCAGCGCCCTTGCTTCTGGCTTGTCCATGGGTAGTGCCTGGAGTTTGGCTTCAAATTCATCCCAGCCATCCTGTGCGAACACGAAAAGGCATCCGTCAAACCCCTTGGTTACAACAAACTGTTCGCCGAGAAGTTCGCGGAACTTTACCGGAATTATGAGTCTTCCCTTAGCATCTATGGAATGACTGTACTCGCCTCTGAATGCTGTTCCCACTTTTCTACCACTTTATACCACTTTTTGCCACTTTTTACCACCTGAAACCATTATATATGAATTTATATGGATAAACAATAGTCAATTATTTCTTATTAATGAAAAATGTATAAACTAATGTGAGATTTGCACAAAAAAACGCCTATATAGTGTCTATGCCAAGGCACATGCACTATATAAGCGTTAAAATTTTATAAAATCTATTAAGTTTTCAGTTTTTAAACAAAGTGGAGAGAATGCCTCGTCCCAGGCTTGCTCCCAGGTTTCCTCCCAGGGTCTTGCCGAACTTGCCAAACTTTCCTCCTACACTTTTCCCCACTTCTCTTCCAACAGTTCCAACCACTGAGTTACCGATGGTCTTGGCTGTCTGCTTCTTTCTCCTGTCTGCCGCAGCCTGGTCTTTCTCTGCCTGCTTTCTGGCAGCTTCCTCCTCTTTTTCCCTTAACTTGCGCTCCTGTTCTTCAGCTCTGAGCTTCTCTGCAGCCTGCGCATCCGCAAGGCCTTTTCTCTCAAGAAACTCATAAGCAGAATCGGGGTCGTGGGGTTCAAAGTACCTTGTATAAAGAGTACTTTCCTTTATCTTTCTGTCCCTGGTGGCATCGTCGATGCTGCCCATATAGGACTGAGGAGGCAGAATAAATACCCTCTCGCACACAGTGGGGGTTCCATCCTCTGAAAGGAAGGAGCAGACAGCCTCTCCCACACCCAGCTCCTGAATAACATCCGCAGTCTTAAATGCAGGATTCTCCCTGAAGGAGTCTGCAGCCGCCTTTACTGCCTTCATATCTGAAGGAGTGTAAGCATGAAGAGCATGCTGAACCTTGTTGCCAAGCTGAGCCAGAACGCCGTCAGGAATATCCCTGGGATTCTGTGTCACAAAGTAGATGCCGACGCCCTTGGATCTGATGAGCTTTACCACCTGCTCAATCTTGTCCATAAGGTTCTTAGGCGTATCCTTGAACAGAAGGTGCGCCTCGTCAAAGAAGAATACCATCTTGGGCTTGTCCAGATCTCCCACCTCAGGAAGGGTCTCAAAGAGCTCCGACATCATCCACAGAAGGAAGGTGGCATAAAGGGTACCGTTGTTGATAAGACTGGTGGAATCAAGGATGTTGATCATGCCCTTGCCGCCGATCCCCGTAGTGAACCAGTCCTTAATGTCCAGGGCAGGCTCGAAAAAGAACCTGTCGCCGCCTGCTATCTCCAGCGAAACAATGGCCCTCATGATGGCCGATACCGAAACCTTGCTTATGTTGCCATAGCTTGCAGCATATTCTTTATTATTCTCTGCCATGTAGTTGAGCATGGATTTAAGGTCCTTGGTATCTACCAGCAAAAGTCCCTCGTCATCGGCAATTTTGAACGCTATTGATAGCAGATCTCTCTGAAGGTCATTTAGTCCAAGTATTCTTCCAAGAAGAAGCGGCCCCATCTCTGAAACAGTAGTCCTGAGAGGAATGCCCTTTTCTCCGAAGACATCCCAGAAGGTAACAGGGTATCCCTGATATTTAAAGCCTGCCTCATTAAGGCCGAACTTCTGTATCCTCTTCTGCATATTTTCACTGTCCTGTCCCTCAAGTACAGTGCCTGCCAGATCCCCTTTAACATCGGCAAGAAATACCGGCACTCCCATGTCACTGAAGGACTCCGCCATGACCTTCAGGGTTACGGTCTTACCTGTTCCGGTAGCCCCCGCTATAAGTCCATGTCTGTTGGCCATCTCAGGCAAAAGAAATACATTCTCCCCTGCCTCATTGTTGGCAATCCAGATTTTATTGTCTTTATACATTCAGTACCTCCTCCAACAGTTATCTTCTATATATTAATAGCTCTTTCTATTCTATCATTTTTTGTGCACTGTCGATTAAAAAGTTCGGTTATTGACTTGACAAACATTTGTTCGTTATAATACTGGTATGAGCATAAACAAGGAAAGAGTATATATCTGCATAGATCTCAAGTCCTTTTACGCCTCTGTGGAGTGCGCAGAACGTGGGCTTGATGTGATGACAACCAATCTTGTTGTGGCCGATCCCGAGAGGTCCGACAAGACTATTTGTCTTGCAGTATCTCCCTCCATGAAGGCCCTGGGTGTGAGGAACAGATGCAGGGTCTTTGAGATTCCCAAGCACATCGACTATATCATGGCTGTACCCAGGATGCAGCTCTACATAGACTATTCTGCCGAAGTTTATGCCATCTACCTTAAGTATATCTCCCCCAGCGACATCCATGTTTATTCTGTGGATGAGGCTTTCATGGATGTGACGGACTACCTGACCCTCTATCAGATGAGCGCAAGGCAGCTGGGACAGAGGATCATGGATGACATAAACGACACCCTGCATATAAGAGCCACCTGCGGGATCGGCAGCAACCTGTACCTCACCAAGGTGGCCCTGGACATAACAGCCAAGCACTCCCCGGATTTTATCGGCGAGCTGGATGAGAGGACCTATATTGAGACCCTCTGGGATCACAGGCCCCTCACCGACTTCTGGAGAGTCGGCGCAGGTATTGCAAGGCGTCTTGAGACCTATGGCATGACGAGCATGCGGCAGATTGCCAACGGCGATGAGGATCTGCTGTACAGGCTCCTGGGTGTCAATGCGGAGCTTCTCATAGATCACGCCTGGGGACGTGAATCCGTCACCATGGAGGATATCAAGTCCTACAAGAGTGCTTCCCACTCCCTTACACAGGGACAGGTCCTGATGAGTGATTACAGCTTTGAAAAGGGACTCATCGTTGCCAAGGAGATGATGGACCTCATGTGCCTTGATATGGTAGACAAGGGCCTTGTCAGCAAGTCCTACTCTCTTCACGTAGGCTACACCAACAGCGCCCACATCCCCATGAGCAGAGGCACTTTCTCCCTCGACACAGAGACCAACGCCTCCTCCATTCTGATTCCGGAGATTGCAAGGCTCTATGAGCAGATTGTAAATCCCGCCTATGAGATAAGGAGGATGTTCATATACTGCAACAACGTCGTTTCCGAGGAGAATCTGCAGTACTCCTTCTTTATGCCCGCGCAGGACCTGGAGAGAGACCGCAAGGTGCAGCAGGCCATCCTGGCCATCAAGAACAAGTTTGGCAAGAATGCCATCCTCAAGGGCCTTAGCTACGAGGAAGGCGCCACCACCAGAGAGCGCAATATGCAGATCGGAGGTCACAAGGCCTATGGCGAGACAAAAGATGCCACCTGAGAAAAGAGCCGCCCAGTTTCTGCCTTTCCAGGCCGTTAAGGGACTGGATGAAGCTCTTTTAGCCAAGGAAAAGATCATAGTACCAAAAATCGAGCTCTCAGAGGATTCTCTGAAAGAGCTCGATGTCAAAATGCACCTTATTAAAAAGGGAATGATCATAACTGTCGTCTATTTCCACAAGGACGAGTACCTAAAGCTCACCGGAATGGTGGCTAGGCTCGATGAGACCGCCAGGATCCTGCAGATAGTTAACACCAAGATTCCCTTCGAGGATATCTTTGATGTGCTGATCGGTGACGAGCGCGGTCATTGACACAATATACAGGTGCCATAGATTTTGAATGATATGTCACTTTATCTCTTTTCAAAATACGCCAGCGCTATAGCCCCGGGACCGGCATAGGTTCCGATTGTTGCACCGACTTCAGCGTACTGAAGCCTGTCCTCATGTCCTTCATACAGGACCTTGGAGTCCTCGACATATTTTTTCAGCACATCATCGGAGAATCCCGAATAAGCCAGACAGATGGGCCTGTCAAAATCTATTCCTCCGGTCTTTCTGACGAACTCCATCAGCATATTGTGACTGTTCCTGGAGCCTCTTGCCTTTCCTATTACCTTGACTATACCCTCTTCTATGGTGATAACAGGCTTTATCATAAGAAGGTTCCCTGCAAATGCCGCTGCAGAGGAGAGTCTTCCTCCCAGCTTAAGGTATTCAAGGGTATCAAAGACTGATATCACATGAACCCTGTCCATCTCAGCTTTTATAGCCTCTTCTATCTCTGCGGCATTCATGCCCTGATCCCGCAGCTGAACCGCTCTCTGGACAATGACATACTCCGAAATGCAGAACTGCCTGCTATCCACAATGTGTACTTCACCCTCCAGGTCCTCAGCCGCAATGCATGCGCTCTGATATGAACCTGAAACTCCCGCAGAAAGCGAAAAGTAGATCACCTCATCTCCTGCATCCAGAGCAGCCTTAAAGTGCTGAGCATATTCGTATGGTGATATCTGACTGGTCTTAGGTATCTCATCAGTTTCCACCAGCTTCCTGTAAAACTCCTGCGGCGGAAGCGTCACTCCGTCAAGAAACTCCTCTTCTCCAAATCTCACCTTCAAGGGGATGACCTCTATCCCCCACTCCTTTGCCGTACTCTGCGGTATATCACTTGCTGAGTCCGTTATTATACGTACTGCCATTCTTCTCTCCTCCCTACATCGGTGTAGCCGTTTTATATTAACTCGATCATACAGATGAAAACCATATTGCCATATGTTATCCCGTGGTTTTTGCAAGTAGTTTCCGAAACCACGTATAAAATAAGCTACTGACTATATGCTTTCAGAAAAAGTTTCCAAAAACATAATCAGTAGCTTATCACAATTCATTTGCTTATGCAATTATCTATATTTTTTTGGAATGATACGGGCATGTGCATTGACCGGGATAAATTTCAGAACCGCTTTGAGGACGCTTGCGCTCCCCTCGCCTCGCAGCGGTACTAATACCTTGAGGAACAGGTATTTAGTACCGGCGGTCTCAGAAGCCTCTGCATCGG
>JAEEGL010768837.1_pt1 | contig 33869 bp, 32 predicted proteins | sample 9134231 | NCBI WGS metagenome assembly JAEEGL01 (sample SAMN16246548, study PRJNA631951) | gut metagenome | biome: gut microbiome; feature: rumen; material: fiber-attached | host: Bos | place: Iran: Karaj | collected 2018-10 | reverse complement strand
TCGCTTATGCACACTTTTGTATTGGTCATTGTTTGTATATGTCGTCAAAACACTCGGAAAATGCCCTTGCCATTATTTCAAATCCGACATCGTTCGGATGGGTGCCATCGACAACATAGCCATTTCTGTAAAAGTTCTTGAACTTCTTTCTTCCGTCCACAAAATACACTTTGTTGTCACCATTTTGAAGAGCTTTTTCATACGAAGAGCAGATAATATTCCTACGCTTCTTTTCGTTGTATTCTCCCCTGTCATATGTGGGTCTGGATGCCATAATAATTGGTATATCCGGATGAGCTTTTCTTATGGTTTCATACACATAATAGTGAGTTTTTTCAAGGTGTTCTACATTTGGTGCATTGTGGTCATAGTCTAGAACAAAAACACTCATATCCAAAGTGGAAATGTATTCCACAATTTCTTTTTGTCCTCTGCACGCACCTGAATAGCCTAAGTTTGTGTATTCAAAATCATATTTCATTGACAGCATAGACGGATAAGAAATACCCGGTCTGCTCGCAAATGCTCCATGTGTAATGGATGAACCATAAAACACAACAGGCGTTTCATGAGAATAGCGAGCGCCTTCCTGTAAGGTTCCCTTTTCGTCTATTCCTATATACATGTCCATAACACCGGCAAATATCGGGAAATTGATTATTAAATTTCTCTCTTTTGATTTAAACAAATCAACGACCGTACAATAGCCTTCAGTGTTACGATTGATAGGCAAAAATGACTTCAAAAAGATATATTTGCCTTTTTCAGTCTTTTCATAGAGATCAAAACCACAAGCTCCTACAGATGACATTCCTTCAGCAAACCAGCAGCTCTTGTTATATAAGACTTTGATTGCAATATATCTTGAATTGGTTCTGAAAGTTACTCTACCGCCCGTATCCATTTGATTCAGATTTTCAAGTTTGTCTGTAGCAGCAATTTCTTGAGGCATTCTTATAAAGCCATTTTCATCATCCCACAATAAACCATGTATTTTGAAATGCTTTTCTTTAATGTTAATAAATCGTATATTCTGAACATCCAAATCTTTAGGCACAGAAGTATTAGATGTTTCTTTTGTTATTGGCAGTATATTCATAAAATCCCCCAATTATTTCAAAAACCACAACTATGAAATTGTGGTTTTGTTTTTTTGTTTTCAATCTTTTACAAGTTTAACCTTTGAACCATTTCCGATTCCGCATGCATTGGCATCATCAGTATCCAAGTGCATTTCAAGAATAAACTTATCACTCACTCTGATTTGTACATCATACAGTTTTGTTCTTTTTCCATCGCCAACGGTTTCAACAGAAACATAGTCTCCGTCTTTAACGCCGTATCTTTCACCATCAGATGGACTCATGTGGATGTGTCTGTTTGCCAAGATACAACCTTCGCTGAGTTGAACTAAACCTTTTGGTCCTATGATTGTAATCGGAGCAGAACCGGCAAGGTCACCAGATTCTCTTACAGGAGGCTTTACTTTAAGTGTAAAAGAATCTGTTTTGGATATCTCCACTTGTGACTGCTTGCGCACGGGTCCCAATACTCTGACACCTTCAATTGCTCTCAAAGAAGGCCCTATAAGTGTCAGCTGCTCTTTACAAGCATATTGACCCGGTTGGGAAAGATCTTTTAAAGGAGTTAGCTGATAACCCTTTCCGAACAACACTTCAACATGTTCTTGGGTTAGATGTATATGTCTATTTGATACGCCTACGGGTATATCGCCATCAAGGGCAACATCCTTATTTCCGGAAACACATTCTCTGACAACTTTTTCTACGATTTCCGAAATATATTTTTCATCAACGTTCATATGTCTCTCCAATCAAATAATTCTGAAACTATCTGCCATAACACATCTGCGCTGTCTTGTGAAAGAACGTGCTGATGTGATTCCTTCTCCTGTAGGTCCTGCAATAGTAAATGTTGTATGTCCTTCTCCACCAAAACCTATTCCTGCATATGAAGGAGCATTTTTAACGAATATTGTTGTTTCAACAGCTCTGGCAAATCTTGACAAATTGTCAATATTCTTTGAATGCATGTGTGCAGAGTGTCTTCTTCCGCCTTCCGCTTTACAAGCTAAATCAATAGCTTCATCTATATCTTTTACTCTTACGATTCCCAAAATAGGCATCATCAATTCATTCTGAACAAAGTCATGATTGAAATCAACTTCAGCAATAATACATCTGATATCACTTCCGACGGTTATGCCAATCTTTGACAAAAGAACAGGAGCTGATCTTCCAACGCACTCACGGCTTACAGTTTTAACTGTCTTTCCTGCCTTGTTTGTCTTTTCAACAAGAACTATCTTAGCCAACTGGTCTGCTTGTTCCTTTGTAATCTGATATGAGCCTGCTCTCTTCATTCCTTCAATGAGTTGATCTGCAACATTATCAAATACAAATACTTCTTTTTCAGCTATGCAAGGCAAGTTGTTATCAAATGTACAACCATCAATGATATCTTTAGCTGCTTTCGGAACATCTGCAGTATCATCAACTATAACAGGAGGGTTGCCCGCGCCTGCACCAATTGCTTTCTTTCCGGATGAAAGAACTGCCTTAACAACACCGGGACCACCGGTACAAACAAGAAGTTTGATGAGCGGATGTGATTCCATAATTGCTGCAGATTCCATTGTCGGCATCTTCATTGAGCAAACAAGAATTTCAGGACCGCCTGCCATTTTGCTGGCTCTGTTTACCAAGTCAACTGCATAGTTAGATGTTGCTATTGCATTGGGATGTGGATTGAAAACAACTGCGTTTCCTGCTGCAAGCATGCCCATTGAGTTACAAATAACGGTTTCACTTGGGTTGGTGCTTGGAGTAATTGCTCCGACAACACCGAAAGGAGCCATTTCTATTAAAGTCAGACCATTATCTCCTGTTTTAGCAGTTGGTGTAATGTCTTCTGTACCTGGTGTTTTGTCTGCGACAAGAATATGTTTTAATCTCTTGTGTTCAGGATTTCCCATTCCTGTTTCAGCAACACCGAGTTCACCCATAATAGCAGCTTCTTCACGAGTCAATTGTCTTATAGCCGTAATTATTTTTTCTCTGTTTTCTACGCTCATAGCGCGAATAATCTTATAGCTTCTGTTAGCGGATTCAATGGCTTCATTCATATCGTCGAAAATGCCTATGAACTTTCTTCCATTGTACTGAGTAGAATCCCATTTTTTGTCAACAGGTGTGCTTGATTTCAACTCTCCTATGACTTTAGAAACTATCTCTTTAATTTCATTTTCAGTAATTTGTGCCATAATACACCTCAACCTATCCCTTATTTAACCAATTTCTGAGTATCAAGTGCGATCATGTACTCTTCGTCTGTAGGAACAATCATGACTTTAACTTTTGCTCCCTTTTTCGTTATATCAAATGGAACGCCTCTTTGGAAATTGTCGTTTCTGTCATTGTCGATTTCAATTCCCAACCATTCCATGTTTTCACAAACCATTCTGCGGATTTCACTTTGATTCTCACCAATTCCGGCTGTGAACACAAGTACATCAAGACCGTTCATCTCAGCTGCATATGCACCTATGTGTTTTTTTATGCCGTTAGCCAGAATCTTAAGTGCCAATTCTGCTCTTTTGTTTCCTTCTTTAGCTGCAGCAAGACAGTTTCTGAAATCATTGGATAAACCGGATATTCCGAGCAAGCCTGATTTCTTGTTTAATATGTCTGCCATCTCATCAGGAGACAAGTTTTTCTTTTTCATTACATATGGGATGATAGTGGGATCTATGCTGCCTGATCTTGTTCCCATTGCAATTCCTTCCTGTGGAGTAAAACCCATTGAAGTATCAATTGCTTTTCCGCCATCCACTGCTGTGATTGAGGAACCATTTCCCAAGTGACATGTAATCATCTTGAGGTCTTTAGGATCCTTGCCAAGGACTTCTGCTGTCTTTTGTGATACATATCTGTGCGAAGTTCCATGGAAGCCATACCTTCTGATTTTATCTTCGGTATAGTACTCATATGGCAAAGCATATATATATCTGAAGTCCTCTATTTCGGAATAGAATGAAGTATCAAATACTGCGACTTGCGGAACATTTGGCAACAGTCTCAGACATGCTCTCATGCCCAAAATTGCCGGTGGTCCGTGCAGAGGATTAATTGGAACTATAGTCTCCAGGTAATCGATAAGATCTTTATTTACTCTTGATGACTTTGTATATTTTTCTCCGCCATGTGCCACTCTGTGTCCTACTGCAGATATTTCATCTACATTTGAAATAACACCATGAACTTTGTCAGTCAGTAACGAGAAAACAAGTTGCAATGCTTCATCGTGAGTTGGCAGATCAACATCCATTGAATAATTGTCTTGACCAGGAACTTTGTGTGTTATAGATCCACCTGCTCCGATTCTCTCACAGCCGCCCTTTGACATTACTTCGCCTTTTTCCATGTCAAACAGCTGATACTTGAGTGATGATGAACCTGCATTTATAACTAATATCTTCATTCTTCTCTCCTATTAATAGACTAATTTCACGCCGTTTTGTTCAATTAAATTGCGCCATTTCTCGTCCGGCTCGCTGTCGGTTACGATTATGTCAACATCTTTAATGTCACAAACTTTTACAAAAGATTTTCTGTTAAATTTTGTGCTGTCTAACACAAGCACTTTTTTATCAGCGGATGAGTAGATAGCCTGTTTCATTTCAGAATCTTTTTCGTTTGAATCGGTAATTCCCATCTTCTCATCTATTCCTTTAGCTGAACAAATCGCCATATCCACGTGGTGGCATCTGATCATCTTCTCTGCGGTTGCGCCTCCGAGTGCAAATGCTCCTTCTTTCAAAGCGCCGCCGGTTGAAAGGATTGTCCAACCTGATTTATCTGCCAATTCAATCAGTATTTCTACTGAGTTGGTGATAACAGTAATGTTCTTTTTATGTTTTATTTTTCTTGTTACGAATATTGCTGTAGAAGATGCATCAAGCATTATGTGATCACCATCTTTAATCATAGCAGCAACATTCTCTGCAATTATTTGTTTTAAATCTGTATTTTCTTTCTTGCGGACATTGTATGGAAGGTCAATACTCGGTGCTACATTAGATACTGCTCCGCCATATGTCTTTTTTGCTTTTCCCTCTTTTTCAAGCTTTTCAATATCACGTCTGATTGTCTCTTCGGTAACACCAAATTGCTTTGCCAATTCGGAAACAACAACTTTGCCCTCTATGCTCAGAGCATTGAGCATTGCATTGCGTCGTTCAATTGCTAACATGAGTACTCCTCCCTTCTTTAGATTTTTTATGTCTTTTTTTACAGAACTTTATTCCATACCTTGGGATCAGGACCGGCGATGACTGAACTGTCGAGGAACATGCCGTCTTTTCCCGCTTCCGCTTTGGCTTTTTCTATGGATGCAGAAACAGCTGATACTTCACCTGTAATAAGTATGTAAGATTTTCCACACATACCTCTTGCAAGTCGTATTTCAACGAGTTGAATGTTAGCTGTCTTTGCTGCATTATCTGCAGCAACAATTGCAGCTGCAACTGAGTATGTTTCGAGTATTCCCAATGACTTGGGATTTTCAATTATAGTGGTTCCCCAGATAGCTCCGAAAATAGAGTCATGAGGATTGCCCAGTATAAAACTATCAATCAGTTGTTCAGGGAGTTGAGTTGTAGCAGCTTCTACTGATGCTTTTACTGCAGACAATTCTCCTTCAACCAATACAAAATATTTACCCGGACATACTGTTTCAGCTTGTATAATATCCACTTCAGATGTCTTTACCATAATATCTGCGGCGGTCATACCGGATGACACCGTTTTATATTCAACAAGACCTATTGCTTTTGCCATGGTATAACCTCCTATTCTTCAACAATGATAAATTTCTCTGTTATTTCACTCACTCGACCGTTGATCGGTGAATGAATGTTTACGCTGAGTTTTCCTTCAGCAGCCTTTGCCAGAATCTGGTATTCTTTAACTTCCTGTCCAACTTTAACATCAACAACGGCAGGAACACCAATGTGTTGATTCAGCATCACTTTGACCCTCTTGGTCTTTATTTCATTGTCTGAAATCGGTGCTGAGTTGTTGTATTTTTCAAGATCCATTCTCTTGCGCAGCCTAGAAAGTGGAACCTGTTTCAATGCTCTGTCCTTGACTATTTTGACGGGCTCTGTAATAACAGGTGGCTTTACTCCCTCAGCTCTCAGACCCTTCTTTACAACTGCGAGAAGGTTTCTTGGAGATAATCCCTGATGACATGAATACATCTCACACAAACCGCAACTTGAACAAAATGCTGAGTTCAGGTATGGGAGTATGTTATGCCAATCGTGGTTAGATGCCACTTTCATAAATTCTGCTGGATCAATCGGATGTCCGAGAAGGTGTCTTGGACACATATCCGTACAGTATCTGCACTGACTGCAAGAAGCCATTGCTCTCTTCAAGTCAATTGATACTTTTGTTTGTTTTCTTTGTACAACGTAATGATCTTCCGGCAATACAATAACTGCATTTGTTGTCTTGGTGACAACATCACTCTTGGTACCAAGATTTCCCATCATTGGTCCGCCAAGCAAGTAAGCCGGTCTGTCTGTCGTCTCACCTCCGGACAATGCCACCAATTCACCGATTGTCATACCAATTGGGGCATAATATGTTCCAGGGGTTTTAACTTCGCCGGTTACTGTCACGTATTTACGTGTAACCGGTTTTCCATTGATTGCTCTATACAGGTTGTATACAGTCTCCACGTTGAATACGTTGACTCCTACTGTTATCGGAAGCGCACCCGGCTGAACAATTCTGCCAGTAGCTTCGTAAATCAGAATAACTTCATCACCCGCTGGATAAACTTCCCTGAAAGGGCAAATTCTCATATTATCAAACGATGACATAAGTGGTTCCAAGGCCGCAATGGTTTTTTTGTATACTGCTTTAAGACCTATGATAACCTGCTTTGCACCGACTGTTTTCGCTATTAAATTGAGTGCTTGGAGTATTTCGTAAGCTTTTCTTTCTAGAAGCTGTCTGTGCAGCCTCAACAGCGGCTCACACTCCGCGCAGTTAAGTATTATCGTATCGGCACGCTTGTCCAGTTTTGCGTAAGATGGAAAACCGGCTCCACCTGCTCCTACGATTCCGGCATCACGCATTATTGCAGTGAGCTCTTCGTAATTCATTTATTTAATCCTGATATTCCTATTCCTTCATCTACTATACCGACGATTGCGGCATCAATAGGTGATGTTTCTAAATTGCAGCCTATTCTCGCTGCGCTGCCGGTAGCAACTAAGACAAGTTCGCCTATTCCGGCACCTATGTTGTCTATTGCAACAATTTTGTTTTCCGGATTGCCCATATCTTTCAATGGTTCAACAACCATCAACTTGTGTCCCACAAGATTCTGATTTTTCCGTGTCGAAACTATGCTGCAAATAACTTTTCCGACTATCATAATATTATCCTTTCGTAAAGGGTTTGTTCCCGTCTGCCGCAATTAAGCGGCAGACGGATTTGAGACTTTCCGAGATTTCCTATTATTTGAGAACAGGAAGAATCTTTTCAACGTCTGAATGAGGACGAGGAATTACATGAATTGCAATTACTTCGCCGAGTTTGCCAGCAGCTGCACCGCCGGCTTCTGTAGCTGCATTTACTGCACCAACATCGCCACGAACCATAACGGATACGAGTCCGCTACCGATCTTTTCAGTACCGATGAGAGTAACATTAGCTGCTTTTACCATAGCATCTGCAGCTTCAATTGCAGCAACAAGACCTCTGGTTTCTACCATTCCGAGTGCTTCAAGTGCCATAATGTCCCTCCAAAATTAATTTATTTTTTCTTTTTTTCTTTCGATTATTTAAGTACGGGAAGAATCTTCTCCACGTCTGAATGAGGACGAGGAATTACATGAATTGCAATTACTTCGCCGAGTTTGCCAGCAGCCTTGCCGCCAGCTTCTGTAGCTGCATTTACTGCACCAACATCGCCTCTAACCATAACGGATACGAGTCCGCTACCGATTTTCTCTGTTCCGATGAGAGTAACATTAGCAGCTTTTACCATAGCATCTGCAGCTTCGATTGCAGCTACAAGACCTCTGGTTTCTACCATTCCTAAAGCTTCAAGTGTCATATTTGCCTCCATTTGAATATATATTTTCTTTTTTCTTTTTCTTATTTAAATTTGGGAAGAATCTTCTCAACATCAGAATGAGGACGAGGAATTACATGAACTGCAATTACTTCACCGAGCTTTCCTGCTCTTGCTCCGCCGGCTTCTGTTGCTGCCTTAACAGCACCAACATCTCCTCTTACCATAACTGAAACGAGTCCGCTTCCTATTTTTTCTGTACCTATAAGTCTGACGTTAGCAGCTTTTACCATAGCATCTGCTGCTTCAATAGCAGCTACAAGACCTCTGGTCTCTACCATTCCGAGCGCTTCTTTTTCACTGGAATAGCTTTCACTTACTACTTCTTTTGTACTTACTGTCTTTTCTGTGGACACCTGTGAAACAGATGTTCCTGATCTCTTTGTTGCGGCCATAAAACCATCTCCATTATTTTTTTAATCGCTGAGCACTTAAGTCAACAATTCTTCGTGTTTCCTCGTGAGGATTAGCAAGTACCAGCTTTGCAACCGGTTTCTTTATAGCTAGCTTTGATGCATTTTCAACCGCTGCATTTACTGCGGATACATCTCCTTCAACTATAATGGTAACGAGTCGTCCTCCGAGTTTTCTTTCCCATGTGACAAGCTCTACATTTGCAGACTTACACATAATGTCAAGTGCATCGAGTGCTGCCACAACGCCTGTTATTTCAATAAATCCCAAAGCTTTCATAACTAACACTCCGCTATGTCACATCAAATCCGCTCAATTTGAGCATCTTTTCTGTGTCTGATTCGACATTCGGAATAATATAATGAGTTACAATGCCGCTGACATTTGCGGCAGCAACCAGACCTGCATCCACTGCTGCTTTTACATCATCAACATCACCGCGGAATTTGACCGCTACCAACAGTGGCACCGGCAATTTGTCAGCATTGGCCGGTTTATTTTTATCAAATTTTTCAACTGTGACATTTGCCGCTTTACAACCTGCATCACAAGCTGCAAAAGCTGCTACCAGCCCATATACTTCAATGATTCCAACAGCTTTTCCCATTTATATCTCCCAATTACTGTTTTTTGTTTTAGTCAGCAACTACTGCTATCTTCAAACCTTCTTGTCTTACGTTTGTCTCAAATGCTTCCTGAATTCTGCTGAGCGGGAACTTGTGAGTAATAAGTTCTTTAACCGGAAGTCCGATTCCGTTTGCTCTCTTCAAAAAGTCAAATGTAGTTGCATAATCTCTTAATGTGTAAACCCATGAACCTACGAGTGTAAGCTCTTTTGAACAAATGTCAAAGTGTGGGTTAATTGTTGCATCTCCTCCGTTTATGAAGAAACCTAATTCGCAGAGGCCTCCGCCGTTTCTTATAAACTTGTAGATGTTTGAGTGACCAGCTGGAGAACCGGTGCACTGGAAACCGAAATCAGCAAGCTTTCCGCCGAAAGCATTCTGTACGCCTTTGCTGAGTTCTTCGATTCCTTTGAAATCTTTGAAGTTTACAGTTGCTTCAGCACCGAACTTCTTTGAGAACTCAAGTCTCTTTTCGTTTCCGTCTACAGTTACTATATGTTCAACTCCCAGAGTTCTGAGAACCGCTACACAGAGTAATCCGATTGGTCCGCATCCCTGAATAACGACTCTTGAATTGAATCTCAGGATGTTTGTTGTTTTTGCTCTTTCTACTGCATGAACCAAAACTGCACTTGGTTCAATCAATATTCTGGAGTCTAAATCAAGATCACTTACATTAAAGAATGTTGATCCTGCATTTCCTTTAATAAGGATGTAATCCGAGAACCAGCCTTTTAGGTGGTTTGTTGGATCATTGTCAGGAAGAAGACCGTAAACATCTGCTCCTCCGACATTCTGTTTGTTTAAGTCAAACATTGTGATGTCCGGATTATCCTTAAAAATCATACATGTTACTATTTTGTCGCCTATGCCTATCGGCTTGCCTGCGCTGTCTTTTGTAACATTCTTTCCTATCTTTACTATTTCACCTGTTCCTTCGTGACCCAAGGCAACAGGAATCAATCCAAATGGATCTTTGCGAAATTCATGTGCATCTGTACCACAGATTCCGCATCCTTCTACCTTGACGAGAATGTCATCGTCTCCAACTTCAGGAATAGGAAATTCTTTGACTTCCATTTTTTCAATGGCTGTCAGCATTCCAACCCTTGCTGTTTTCGGAACACCTGTCTGTCTTGCTGTAGAAGTTGTAGTTGTGCTCATTCCTGCAAGCACTTTTTTTACAATCTCTTCTATATTTGCAGCATTGATATCCATCTTACATGTTTCCTTTCTCAAATATTTCGCGGCCATATTCGGCTAGACCCGTGTCCTGAACTTCAGTTCCTCCCGAAACTCCAAGACCTCCGATTATCTCACCTTTTGTGTTTTTTAACGGCTCACCGCCACCGAAAATAACTATCTTTCCGCCATTAGTGAACTGAATTCCGTAAAGCGAGCCGCCAGGCTTTGCCAATTGACTCAATGCTTTTGTTGACATTTTCAGTCCAACTGATGTGTAAGCTTTGTTAAGCGCTATATCGTAACTAGCTAAAAATGAATTGTCACTGCATTCAACAAGGACTGGATTTCCGCCTTTGTTCGTAATGGCAACTACAGCATTGACCCCCATTTCCAAAGCTTTTTTTCTTACTTTACGACTAAGCGCCTGAGCAGCAGCAAGCGTCATTTCATCTGTAGGTCTCAAATATTCTTTAAGAACATTTTCAACCGTACTCTTAATAAGCTGCTCGTTCATATGTTTATTTACCCAGTTGTGCAAGAACTCTCTTTGTTATTTCAGCAACAAGTGCCTGATCTTCCATTGAAGCTCCTGTTGGATTAGCAGTTCTTGATGCACCTCCGCAACTGCCGCTGCAGCTTCCGCCACAGTTATGACAGCTCGGTTTTCCTTCTTTGAGGCTTGGGCAAAGGTTAGCCGGGTGCTTACCCTTCATACCGAATTTTCTTCTGATTTCATAGAGTTGTTCAACTTGTTCAGGTGTGAATTCCTTTGGTCCGCCTAATACTCTTGACTGATAAAGCAGTCTTGCATAGAACTCAACTGATTCCATCTTCATATAAGCTGCCATAAGTGAATCTGAATATGTAAGAGCGCCGTGATTTTCAAGAAGAACTGCATCGAAATAAGGAAGATACTCTTCTACTGCATCCGGAATCTCTTCGGTTGATGGACAACCATATTTTGCTATCGGAACACATCCGAGAGCAATTACTGCTTCAGGCATTATTGGTTGAGTGAGAGGAATGCCCGCAATTGCAAAACTTGTTGCATAGAGAGGATGTGCATGTACAACACTCTGTACATCCGGTCTCTTCTGATAAACTCTCATGTGCATTTTGATCTCTGATGATGGTTTGAATGCACCATTAGCTTGAAGAACCTTTCCGTTTTCATCAACCTTACAGATGTATTCAGGTGTCATAAAACCTTTTGATACACCGGTAGGTGTGCACAAAAACTCGTGGTCATTGAGCTTTACTGAAATGTTTCCGTCATTGGCAGCAACCATCCCGCGGTTGTAGATTCTTCTGCCTATGTCGCACATTTGTTTTTTGATTTCATACTCATTTACGTTAGACATATTAAGTATCTCCTTATATTTTTCCTTTTTTATTTTTCAATTTCAGGATCCCCGTCATCAATCCAGCCGAGATATTTTTCAAGTTCTTCGACTCCTTCTCTCGTTATTGAATTAACTTTAAAGATGTTTTTACATCCCGCTAGTCTAAGCCATTCTTCAGCCTTGCGGGGATCAGCAAGGTCGATCTTTGTCACTACACCGATAACATCTCTATTTACCATTCCTGCCATGTTCGGAGAATAAACCGAAAACCAGTCATCTGCTGCCAATAATAAGGCGACAACGTCAGCTTCATAAGCATACAGACCAAGTGCACTGCTCAAGTTTCTGTTTTCAACATATTCACCTGGGGTATCTATAATGTTTTCTTTCCAATCGATGTATTGTGTTTTGTGATATTCAATTTTCTGATTGTTTAAAGCCTGTTTCAGTGTGGTTTTTCCCACTCCGCTTCTGCCCAGAAATATTATTTTTTTCATGTTTTAGTCACAGCGCATACTGCAAATCCAAGTACTTCTTTGCAATAATTGTTTACGGCACGAAGTGAAGACTCGACTTCAGATACTGTACCTGTAATAATTACCGTTCCGCTGAATCTATCGACAAATCCCAGTTTTGCGGCACTGGCTTTTATACATAGGTCAGCTGCTATTATTGCAGTTTCGCTTGGACAAATTGTAATAATTCCGATTGCCGTTGCACTGTAATCCACCGACGGATCCAGGCCAAGTTTTCTGTACAGGAGTTTGTCAGGATTTGCAATTATGTGAGACAAGGTTATTTGCTTACCAGGAACGCTTTCCTGAATAATTCGCATTTTTCCTTCTCTGTCGAATTTTTCTATATCCAAAACTAACCTCCTATCTGGCCTTTCAAGCCTTCGCTTTTAACTACTTCCAGCAATCTGTTCATATGCTCTTTCGGCGGTGGTTCAATATTCGAAAGCGAATACTGTCTTCCCAATCCGCTGTATTTATCACTTCCAAGCCTGTGATACGGCAATATGTGCATTTCTTCCACGGTGCCAAGAGATTTTGCAAATCTCGCGATTTCCCTTATTTCTTCAACTGTATCGTTGAATGTGGGAATGACCGGAGTTCGAATAATCAGTTTCTTTGCATCTTTTGCTATCTTTTTGGCATTTTCCAGAATCAGTTCATTCGGCTGAGTAGTGAAAGCTTTGTGTTTTTCACTGTTCATATGCTTTATGTCCATGAGATACAGATCCAAATACGGAAGATATTTTTGAATAACTTCGTATTTTGCAAACCCTGTTGATTCCATGGCAGTGTTGATGCCTGATTCCTTAGCTGCTCTCAAAAGTGCAGGTGCAAATTCAGGTTGAGCAAGCGATTCTCCTCCGGAAAGCGTCATTCCACCTCCTGACCTGTCGTAATAGACTCTGTCTCTTTCAACTTCCTCCATTACTTCGGCAACGGTGACGTCTCTTCCTACAACCTTTGTCTTTCCGTTCATTGTCATTTGTTGGATTTCATATTCCTGAGACTCAGGATTGCAACACCATCTGCATCTCAAGTAACAACCCTTCAAAAAGACAATTGTTCTGATTCCGGGACCATCGTGGACAGAAAAGCGCTGAATATCAAATATTCTGCCTTTTGTCTTCAGATATTCCTCCATCAAAAGCCTCCTTGTTCCGTACGCTTAATGATGTCATCCTGGAGAGCTCTGGACAGAGTTGTGAACAAAGCACTGTATCCGGCAACTCTTACAACAAGAGAACGATATTTGTCCGGGTTCTTTTGTGCATCTCTCAGTGTTTCTCTAGAAACAACGTTAAATTGCATGTGAGACCCTTTCTTATCAAAATACCCTCTGACCAGCGAGACAAAGTTTTCAAGTCCCTGTTGTCCTGCTAGTGCTGTCGGGTGGAACTTCATGTTGAACAGAGTTCCGTTTGATGCAATAAAGTGATCTATGCAAGCAACTGAGTTAGCAGCTGCTGTAGGACCTTTGACATCTCTTCCTGCCGCCGGGCTTACGCCGTCTGCAACCGGAGTGAATGACAATCTTCCATCTGGAGTGCTTCCCGTCTGACCACCGAGCAATACGTTTGCCGATACCGGATACAAACCGGCCTGGAATTGTCCGCCACGTGGGTTCTTGTATGTTTCCATCGGCCTTGTGTAACAATAAGTTACATCTCTTGCAAACTGGTCTACTTCACTTATATCATTACCGAATTTCGGAAGTGCTTCTATGTCTTCACGCAATTTGCGATATTTTGCTTTTTCTTCATCAGAGCATCTGTTCTTTCTCAGCTCTGTAAATATTTTTGCTACATCGCTTTCGGTAATCGATCTTCCGCTTGCAACAACTTCTTTAACAGCTTCCTTTGTCAGCTTTTCTGCAAAGTGAGCATCCATGTCTTCGCCGTAGTTGTTATCCATGGCGTTCTTGAAATCTGCCAAAGAATATTTGTGTTGTTCAAATACTAGAGATTTGATTGCCCAAAGTGAGTCTGCCATGTTGGCAACACCGAATCCTTGAGGACCAGAGAAATTATATTTTGCTCCGCCTTCCTGAATGCTCTTTCCTTTTGCTATACAGTCATCGACCATACATGATTCAAACGGAAGCGGGCATCTCTCTGCGTGTGCTACATCTATTGCGTTTATTGAGTTAACAAGCAATTTGATGAAATACTCTATCTGTGTCTTATATGCTCCATAGAACTCTTCAAACGTTGTCATCTTTGTGACGTCGCCTGTTTTAGGGCCTATCTGGACACCCTTGTCAACACCATTTGAAAATACAAGTTCCAAAGGTCTGCACATGTTAAAGAAAGCTGCATCGTGCCAGCCATCTGTCTTTCCTGATGTCTGAGGTTCTACGCATCCTATGATGTTGTAGTTTCTGGCTTCCTGAACAGTAAGTCCTCTGCTTATAAGCTGCGGGATTATAACTTCATCATTGTAATAAGCCGGGAATCCTATACCTGTTCTCGTGAGCTCAGCTGCTCTTAAAAGCAATGAGTGAGGAGATCCGTTCCATACTCTTATTGAGAATGAAGGCTGAGGCAGGAACACGTGTTCTGTTGCTGTGATGCACATGAATGAAAGATCATTTGTTGCATCTATACCTTCTTCATCCTGACCGCCTACAATCAAATTCTGGAACAAGCTGTATCCTGCAAATCCTTCTGCGCTTACGCAGTCACGACATTTGTTGAGATCGTTCAGTTTAACCCATACACAATCAATGAGTTCCTGAGCAGCTTCTCTTGTAATAACACCCTTGTCCAAATCCGCTTTGAAATACGGATACATATACTGATCGAATCTTCCTGGAGAAATTGAGTGTCCGCTTGATTCCATCTGCAAAAGCATCTGAACAAACCAAAAGCTCTGCAATGCTTCTTTAAATGTTGTTGCTCCATGTTCGGGTACATAAGCACATATGCGCGCAGTGTCTTCAAGTTCAGCTCTTCTCTTCATATCTGCACAAGACTTTGCTTCGCTCTGAGCAAGTGCTGAATATCTCTTTGCATACTTAATTACTGCTTCACAGCTGAGGACAACCGCATCCAAGAAGTGAACTCTCTTGTTATAATCAGCATCACCTACATCCAGTTTTTCTCTAGCTTGTTTTGCTTCGTTTATTATTCCTAAATAACCATCTTTGAGAACCTTGGCATAATTGACGGTAATGTGACCTACTCCGTTGAAGAAATAGTTTCCAGGAGTATACATGTTGTGCTGGAATGCTAAATAAGCTTCCGGAGCCATGTAAGATGTGGCAAGCTCACTTGTTGTTTTGCCTTTCCAATACTTATATACCTCGTGAAGAGTGCTTTTTGTCTCATCTGAAATATAGAAAGGATCTGCAATTCTTGTCGCAACTGTTTCAAATTCAGATTCAAGCCACTCAAAAGAGTATTCCGGGAAAACCTGACAACCTCTTGGAGCCTTTGTGGCTGATCCTACAATTAATTCTCCTTCTCTTATTGTGATCGGGATATTTTCAAGAATGTGGGCAAATGCTTTTGCTCTTCTTGTTATCATAGGTTCGCCTTCAGTCTCCTTATATGATTCTGTCAGGAGAACGGCTCTATCAGATTCAATTTCAGGCATTTTCTTGTATAGATTACTTACAAGTGTTGTAATCCTTTCGCTTTTAGCTATCTTGTCTGTATAGAAAGTTTTCAAGTTGATTTCCTCGCATTCTTGGATTTTTGTGTGCATTTTGTTAAAAAAACACACAGGTTTAGATGGTAATGATTATACTTCGACCATAGAATATCACTAATGTTGTTTTTTGTCAACATTTTTTCAAAAAATTCAACATAATTTTATCAAAAAACCACATTTATCAAATAATTGTGGTAATTTCGGTGTTGTTTTGTTGTTATTTTTGAGTCAAAACAACATTTTCAAACAACATTAATCTATTACAATGTTGATTTTTTGACGAATTAACATCAAATTTATGTTTGATTTTGTAATCATTTGTTGTTTTATGTTATATTTATGTTGTTTTTTGTTTGTTTTATGTTGTTTTGTCTTTTTTGTCACGTTTAACCCAAAAATGTAAAAAATGCACATATATCTATCAATGGAATAATTCATTCTTGTAGATAAATGATAATAATACTTGTTTTATTATTTTTTTTAACTATAATTAACTAATATACATAGAAAGGGGGATTCAGAATGTTCAATATTTATGAAAACATCAATTCTGATGTTGCAATAGCCATAATAACCGTTGCAATAATGCTTTTCAGTGGCTTTGCTTTGACAAGATTGACAAAACTGTTGCATCTCCCTAATGTCACAGGATACATTGTTGCAGGAATCCTGATCGGTCCTTTTTGCTTCAATCTGGTTCACCCTTCTGTAATTGAAGGCATGGACTTCCTTGCAGATATTGCATTGGCTTTTATTGCATTCAGCACCGGTGAATTCTTTAAGATGGATGTTTTGAAGAAAAACGGTCCTAAAGTATTGGTCATCACTCTCTTTGAGTCTTTACTTGCAAGTATCCTTGTGTTTGTTGTTACTTTCTTTATACTGAATTTAAAACTGGAGTTTTCAATTGTCATCTCTGCTCTGGCAGCGGCAACTGCACCGGCTTCAACAGTAATGACAATAAGACAAACAAAATCCAAAGGCGACTTTGTAGATACTCTTTTACAGGTAGTTGCTATGGACGATGTTGTTGGATTGGTTGCTTACAGCATCGCTATTTCAATTGCTGTGGCCAGTACCACTGCAAAATTTGATTTTGTAAATGTTATAAAGCCTATAGGCCTCAACATATTATGTCTTGTTCTCGGCGGCTTGATGGGATGGGTTCTTAAATTCCTGATTTCATCAAAGCGATCAACAGACAACAGACTGATAATCGCCATAGCATCCTTGTTTACATTCTGCGGATTATGTACTTTGCTTGACACTTCTCCGCTCCTGGGATGTATGGCGATGGGAACTATATATGTAAACACATCTAAAGATGACAAATTGTTTAAACAATTAAACTATTTCAGTCCGCCCATATTACTCTTGTTCTTTGTAAGATCAGGCGCCAATTTCAATTTGGGCGCATTGTTCGGAGCATCAACAAGTATTGGAAATACCCCGCTCGTATTGATCGGTATACTGTATTTTGTTGTAAGAATTGCCGGAAAGTATCTCGGAGCGTTCACAGGCTCGGCTTTGGTAAAGAAAGACAAGAAAGTTAGAAACTATTTGGGATTTGCCCTGGTTCCTCAGGCAGGAGTAGCAATAGGCCTAGCCGCACTCGGCGCCCGTACTCTCGGTGGTACAATGGGAGATTCGCTTGAAACAATCATTTTGGCGTCCAGCGTCCTATACGAATTGATTGGACCTGCATGCGGCAAATTTGCGCTGTATAAATCCAAATCGTATTCAAATGATATAGATGAAATTGTTCCTGTTCCGGAAGAGGAAAAGAAAGAAAAGTCTCAGGTAGAAATACTCATAGACCAAATCAACGAGATTCAAAAGAAATTGCCTGAACATCCACAGACAACATCTGAAGAAGAACAGGCATTCACAGAAGCAGCTGAAGAACAGTATGAGAACTTCAACTACAAACGAAAAAGACACTTCGGGAGGAAATAAAATTGAAAGATCCGATTTTACAATTATTGAATATTTCATTTGACGGACTTACCATCTATTCGGCACTGATTCGTCTTGCATTGTCACTTGTAATAGGAGCAGTTGTTGGATGCGAGAGAGCCAAAAAGCGTCATTCAGCAGGATTGAGAACCTTTTTGCTTGTAACTTTCTCGGGTACTACGGCTATGTTGCTCGACTTGTTCATTATGGAAAACACGGCTGTCAATCTGCCAATTCTCTCTGGAGTTGCAGTTATTTCTTCAGCAATGTTAAGCGGCAACTCAATTCTTTACAGTTCAAGAAGCCAGATAAAGGGCTTAACAACTTCGGCTGCTCTTTGGGTTTGTAGTCTGCTCGGGGTTTTGTGCGGCACAGGACTGTACACAATAACCATTATTTGTTCAATCATCCTTTATGTCGTTTTGGCTTCAATACCGAGAGCCGAAAAGTATTTAAAAGATCGCTCTAACCATTTTGAAGTTCACCTTGAACTTAAAAACAAATCCAATCTGCAGGACTTTGTTGCTACAATCAGAAATCTGGGATTGAGAATCGATGATATTGAATCAAACCCAGCATATGTAGGCTCAGGACTCAGTGTTTACACAATAACAATTACCATAAGCAGCAAAGAACTCAAGAAATATAAGTCGCATTCAGAAATCATCGAAGCATTAAAAACTCTTGAATATGTAAGTCACATAGAAGAGATGCAGTAAATCATTAATATGACAGAAAACGGCCTTGACTCAAATTCAGTCAAGGCCGCTGTTATTAATTATACAAATATTTATCTATCCACCTTTGAAATACTTCATTACATCTTTTTGTATCAACCAAATAGCTCATTCCATGCGTTGCACCGGGTACCGTTATTAATTCTTTGTCTGATTTAATTGCATTGTAAATATCTTTGCACATATAAAATGGAACAAACGTATCTTCTTCTCCATGTATTGTCAATATTGGCAATTTTGATTTAGCTGCTTCATCCACAGGTCTAACTTTCTTTATATCGATTCCTTCTGTTATCTTATAAAATAGCCTTCCAATTGGTGTAAATAGGATGGGAATATAATGCATAAATTTTGCGGCCGCATTGAATTCTTCGTATGTGTCAGAATATCCGCAATCATTAACGATAAATTTAACATTCTCTGGCAAATCCAGACTTGAAGCAAGTAAAACAGTAGCTCCACCCATAGAAATACCACTTAAAAACATAGGCATTCCTTTTGGAATTATTGAGCTTACATACTCACACCATTTTTGAACGTCAAATCTTTCTTTGATTCCAAAACACAATCTCTTGCCCTCGCTGTGAACATGAGCTCTTTGTCTTATGATCACCACGTCAATATTCTGTTCGAGCAAAAACTTTGCAAATATCGGATAGCAAGTTTCTCCGTCGCCTTGATATCCGTGAACAAGTATTGCCACTGCTCTTGGCGTTTTACTGTGATAAAACTTTGCATAAAGTTTTAAATTATCGTAACTTGTTACATATATGTCATCATAAGGAACTTTATCAAGCCAACTCCTGGCACTTCTCAGTTCATCAAGATATGGTCTGACACCTCTTGACTGATGTTCATCAAATAGATTGTCTTCGGTTTGTCTTCCCTTTGTTGACTTATTGAATAAGATAACTGACATTATAAAATATGTAATCACAATAACAAGAATAATTGATACCGCTATAATCATGATAGACACCACCTTCAACTCTATTTTACAGCAACTGAATAGCATTAACAAACAATTTTTCAAAAAAAACCAAAACTTGAAATTGTTTGGTTGACATCTGAATTGTTTATTGATAAAATACTATCTACTTGTGGGACATAGCCAAGTTGGTAAGGCACAAGACTTTGACTCTTGCATTTCGTCGGTTCAAGTCCGGCTGTCCCAGCCATTAAAGAAATACAGGCTTGGCACAGTGTTGTTTCAGGCCTCTTTTCTTTTTATTGACCAAAAGAAAAGATTTGACCATTTTCAAATTGATAATAGCCGGAGGCATCCATGGATTTTTCAAAAAAAGTGTTATTTGAACTTCAACCAGAGGAAGGAAACCCACGCAACAGCGAAGGGGATTTTATTCGTTTACCCGATGGCAAAATAATGTTTGCTTACACTCGCTACGTAGGAAATAGCTGGGACGACCACGAAGATAGCTCAATTTGCGCCATTCTCTCAGATGATGGTGAACATTTTGACACAAACAATATCATTACTCTAATAAAACCCGAAAAATTTGGTGGCACAAACGCAATGTCAGTAACACTAAGACCGGGCCCAAATGGCGGTGTTTCGTTATATTGCATTATCAAAATCGACACAAAAGACGTTACAAAAGCTCCTGTTCGAGATGAAATCTGGAGAATCGACTCTCCAGATGGGTACGACTATTCCGGCGATGGTGTTCTTTGTTTTCCACATAACCACAAAGGTTACTATTGCATTAATAATTGCCGTGTTGAGACAACATCAAGCGGACGTATTATTATTCCTATGTCAGAGCACAAATTTCTCTTCAAAGAAGGAAAATATCGCTTTGATGGGGTAGGAAAAGCCAGATTTGTTTATTCTGATGATAATGGAAAAACCTGGAATGAAGATGTCCAAGTTCTTGAATTTCCCGATTCCGAAAATAAGAATGGGCTTCAGGAGCCAGGTGTAATTGAATTGCCTGACGGAAGGCTATATGGATATTTCCGCACCGATGCAGATTACCAGTACGAGAGCTATTCATCAGATGACGGCATCACTTGGACACAACCTCAGAAATCAGGATTTGAGTCCCCATTATCACCAATGTTGATATCAAAAAATCCATACAGCAATAAATTCTATGCCATATGGAATCCATATAAAGACGATCCCGAAAGTACCATTCATCCAAGGTTCAGAAATACATGGGGACGTACTCCACTCGCAATTGCAGAGAGTGAAGACGGGGTACATTTTTCAGATTTTGTTCTTCTTGAAGACGATATTCATCGCGGTTATTGTTATCCGGCGATATATTTCCTTTCCGAAAAAGAAGCACTGGTCTCATATTGCAGCGGAGGGGGCGACATAGTTCCGCTTCAACGCACAACTGTTTCAAAAATAACGTTTAAATAAATAAGCGGGTTGTTAAGAGATTCATCTTTCTCGTAACAACCCTATTTTTCATATTGCAATTGCTTTAAAGCCATCATCAGTAAGAATATACTTTTCTTTATACCCACCTTCAATTAGCAAATCGCGCGCAACATCAAAATAAGAATCCAAATCTTTTGCATTATGGCAATCAGATGCAATAATAGCTCCGTATCCCAATCTTTTCATTTCTTTAACCAAAGAAAGCATCGGATATGGTGTGGATTTGTACCCTCTTGCAATGACTCCCGTGTTGACCTCAAAAAAGTCAACATCTTTTTTTAACGCTTCTAAAGACTCTATTGCTGCATTTAAATACTCTTTTGAATTATAATCAAAGAAATTTGCCCTCTCAACGTTCTTGGTTATTAAATCAAAGTGAGCCAAAATATCTATTTTTGCGTATTTGGGATATTCTGCCACTTGTCTGTAGTATTCTTTCACAAGTTTCATTCCATCTCCGCCAAAATACTCAGCTATGATTTTCTCATAGTGTTCTTTTGGCCTGTCAACCGCGACAAAATCATCACCAATCTTTATATAGTGGCATGCCCCTATCATGTACTCGTAGCCCTCTTGAGGAGTGTCGGAATACATGTCAAATTCAAGTCCCAAAAAAATCTTTATTCTGTCAGCATATTTTTCCCTCAATTGAAGAACCTGCTTTTTGTATTCTTCAGTTCCGGCTACTGACATTGAATATGGTTCAGAATAATACATATATGCATGCCCGGAAAAGCCCAGGGAATCAAATCCCTTTTCTATTGCTGAATTTATCATCTCTTCGAGAGTGTTTTTACCATCATCAAAGGTTGAATGCGTGTGAAGATTCTGTTTGTAATCCAAAATACTGACCTCCATGCTTTTTTTACATTTTATCACATATTTACAATTACTTGTAGTCTCACATGTTATAGTTTATCTCCGCGATATTTGGCTATTTTTACCATGTAAAGATTATAAATTAGATGTATAATATATACGTTATTATTCGGCTAAGCCGGACTAGAGAAAGGATCTTTTATTATGACTCCAAAGAAAATAGCGATTTTAGGCGGCGGAAACGGCGCGCACACAATGGCGGCAGAATTTGCATTGAAAGGCCACACTGTAACTCTTTACGAAATGCCTCAATTCAAAAACAACATGAAAAAAGTATTTGAAACAAAAACAATTTATCTTCAGGGAAACATCAAAGAATTACAGGGCCCTGTTACACTTCATGATGTAACAGATGATATAGACAAAGCGGTTAAGGGTTGCCACTATATTTGTATAGTTGCTCCTGCATTTGCTCACAGCGGTTATGCAAAACTCTTAAAAGGCCATGTTACAAAGGATCAGATAATCGTTACTTTCCCTGGTGCATTCTCAGCTCTTGTACTGAAAAAGGAACTTGATGGACCTGATTGTCCGACATTTGCTGATGCCAACAATCTGCCCTATGACGCACGTTTAGTTGCAAAAGGTTCAGACACTGTTAATGTTTTCGGAAGAAACCCTATAAACATTGCTTTCTTGCCGGCAGATAAAGGACCTTCTCTCATCGATGAAATGCGTGAAGATCTATTCCCATTCGAAAAAATATATACCGACGTTCTTGAATGCGGTTTGGCCATAGTTAACCCTGACTGGCACGCAGGACCTGTTCTCTTCAACATCTCAAGAATTGAAAGCCCGCAAATTAACTTCTTCCTTTATGAACACGGCTGGACTCCTTCTGCTTGCCGTTTAAACATCGCAATGGATAAAGAACGCAAGGCAATTGGAAATGTACTTGGATACAATCTACGTCCTATGGAAGATTTTGCAGGAAGACCTGATGACTATGAATGGACATGGCAGGATTTATATAAAGAAGGTCACGGCTCAATCGGTCTGACACCAATATGCGGACCAAATGATTTGAGCAGCCGTTATTTGACAGAAGATATACCATTCGGATTGGTACCTTGGGCTGCAATAGGCGAATTACTCGGTGTACCGATGCCGCTTACAAATGGTTTCATAGATATTATTAACGTAGTTCACGAAAGAGACTGGCGTAAAGAAGGACGCAGTCTTGAACAACTTGGAATAGCAGGAATGGATAAAGACACTCTGCTCAAATACGTTAGAACCGGAAAAAAATAAAGAACAATCCAGTAGTAAAAATGGTAACAAAACAGTATTTAGACAAGTTTATTAAAACATTTGAACATTGCAAAGATCTTGACTTTGAATGGAACGAAAAGTTATTCAAGAAAAGCAGTAAATCATCATGGGCGAAGTTGCTCATTCAAAGAAGTGAAGCATTGAGAAATTGCTTTGAAGTAAATGAGGAAAACACAAAATCCCTCATAGAACATTTGTCGCAACAACTGTCAGACAAAGAGTATTGCTTGTTGGCTGATGCTGCTTTGCAGATCTATCAGGATGGATATGATGACATATGTGTTCTTCCGCTCATGATGGAACCTTGCATTGAGTATTTTCAAAAGGCTCACAATCTCAACTACATTATTCCGCTTATTCACGCTTATTGTTTTGAGTATGAACAAGCAGATGTTGAAGATATAGGCACGCCCAAATATTCGTATGAAAGCGTTTTGGATTATAGAGGAGAATATTTGAATATCTCCTCAAGGTATGCACGCCTTTCTCTCTTCAAATCCTACTCAAATATAATAAGCCGTATTCTCAATCAGGACAGACCGGATTGCTTTTCAAAAATGTACAGTCTTTACACAGAAGCTTTATCAATATGGAACAAAGAAGAAGTGCAAAAACTGGACGGAGACGATGAAGAGTTCATATATTTTATTGACCGAATGCTCTTTACCATTACGCTCTATGAAAATATATCGATATTGTCTGATGAAGAAAAAATCATCTATGAAAGACTGATTGCTGAATGTAAAGAAAAGAACGGCGATGAAATAGATCCTATGGTCAATTGTATTGATCAAGCATTGAAAAATTATGAAGGAATAATAACAAACGAAGAACTGGTTGATTATTTAATTCAAAGTTTCAACGAAATGTTTGACAAGCTCGATCTGAATGGCGACCCCAATGAACAGGAAGACTATTTGGACAATTGCTACAATACGATAGGAACTATGTGCTACTATATGGAAGGGGAAAGAAATGTTCCTTCCAAGCGAGCAGATATCATCGATTGCATGAACAGATTGAGACTGTATGTCAAAACTATTCCCTACACATTCTTTACAAGCGAGATGAACAGATATGTGTATTTGCTGTATCAAAAAATCAAATCTTTCATCACGTACGAAGAAAAGAAGGATTACATTCTGGAAGTAATCATGTTCAGACAGCCCATCACATGCATTCACAGTCTGATGGTTGAAAACATTTCCCGTTGTCTGGGAGATTATTTGCTCAAACATAATCCGGAATTGTTTATTGGTGTTCTCGATTGCAGAACAGTAGACGAAGTAAATGAAAACAAAGATTCATTACTTCAATTCATCTGTGATTGTGCCCTTCTTCATGATGTGGGAAAAATATCAATGGTAGATATCATAAATACACAGAACAGACGTTTGACAGATATTGAATTCAAGAGAATCAAAACACATCCGAATAATGGTTTGACAATCCTTGATAACGACAAAGATTTTGCACAGTATTTCGACGTCATTCTGGGTCATCACAAGTGGTACGACGGATCTTTGGGATATCCCGACGATTTTGATAACACATCTTCAAATATCCGCATAATCATTGACATAGTAACAATAGCGGATTGTACGGATGCTGCTACAGATATCCTTGGAAGAAACTATACCAAAGGCAAAACTTTTTCACAGGTATTGGATGAATTCATTCAGGGAAAAGGAACAAGATATAATCCAATCATTGTGGATTGCATAAAAAAAGACAATTCACTGTTCGATGAATTGACCAGACTTACAACAGATAGCAGAATGGACATATATAAAGAAGTATATTCTCATTACATCCAATAATAACTTAATTATCTTTCGGAGGGTAATATGAAAAAAGCAATAGATGTTAAAATTAACATCAAACCCATTTTTTCGAACAGAACACACACAGCTTACTGGGAAGGTCCTTGCCGAGTTGGAAGACCAGAAGAGTTGTCTCCCGAATATGAGAGAAGAACAGGCCGCGAACAATGCAAAATCTGGTATAAACAATTGTGTGAAAACATAAATCCGGAATATGCCAATGTTTTGGAACCCGTGTATATTGAATTCGTAGAAAATTTCTACATTTCAGATGAACAATTTGATTTGTTAAAAAAAGATCTTGTTGACACAGACATTTTTTTAATGACTTACAGAGTTCCCGGACTTGAGAGGCTGGATAAGCCGATGTCCATGATCAACAGAGGCCCAACTCCGATAGATTTGGGAGCATATTATTCTTCTATTGGAAAAGAATTCTATTTTGGTTACGATTTTGAAGAATACAACCAGATACTAAAACTTCTTCAAGTCAAGAAAGCAATCAAAAACACCAAAATTCTTGTATTGACTACCGGAGAACAATCACCGGTATCAGTTGTTTCAAGCAATCCTGACATATATGGTCTGAATAAGATGTATGGCATCAGAGAAGCAAGAAGATCAATGAAAGATGTCTTCTCTGTTATGGATAAACTCAAAGTTGATGAAACAATAACAAAAAAAGCAGAAGAATTGATTAAAGGAGCCAAGGCTTCAAAATTGACTGCAAAAGCAATGCAACAGGATATTCTCTATTGTGAAGCGGTTAAGACCATGATGGAGGAACTTGGATGCAATGCATTCACAACAGCCTGCATGGAGCTCTGCGCATCAAGACTTCCGATGCAATATAAGTGCACCCCATGCCTTACGCATTCTTTGTTAAAAGATTGCGGAATCCCAACCGCTTGTGAAGAGGACATAAATGCATGGATGGCTGTTATGGTATTCATGTACTTATCCAAAAAATCTGTTTTCATGGGAAACGCTTCACTTGTGAAACCTCACAAACGTCCCGAAGAGGATCTGCATGTTTCAAGATTGGTATCAGGACCAGCTGAAGGATTTGATGAATACACGCTTGAGATTAGACATTCTGTTCCGGGCCTCAAGATGGAGGGCTTGAACAAGCCTGATATGCCATATGAGATAGGCCAGTTCACATTTGAAGGATGGGGAACCAAAATTCAGATAGACATGGCAAATGCAAGCACAAAAACCGTAACAATAGGACGTTTTTCCAGAGACGGAAAGAGTTTTATGATTACAAGAGGTGAAATACTCGGCTGCGCGTACCATTCATATGGATGTTCGCCTGATGTATATTATAAAGTTGAAGGCGGAGCTTATGAATTTGTTCATGCTCTAGCCGAACAAGGATTCGGTCATCATCTTGCTGTTGTTTACGGAGACTATGTCGAAGAAATAAAAGAACTGGGTAAGATGGTAGGCTTTAATGTAGTAGTTCACAAATAAAATCAGACATAAAAAACACAGCCACGGCAAAGTGGCTGTGTTTTTTATGTGATCTAGTCTATGTAGTTATTTAGGAACAACAATGAAGAAGACATTTGCAAGTGCATTCATTTCACTATCTGACAAAGCCGGGTTCCCTGCTTTTGCAATATTAAATGCTCTGTATGTCCAATTGTCCCACCATTTGTTTGTGACTTCTGTAATTGAATCGGCATTTGATGCAACCACATTTGCAGGTCTGTCAGAACCGGAGTTTTTGGTTCCAAGTGAAATCCAGCCTTCAGGTCTGTACTGGTATCCTTTAAGCACGATTATCAAAGAACCAACTGGAAGTTCTGTTTTTCCGAACATCTGTGTTGCTGCAAATTGATTCAGGTTTGTAGCTGTACTTCCGCCTTCTTTACTCTGTAAATTTGAACTTGATGTTGAATTGAAATAAGCATAATTTGTTAAAGATACAGGAGCCATTTTGTATTTTGAAACATCATAACCATTGTCAGATAATACTTTCTTTAAAGTATTATTTGTTATTTCATCTTCAGTATGGCTTGATGAGCCCTTTGGAACAAGGATGTAGAATACACTGAGCAAGCCCTGCATATCGCTGTCGTTTAAGCCCGGATTTCCTGCTTTAGCTACATTGAATGCTCTGTAATTCCATGAGCCCCACCAAGCCTGATCAACAACTGTTACCAAGTCATCACCATTTGTAACTACATTTGTAGGTCTTGTCGTTCCGCTGTTTTTGGAACTCAATGTTGTCCAGCCTTCTGGTCTGTATTGATATCCGCTAAATACTACAACAAGTGATCCGTCAGGAATATCATCCTTTGTGAATATCTTAGTAGCTGCAAACTGATTGATGTTAGAAGCTGTGCTTCCTCCAACTTTACTTACAAGGCTTGAATTTGAAGTAGAATTGAAATATGCATATGTAGTCATAGATAAATCAAGAACTACATAGTCAGAAAGGTTGTATCCTTTTCCATTCAATACTTCTTCAAGACTTTCATTGTTCACTTCTTTATCAAGATTCGGAAGCGGTGCATCTGGATCATTCGGAACATAGATTGCAAATTTCTTGTAGAATGAATTCATTACCGATTCTTTTATTGCAGGATTGTTCAAAACAGAAATGTTGAATCCTACAACATCCCAGTTAGCCCACCATTCTTCAGTCACGAGTACTGCTTCGGTTGCAACCATTCCGGGTCTTGAATAACCGCTCTTGCCGTCACCTGTGCCATTTTTGATTAAATTTCCGTCAACTGAAACAAATGCATCAGGTCTGTATTGATATCCGTCAACTATAATAATAATTGAACCTACAGGTATCTGTGTTTTATCAAGCAATTGTGTTGAAGCATATTGATTGAGGTTTGAAGCTGTGCTTCCATTTTCTGCACATACAAGATCTGTTTGTGTATTGGAATTCCAATATGAGAAATTGGTTAATGTGTAATTTAATTTAGTGTAGTCTTTAGGATCAAGTTTGTAAGAGGACAAAATCTCATCTGTTGAAACTGATTCGAATTCAGTGTGTTCAGATTCTGTTACTTCGTATGGATGCTTATATGCATTTTCTACAGATTCTTTTATAACTTCCATTATCTGATCGGTTATAACAGTTACACCGGGATTGTATGTTACATTAGCAACACTCATACCTGTAATCTGTTTTGCCCACATCATTGCAGCAAGATATCTGCCTATTATATTTGACAAGTGGAGATTATCTCTGTGGAGTTGACTTTCTGTCAGGAAACTTGTTCTTGCATTTTGTACTGCAGTGCCTGTTGGTATTACAAATGAGAACTCTTCTCTTGTTAAAATCAATGACTTAGTTGTGTTAAGAATTGCATCATACATGGTCTTCTGATTGTAAGAATAATTCTTGAAGCTTGAATAATCTGAGCCATCAGGATAAGCCCATGTCATATTCCACATCAATTGTGCATCAGGACATTTTTCCTTTATGTAGTTAACGACAATTGTAAGATATGGTTCAAATGTTTCCGGTCTTCCGCTGTCTCCACTAACCTGCTGGATTGAAATGTAATCCCAATCATATCTGTTTATTGTGTTAACGAGTGTCGGTTGAACTGGATTTGAAACCCATTTGCCGTTTGTATTCTCGTAATATGTGGTATAAAAACCTTTTTCTCTGTGCTCGATATTCTTGGCATGTTGAGCAAGTGAACATCCGCCTGTATACATATTTCCGAGTACAATTTCTTCATATCCGAGGTCTTTGAGGATTCCGTACAGATATTCGACACTGTCTTCTGAAAAACTATTTCCTATAGCAAAAATCTTTATTGATTTCTTTTCGGGAATAGTTGTACTCGTTGTAGTCTCTTCTGTGGTTTGTTCGGTTGTTTCTTCCGTTGTTTGTTCAGCTGTTGTAGTTTCAACAGTTGTTGTGTTCTCTGTTTTCTCTTCGGTTGTTTCTGTTGAATCGGCAACAGTGGTTGTTTGAGACTGGGTTCCAGAACAAGCAACCAAAACCAGAATCATAGATAAAACAATAACAATGGATAATAGCTTTTTCATTTTCTGTTTCTCCTTGCAATTATTTGCAGAATAATTATATCACAATGATTCCGCAAAAATGAATAGAATAATCAATAATAATACATGTAATTTTGTACAAAATTGATAGAAGTGGTTCTACATGTTGCCATTTGATGTTGACATTCCTCTGTTTCACTCTCATAATATACCCGACAATTATCTTTGGAGGTAGACACGTGAAAGGTATATCAAAAAAAGTATTGAATAGTTATGAATCAGCATTGAAATATACACCAAATTCAAACCTGGTTCGCAATGCGTTATATAAATCTTCTTTAGCCAATCTCGCAATGGTTGGCGAAGAAATGACAGAACAAAAATTCCTGTTCAACGTCGAAGTTAAGACAATGAAATGCGCAAATCAAAAAAGCTCAGGTCGTTGCTGGTTGTTTGCCGCAACAAACCTCATGAGAGAAAAATTTGGAAAAGAAAAGAATCTGACTGAATTTGAATTTTCTCAGAGCTGGCTCGCATTTTGGGACAAACTTGAAAAATGTAATTGGTACTACGAGAATATTATCGACACAGTTTCACTTGATGTAGATGACAGAGTTGTATCATATATTGTTTCAGAGGGCGTGTCTGACGGTGGTCAATGGGACATGTTTGTCAACATCATCAGAAAATACGGAATTGTTCCGAAATCCGTTTATCCTGAAACAGCTCAATCATCAAGCACCGGTGCGTTAAATGGACAAATTGTCGCATCGCTCAGAAAAGGTGCTGCTCTATTGAGAGACATGTATTCTCATGGCAAGACAAAAGAGCAATTGGAAGAGAAAAAAGATGAACTCATGGCATCTATTTATGTCTTTTTGACTGAATGTTATGGAATACCTCCGGAAAAATTTGATTTCGAATACAAGGATAAAGACGGCAAATATTTCTTGGAGAAGGATTACACTCCTCTTTCATTCTATGAGAAATATTTTGGAGATTACCTTGAACAATTCGGCTCTGTAATCAATGGTCCGACAAATGATAAACCTTATGATAAAGTTTACACAATTGACAGACTTGGAAACGTAGTCGGAGGCAATCCGATTCGTCATTTAAATCTAAAAATAGATGAACTGAAGAAAGCTGTTATAGCTCAGCTTAAAGATGACTCTATTGTTTGGTTTGGATGTGACTGCGGAAAATACGGCGAGCGCCAGGAAAAGAATCTCTGGGATGACAAACTGTATGACTATGATTCAGTAACGGGTCTTGACACCAAACTTACAAAAGCCGAAGCATTGGATTACAAAGCAAGCGCAATGAATCATGCAATGTGCATAACAGGCGTTCATCTCGATGAAAAAGGCAATCCTACACGCTGGAAAGTTGAAAACAGCTGGGGCAGCGATGGTGTTAATTCGGGTTATTACATGATGTCAGACAGTTGGTTTGACCTGTATGTATACCAAGTAGTTGTAGATAAGAAGTACCTTGGTGAGAAATCTAAACTTTATGATGGAGAGATCATTCATTTGAGACCTTGGGACCCTATGGGAACCTTGGCTGACTGAAAGGCGTAATATGTTAAGACATTCAGATAACGTTCCCCGATTACTTTCGAGCACATGTGAGTATATATTAAGACACATTAATAATGGAAATGACTCCGATTACTTTGGACTGGGTCACTTTATATATCCTTTCCATCAGTTCACTCCAGAATCAATAGTTGCAACTGCAAAAGAACTTTTGTTCGGATACTATTGTAAGGGTACAAAGTATTATCTTGATTCCAGCGTACTCGAGACAGTACTGAAGCTGATTAAATTTTTTGACAAAAGATATGTTCACGACGATGGCTCAATAGATCTTCAGAGTACTAATATCCATTGTCCGAATACAACCGGATTTTGTGTTTCGGATACTCTTTCAAAAATGGCATATGTATTGTGCGAATTATCTTCACACACTCAAATCGAGGAAGAAGTGTATACACAACTCATCTCCACTTTGAAAAAAAACAACGAAGCATTGAAACACCTTGGATTCCATACACCAAATCACAGATGGGCAATAGCTTCAGCTCTTTGTGCATGCCACAAACTCCTCGGAGACGAAGAATCGCTTGAAGTCATGAACAAGTACCTTTCAGAAGGAATTGACTGCTCAGAAGAAGGTGAATGGACAGAAAGATCAACTGGCTGTTACAACCTTATTTGTGACAGACAATATCTGCACTTGTATTTCCAGACAAAAGACAGAAAATTCCTTGATCCTGTCGTCAGAAATCTGAAACTCATGTTCAGCCTTACAGAGTCTGATGACACAGTTTGCACTATGTCAAGCACAAGAATTGACAATGGTACAAAATTTGACATTCTGCCATACTACTACCTCTTTTACGGTGCAGCTATCTTTTCCAAAGATCCCGAAATTGCTTGGTATGCAGATTATCTGCTGACAAAAATTGAGGCGATGGAAAAACTGAATATACCGGTTAATTCCGACAGATCTATCCTTGAATTCTGGTATCTTATGATGCCTGACTTAGGAAAACTTGAGGAGTCTATAGATACAGTAAAGCCTAATCTTCAAAAAAGTGTTTTTCTTTCAACAGGCATGGCAAGACATTATTATCAAAACAGATATAATGACTGTCTCACTGTTCTTACGACTTGGCACCCGGATTTTTTGAAACTGCATTATTCTGGAAATCTTGAAGTCAGATGCAGATTTGCAGCAGCATTTTTCGGGGATGAACACAGCATATTCAGGCCTAGCAAACTGGAAAAGAACGAAGATGGCTCATATGTTTTGTCATCAAAGGACAGGGCCGGATACAAGAGTACATTTGATACTCCGCCTGAGACATCAAACTGGTGGAAAATGGACCACTCAAAGAGAAAAGAAATAAACGTAAGAGAGCTCAACCGCACAGTCGTTGTAACACCGATCAAGAATGGATTTACAATAGATTGCATGGCTGAAGGTGATGACGATATTTCTCTGAAGTTTGAGTTTATACTGAATCCGGGCGGACTTTATGAAAACGATTCAACAATGCTGTACGCCGACAAAGGGACATATACAATTCAGTTGAACGGAACAGGTAGAATCAATTATCCCGGAAGACCCGAAGTATTCATAAAAGGATCTGGCGTTAAAGATTCCTTTGGCAGAGATATGAGAGGCTCCGGTCCGTATGATTCAAACTCTTTCACGGTTGCGTTCTTCGGAAAATCAAATCACAAATACCACTACGAATTTACATATTTCCCACATTTTGAGTAAAAATAAGCCATACCTTTTTTTCTGGTATGGCTTGCTTTTTTATTACACTTCTCCGACTATAATGTCTTCACTCTTTCTGTCCCATGAATCGACAGCTCGAATCCTGAATCCGTATCTCTTTCCTTCTTCTTTGTCAGCAAATCTGAATGTGAAACTGTCAACCATTTCTGATGGATTCTTGTGTTTGTAATAATCTGACAAAACTTTTCTCTGCTTGACAAATACACCATTTTCATAACTGTCTATTTCATAGTGGTGAACAAAATCATCGTCTTTTCCGGCATCAAAAGTGAGTCTCATTATAATCTTGCCGTAGTCGCCTTCTTCGTTAATGTATCCCTTGCACCCTTCCATGGAAGGCGCTTTGTTGTTTTTATCACTGCCTCTGTCAATAGAATATTTTTTCAAATGCTCTTTGCCTGATTTTGGTGCGCTGAGATCCCAAGGCTCCTTTATTTCCCACTTGTTGAATGCATCAAGTCTTCGTATTCTGAGATTACCATGTTCATCGAGTTCACAGAGCAAATTTTGAGAGAATAAAAGCATGTCTCTCATAGTAGTTCTTCCGCTCATGAATTCATATCCGCCGTTTTCGCATGCCATGTATGTGACACAACCTGCTCCGACAGATGTGAAATCTGTCTGCATAATTGTTCTTTCGTCATTGAGAGGAAAATGCAGATGACCTCCGAAGATTACAACATTCGGATACTTTTTCAATACTTTTTCAAGTTGAGTATTGTTCCACAAACTGTCCGGTCCATCAAGATCACTTCCGTAACATGTTCCGTAACACATGCTGTGATTGAACATGAATATGTATTTTCCCGGATTGTTTTTGCACTCTTCTGACAGTTTTTGGTCTATGTATGAAAGAGTGTCGTCATTGAATTTCACAGGAGCATCATAGTCATCTGACTGTATTGCAAAAAACAGATGACCGCCAAGATGTGCCGTTCTGAATCCTTTAATGAATTCTTCTTCGGATTCTTCATCTATTTCGTAGTATTTTTCGCCCAAGTATTTTCTGATCGAAAGAATCGCTGCTTTTTCATCGTGATTCAATCTCTCGTGATTTCCCATGCAATAAAAAATCTTCTGATCGTTGTCTATATTATTAAGCATTACATCAGCAAACATCTTTGCTTGATAATCCAGACCCCTGTCAAGAGTATCTCCGACAAAACAAAAAGCATCAACTTTTCTTCCATCTCTCTCGGATATCTTGTTGGTATAATCCAGAGCATTTTTGAGTTTGAATCTTGAATCAAAACCCATCGAGTCACACATATGTACATCTGTCATAACTGCAAATGAATACTTTATATTTTTTTCATCAAATTTTGTCATATATCATACCATCCCAAAAAATCTGTTGTTAGTCTACCACTTTACTATACATTTCTCAACACCGGTTCAACAATTACTCTTGAAAAATGTGTGCACGGAATGTATATTGTTATTACATTAATAGGAGTAGAAGATATGGAAGAAAAGAAGCACAAAAGTCAACTACTCGGTGATTGAATCGCCGAGCATGGGATAAAAGCCATGCGAAGTGATTAAAGTGGTTGAGTAGGCTATGAGAAAGGTCTCTGTAAC